>Ga0114129_10015488_pt1 | contig 10844 bp, 7 predicted proteins | sample RhiMetdeltSRZDD1_FD_80071 | JGI IMG/M metagenome (GOLD analysis project Ga0114129, IMG submission 80071) | Populus rhizosphere microbial communities from Tennessee, USA - Rhizosphere MetaG P. deltoides SRZDD1 (version 2) (version 2) | ecosystem: Host-associated > Plants > Roots > Rhizosphere >... | reverse complement strand
GCCGCCTTCAGCACGTCGTCGGCCGGCTTCTCACGCAGCGCGGCGATGGAGTCGGCGCCCATCGAGGCCGCGAACTTCACGCCGAGCTGCTCGCTTGCCGCAAGCGGCTGCAGCGCCAGCGCGCCGTCGCCGAAGTAGGCGCCGCTCTCGCCGATCGCCTTGTGGAACAGACCGCGGGCCAGCGGCGACGCCATCAGCGCGCTGACCGCAAACGATCCGGCCGACTCGCCGAAGATCGTGACGTTGCCCGGATCCCCGCCGAACGCCGCGATGTTGTCCTTCACCCAGCGGAGCGCCGCGACCTGATCGAGCATGCCGTAGTTCCCCGACGCGTTCCGGCCCGACTCGCGCGTGAGATCGGGATGCGAGAGGAAGCCGAAGACGCCGAGGCGATAGTTCAGCGTGACGAGCACCACGCCCTTGCGGACGAACGCCTCGCCGTCGTGCCGCGGCTCGGGCCCGGCGCCGGCCTGGAAACCGCCGCCGTGAATCCACACCATCACCGGCAGCCGCGAGGCTCCGGCCGCGGGTGTCCAGACGTTCACGGTCAGGCAGTCCTCGCTCGCCGGCTGGGGAAACGTGATGTCGCCGAAGATCGGGCCCTGCACACACTGGCGGCCGAACTCCGTGGCATCGCGCACGCCCTCCCAGGCCGGCGCCGGACGCGGCTCCTTCCAGCGAAGGTCGCCGACCGGCGGCGCCGCGTAGGGAATGCCCTTGAAGATCCGGACGCGTCCATCGGCACTCGTCGTGCCGCGAACCTCGCCCGCGGTCGTCTTCACCTGCGCGGCCACGGAGCGGACGCCCGCAAGTGTCGTGATGATCGGAACGGCAGCGAAGAGAAGGAGCGATACGCGCACGGTCCGCATCGTACCACGCGCGCACGTTTCGCTCCGTCACCGCCGCCGCACGTTGAAGCCGGTCATGACGCTGACGCGCGCACCCGACTTCGACGTGGCGATCGCGAAATTGAACGGCACGTGAAGCGCGCCGGTCTTGACGGTCACGCCGGCGGCCACCACGAGGCCGACGCCGAGCGGCGTGATGTTCGGGCCGATGCCGAACTCGGTGCCGCTCTCGGTGCGCAGCCCCGTCAGCCAGTTGAGCGACGGCAGCGCGACGCCCTGATCGAGACCCGACAGCAGCGGGATCCATTCGGTCAGCATCGAGACGCCGTCGCCGTTCGTGTAGAGCCGCCGTTCGAACTGCCAGCCGAACTGCGAAATCATCGGCCGCACGCTGATGTTCTTCTCTCTCTGCAGCGTGTCGACCGACGCCTGGTTGAGCATGGTGAGGCCGAAGCGCGGACCGGTCATGTCGACCGTGTCGGTCACGCCGCGGGGACGCGTCGACTGACTCCAGGCGAACGGCGCGGTCGCACACAACAGGCAGACGGCAAGCAAGGGAACGCGAAGAACATTGGCTCGGATTGGCATCGTCATAAGTCACCTCTGAGTGTGCAGAGTAGGGCGGCGGGGCCAGTCGAGTCGTGAGCGCGAAGTGAAGAAAGGCTGAAAAACGTGCTACGTGCTGCGTGCTATGTGCTGCGTGCTCGTGCTACGTACCTGGCCTTGCACCCGCCGGCACGGGCACGTAGCACGTAGGACGTAGCACGTAGCACGTGACAGTCTTGTCACCGTCTTTTCACAGCCCTCCGCCCCCGACCTGTCCGACGATTGGGGCATGAAGGCTCTTACATTTCGAGCAGACTGCAGAACTATCGCGACGCTGGTGCTGGCGGTTGTCGTCGTGTCGGCACCCGCGGCGGAGATTGCAGCGCAGGCGAAGGCGGCGCCGGATCTGACCGGCACGTGGGTGCTCAATACGGATCTGAGCGGCAAGCCGGGTCAGGGTGCAGGGGGCGGCGACCGCGATGGCGGCGGCCGCCGCGGACCCGGAGGCGGCGGCGGTGGCATGAGACGTCCCGGCGGTGGAATGGGTGGCCGTGGCGGCGGCTTCGGCGGTCGCGGCGGATCGGGCGACATGCCGGACCGCGAGGAGATGGAACGGATGCGCGCCGCGATGGACGCCGCGGTGCGTGCGGCGAAGCGCCTGATCATCGTGAAAGGGGAGACCGGCCTGATCGTCACCGATGACGAGGGCGTGAGCACCCGGCTCGCGCTGGATGGCCGCAAGGAAACCGGGGCGATCAACGGCGCGCCGTTCGAGTCGACCACGAAGTGGGACGATGGGAAGCTGCGGGTCGAAAAGAAGTTCAAGGGCGGGTTGAAGGTCGTCGAGATCTACTCGGTCTCGGTTGAGCCACGGCTGCTGACCATCTCGTCGAGGATCGAGGGAGGGAGGCGAGATGGCGGACGGACGCTGACGCGTGTCTATGATGCGGAGGCGCGATAGCGCGTCAGGCCGCAGAGTGAAGGCGGGCGAAACAGAGAAACGAGAAGGATGAGGGGCGCCCGCGGCGCCCCTCGAGGTATTCCAGACTACGCGCCGTCGTTGTTCCGCTGCCGATCGCGGCCGGCGGCGTTCTCGCGCTCACCCTTCTCTTCGAGTTCCTCGTTGTCGGCGACCTCGCCCGCCATGTCCTCGGTCGCGCCCTTCACGCGCTGACCGAACGCGGAGACTTCTTCCCGGAGCGAGTCCGGCTTGTGACGCGGTTCGTTCGAGTCATCCGGTCGGTCGTCATCCTGGTGTCCCATGTACCCTCCCGTTGAAAACATCTCCGCGGACCGACAGCAACACCGTTGCCAGCGGGAACGGTCGAGATCGGCGCGCGGCTGTGCTGCGGATCGCGGACCGCGGACGAGCAGACCGCGTACGAGCCGGGCCGCGGTGAATCGAACCCGCGAACCGCGAACCCGCGAACCCGCGACCCTTACTTCGCACTCGAGGCAGTCCGCGGCGCCGCCGGGCGCTTCAGGACCTTGTTCGCCCAGGGGATGAAGTACTTCCAGTTCGGGCCGTCGGTGTGGCCGCCATCGTGCTGCCGCCACGCCAGCTGGCCGTCGAGCATGCTGACGTTGACCGCCGGCATCTTCTCGGTACGGTAGTCGTCCGACGTGCCAAGATCCTTCGCGCCGAGCAGCCGGAAGACCGGACCGGCCGCCACCGCGGCCATGTAGCTGCCCTGGTGATCGAGCCAGCGCGCGTCCCCCTTCTCGGGGACACCGTAGCTGATGAACGTGGGCCGGGGCGCGCAGAGCGCGATCAGCTGGTGGGCATCGACCGGGATGTCGCCGGCGTTCCGGCTGCCGAACGTCGCCTCTTCCGCGCCGTACTTGAGGAAGTTCCCGGCCATCCAGTGGTACTCGCCGCTGCCGGTGAGGTTCTCGACCGCCTCGCCGAAGTTGCGGCGGTGCAGCTTCGCGCCGCCTTCACCGGACGAGCCCACCAGCACCACCGCGAATCGCTGATCGAACGCCATCGTCACCAGCGCGGCCTTGCCGAAGCGCGACACGCCTTCGATGCCGACGCGCTTCGCGTCGACCGACGTGTCCGTCTCCAGGTAGTCGAGCGCGCGGCTCGCGCCCCACGCCCACGCGCGCAGCGCGCCCCAGTCGTCGGGCTTGCGAGGCTGTCCTTTGTTGACGAGGCCGATAATCCCTTTGGTCAGGCCGGCGCCGTTGTCGGCCTGGACACTCGACGGATTCAGGAAGGCGTAGCCCCAGCCGTCGGCGATCAGCTGCTCGGTGGCGGGCGGATCGCCGCCGGCCGCACCGGGTGGTGGACCGAAGCCGCGCTGGCCCTGCGGGGCCGGTTCGCCGGGCAACAGGCCGCCGCGGAACATGATCATCACCGGCACCGGCCCCGGGGCATCCGCCGGCGTGACGAGCGCGAGCTGCATGTCGACCGCGATTGCCGGATGACCCGAGTTGTCGACATGACCGACCAGCCGCCTGCCGATCACAGGCCGTCCTGCGACGTCCGCTTTTAGAGTCTGTGTGACGGTCCACGTGACGGCCGGTACGACTTTCGGCACGCGTCCGAGGACCTCGCGCTCGAAGTCCTCGACCATCTCCGGCCGCCGCTGCTTCCGCCACATGTCGGCGCTGGTGACCTTGCGGCCGTTCTTCAGCGTCAGCACTTCCGGCAGGTTCGGATACGGATTGGCCAGCGCCTCGTCGTAGTTGGCGTGGTTGGGCGCCTGCTCGTTTCCGCTCGGCCCCGGACGCAGCCGCGTGATTCCGAGCTGCTCCATCATGTTCCGGTGATCCTGCTGGCTGGCCTTCGCGGTCTCCGCCATGGCGGCGGCCACGGCGGGCGGCACGGCCGGTGGCGCCGCGGGCGGCGCGGCAGTGGGCGGTGCGGGCGCGGGCGTTTGCTGAACGAGGCTGATGGCCAGCAGGGAAGCGATCGAGAGTTTCGTCATGATGGTTGTGCTCTTCGCGGGGCGGCTTCATCGGCGCCGGAGTGCCGCGGGCCGCTATCCTACCGCACGGCTGCGCAAACTATCCTCCCGCGCCATCCGTCTAACGCGTTCAATGCGTTCGAATTCGTGGTGTGTCTGTCTCTCGATCGCCGCACTCTCCAGCTTGGTGTCCGCGCCGATCGCCTCCGCTCAATCCCCTTCCGCTACGGCCCCGCTTCGCGCCACTCGTCTCGCGACTCCGCCGGTGATCGACGGCGCTCTGGACGATGACGCCTGGGCGGGAGCGCCGCTGCCGACCGACAAGTGGCTGTCGTACAACCCGCTGCACGGCGAGGGAATCCCGCAGCAGACCACGGTCTGGGTCGGCTACGACAGCGACGCGCTCTACTTCGCCTTCCGCTGCGACGACCCCGAGCCGTCGCGGATCAAAACGTCGATCACGCGCCGCGACAACATCTGGAGCGACGACTGGGTGGGGTTGAGTCTCGACGCGCTCGGCACGGGCCAGGTGTCGTACCACCTCATGGTCAATCCGAGCGGCATCCAGCTCGACATGATCAACACGCCGTCGGGCTTCGAGGACACCTCGCCCGACTGGGTGTGGGAGAGCGCGGGCCGGCTCACGCCGACGGGGTACGCCGTCGAGATCCGTCTGCCGCTTCAGACCATCCGCTTCAAGGGCGGATCCGAGGTGCAGATGGGCATCCTGTTCTGGCGCCGCGTCAGCCGCACCGGCGTCTCGGTCGCGTGGCCCGCCCTCGAGCCGGGGAAGTGGGTCTTCCAGAAGCACGCGAAGCTGGCCTTCACCGACATCGCGGCGCGGCCGACGCGCGAGCTGATCCCTTCGGCCACGTTCTCGCGCAATCAGGAGCGGGTGGCGCCCGGGGCGTGGGGCGATGCCGACAACACCGGCGATCTCGGCCTGAGCGTCAAGTGGGGGGTCTCGTCCACGGTCACACTCGACGCGACCGTCAATCCCGATTTCAGCCAGGTCGAGAGCGACGCGTTCCAGGTCGAAGTGAACCAGCGCTTCCCGAACTTCTTCTCGGAGAAGCGGCCGTTCTTCATGGAAGGCGCCGGCCTCTTCAACCTTGCCGGCAACGCGCAGGGGGACGCGTCGATGCTCTACGCCGTCCACACCCGCCGCATCGTCGATCCAATCTTCGGCGCGAAACTGACGGGATCGCTGGGTCGCGTCACGTTCGGTTCGTTGACCGCCATCGATCAGGCGCCGGGACGATCGGCCAGCCTCGAGGATCCCCTGTACGGCAAGGAGAAGTTGTTCCAGATCGCGCGGGCGCAGGTGAGCCTGAATCCGGGCAGCTACGCCGGAGCGATGGCGACCGTCACCGAGCTCAACGGCCGCTCGAACGTCACGGGCGGCGCCGATCTGAACTTCACCAAGGGCATCAACACGGTGACCGCCTTCGTGCTCGGGTCCGACACCTCGGGCGGCGCCGACAACGGCAGCGGCGTCGGGCTGCAGGCCACCTACGGCTTCCGCACGCGCCGTGTCGGCCTGCAGACGCAGTTCGAGCACTACGGCCGCGAGTTCGTGATGGACACCGCGTTCCTCAACCGGGTCGGCATCTCCTCGGGTTGGGGGTTCACGGACTACAGCTTCTATCCCGACAAGGACAAGCACCCGTGGGTGCGGCGGGTCACGCCGTTCGTCTTCTACCAGCGCGGGAGGGATCGCATCCAGCAGGGCGATGAATACGTGGCGGTCAGCGGCCTCCGGGTCAGCCTCACGAGGCAGGGTTTCGTGCGCGCCGATCGCGTCCTCGCGCAGGAAGCCTGGCGCGGCGGCGAGTACGAGGGCGGACAGTGGCGGGTCTCGGGCAACATGCAGATTCTACGGTGGCTGCGCCCGTCGATCTTCCTGAGCCGGGGCAAGTCGCTGTACTACGACGAGGCCGACCCGTTCGTCGGGCCGTCCACGTCAGCGCGGGCCGGCGCGCTCGTGCAGATCGGCGGACGCTTCAGCGAGGACATCGAGTACGTGCACAACACGTTCGATCGACCCTCGACCGGCGCACGGGTCTACACCGTCGATCTCGTGAACACGCGGACGACGTACCAGTTCAGCAAGGAGCTGGCGGCGAGGGCGATCGTGCGCTTCGACAGCCAGCGGCACCGCGTGCTGACCGATTTCCTCGGATCCTACGATCTCCGTCCTGGTACGGTGGTCTATGTCGGCTACGGCTCGCTCTACCAGAAACGCGCCTATCGCGACTTCACGTGGGTCGATGGCGACGGGGAGTACCTCACCACGCGGCAGGGCCTGTTCCTGAAAGCCAGCTACCTGTACCGGTTCTAACCCAACAGGTTGCTGAAATCGGACAACCGAACAAGGGAAAAGGCAGAAGGCAGAAGGCAGAAGGCAGGATTTTCTCCCTTTTGCCTTCTCCCTTCTCCCTTGACACGCGAGGTTTTCAGAAGCCTGCTAAAGCGGAGTGCGCGTCATCGCAACGCGAATGGCAGCGTGACGGGCACGTCGCCGAGCGCGTCCGAGCCCCAGGTCACCACCCGAAGCGTCTGTGCCGCCGAGCGGAAGATGAACCACTCGCCGGTCGAGGAGCGGCGGACGGCCTGATCGGTGAGGCCGTCGCCGTCGTAGTCGGCCGGCACGGGGACATCGCCGAGCGAGGGGGCGCCGAACGTGTCGTGCGCGGTCACACCGGCCGCGAGCCGGATGAACCATTCGCCGGTGCTCCCGCGATAGACGGCGATGTCGGTATCGCCGTCGCCGTCGTAGTCGCCGGGCACCGGGATGTCGCCGAGCGCCGGCGCGCCCCAGTCGATCGGCGGCGCGGTGCCGGTCGGCCACGCCACGAACCACTGTCCGGTCGACCGGCGGTAGACCGCCACGTCGGCGCGTCCATCGCCGCTGTAATCCGCCGGCAGCGGCACGTCGTCGAGGCTCGGCGCGCCCCAGTCGACGATCCGGGATCCTCCTCCCGACAGCAGCATCAACCACCGCCCGGACGTCTTTCGATACACCGCGATGTCGGCCTTGCCGTCGCCGTCGAAGTCGGCGGGGACCGGCTGATCCTGGTTGGCCGGTGAGCCCCATTGCACGGTGCGGGCGCCGCCCGACGAATAGGAGATGAACCATTCACCGGTCGACGGGCGATACACCGCGACGTCGGCGCGGCCGTCGCCGTCGTAGTCCGCGAGCACCGGCGCGTCGTGGAACGCGGGCGAGCCCCAGGCGCGGGTCTGCGTCGTGCCGTCGAAGGTCCGCGAGAACAGCCAGTCGCCGGTGGTGTGCCGATACACGCCGACATCGAGCGAGTCGTGCGGGATCGCGACCGCGAAGACGTCCATCCTGAAGTTGGTGTCGATGGGGATCAGCGTCGACGAGACCGAGTCGAGCAGCATCTCCCGCCCGTCGCGCGTCAGCACCGGACCACCGGGCAGTGGCTCGAGCGGGTTGCCGCTGGATCCCCCTGCCACCAGGACCGTCGCGTGCAGCACCAGGTCGTGGAGGAAATGTCCGGGGGCGCGGTCTTCGGTCAAGGGAGACGTCAGGGCCGTGAACGCGACGAACCGTCCATCGCCGCTGAGCGACGTCGTGCGCGGCTGGCGGGAGGCAGGGACCACCGGGGTCCCGACCGGGAACGCCGTCGTGGTCGATGCGGCGAGGTCGCGCACGAACAGGTGGGCCCACCCGTCCAGCACGTCGGGCACGAGAATGCTGGCGCCGGAGGTGAAAACGATCGTGCGGCCGTTCGCGCTGACGATGGGCGCGGTGCTTGGACCGTCGCTCTGCACGCCGAGGCTGCTGACGCTGATGAGCGTGACCGACGTCGAGGTCATGTCCCGCAGGAACACATCGGACACCGCGCCGTTCATATCGGTTTCCGCAGTGAGGTTGGTGGCGTTCGAGGCAAAGACGATGAACCGCGCGTCGGGGGTGATGGATGGCGACGTGCCATGGCCGTCCGGCTCGCCGGCGCCGCCCACGGGCACGTCGACGAGTCTCGTGGTCTCATCGCGCAAATCGCGGATGTAGACGTGCGAGCGGTTCGGCGAGGTGCCCCCCGGGATGAGATTCGACGCGCGCGACGCGAAGACCACGAAGCGCCCGTCATCGCTGACCCGCGCCATGTCGCTGTCGTCGTCGCCCGGCGAGCCGTCGATGGCGACCGATACCAGTTTCGTCAGTCCCTCGGCACGATTCCGCACGAAGATATGGCGGAACGGGGACGTCCCGGGACTGACGAGATTTGTTGCGCGGGACACGAATACCACGATGTTGCCGTCGGCGCTGACGGCAGACTGCCCGCTCCTGGCGTTGCCCGCGGATCCGTCCGGTGCCTTGCTGATGCACTCGGTGCGGTCGGTCTGGCGATCACGGAGATAGACGTGCGCAATCCCGAGTCCCCAAACGGAGCCAGGGCTTCCGAAACAGCCGTCCAGACTCGCACCCTCTGACAGGAATGTCACGTAGCGGCCGTTCGGGCTGACATCCGGGGAGGCGCTGTGGCCATCGAGCTCGCTTCCCCCGGTGCCAACACTGACCCGTCCGGTCACGCGCGGCTGCGCCAGGGCCAGCGGCGGAGCAGAAAAGATGGAGGCCGCAAGGAGGGCTCCGACGCGCCGTGCCGTTGTCATGAATCCATCCGCCAGTACGCCGAGCCACAACCGCACACGCAGCCGGATCAGAGGCCGGCGGCGGCTGTTTTTCGACTTCGCAGGTTACGGGCTTCTTGTGAGAGAGGCCGTATTATACGCCCTCTTTTGACGGGTCCGCGGGGCGGGCGGTTCGCGGCGGCGCGCCGCTATTTCCGGTGCGAGGCGATATAGGCGCGGGCGAACTGCTCGAGATGCGGCGCCTCGCGGAAGCCGACTTTCTTCGCTTCCTCCATCGCCGCCTCGAAGGTCATGCCGTCGCGCAGCACCCGGCGGATCATCCAGAACGCGCCGACGCGAATCGCCGCGGTGCAGTGAATGAACATCGGGCGGTTCGCGGGATCGTCGGTGATCGTCAGGAACTGATCGACATCGGCGTCCGACGGACTCTGGTAGTTGACGGGAATGTTGAAGTACTTCAGGCCGGCGGCTTCGACCGTCTGCTTCTCCTCATCGGCGCGATGCTCGCTCGGCTGACGCAGGTTGAGCACCGCCTTCACGCCGTCCGCCTTGAGCCGCGCGAAGTGGTCCATGCGGGGCTGTCCGCCTGTGCAGAACTCGGGCGTGACCTGCAGGAAGTTCCGGATATCGGGCGCGGCTGCGGGCGTCTGAAGCGTCACGAGGGCGAGGAGGAGTGACAGCATGCTGCAATTCTGACATGGAAAGTTGCACTCCCCCCCGCTTTGGCGTTCAATGCCTTCATGTCCAAACGTATTCACATTTCACGGCGCACGTTCCTGAGCCACTGCACGGCCATTGCCGCCGCCACCGGGCTTCCGCGGTGGTTCGTCGAGCGTGAGCTCTCGGCGGCGTCGCAGACGCCGGCGACCGCCAGCGCCAGCGACCGGCCGGGCCTTGCGCTGATCGGCTGCGGCGGCATGGGGCGAGGCGACCTGAAGAGCGCCAGCCGCTTCGGCGACGTGGTGGCGCTCTGCGACGTGGACGTCAACCAGGCCGCGGCGGTCGCGAAGCAGTACGCGGGCAACGCCAGACCGCCCGAGCAGGTCACCGACTTCCGCCGCGTGCTCGATCGGAAAGACGTGCACATCATCATCAACGCGACGCCGGATCACTGGCACACGCTGATCAACGTCGCCGCCGCCTCCGCGCACAAGGACATCTACGCGGAGAAGCCGCTCACGCTCACGATAGACGAGGGCAAGCGGCTGGTGAAGGCGGTCCGCAAGGAGCGCGTGGTGCTGCAGACCGGGACGCAGCAGCGCAGCAACAAGCTGTTCCGGCTGGCGTGCGAGCTGGCGCGCAACGGCCGCATCGGCAAGCTGACGCAGGTGACCGTCTACCTGCCGGCCGGCTTGCGCGACGGGCCGTTCAAGCCGGTGCCGGTACCCGACGGCTTCAACTGGGACTACTGGCTGGGCCAGGCGCCGCAGGTCGAGTACCTCAAGGAGCGCACGCACCAGACGTTCCGATGGTGGTTCGACTACTCGGGCGGCCCGGTCACCGACTGGGGCGCGCACCACAACGACATCGCGCGCTGGGCGATCGGGCTCGACGGACCGGCCGAGATCTCGGCAAAGGCGCTGACCGAGCCGATCCCCGGCGGCTACACGACGCCCTCGGAGTTCGAAGCCACGCTCACCTGGGCGAACGGCGTGAAACAGATCGTGAAGACCACCGTCGACGACAGCCCGTTCGGCGTGGCGCTCAAGCCGGACGGCCAGCGCAACGGCGTGCGTCTCGAAGGCACCAATGGCTGGATCTGGGTGAATCGCACCACGATCACGGCGAGCGATCCCGAGATGCTCGACACGCCGCTGACCAATCCCACCGTGAAGCTCGAGGTCAGCGACGATCACATGGCGAACTTCTTCGAGGCGGTGAAGAGCCGCCAGGATCCGATCAGCCCGGTCGAGGCCGG
>Ga0114129_10015487_pt1 | contig 10845 bp, 11 predicted proteins | sample RhiMetdeltSRZDD1_FD_80071 | JGI IMG/M metagenome (GOLD analysis project Ga0114129, IMG submission 80071) | Populus rhizosphere microbial communities from Tennessee, USA - Rhizosphere MetaG P. deltoides SRZDD1 (version 2) (version 2) | ecosystem: Host-associated > Plants > Roots > Rhizosphere >... | reverse complement strand
GGTTCCGCCGCTCACGATGCCCACGTTCGCCGTCACGCCGGGCCAACGCCCGTTCAGAGCCTGGAGCGCCACGGTCTTGTGCGCCGCCTCCAGGATCGCGCTGCGACCGCGTTCGGGCTCGACGCCGGCGTGGGCCGCGCGCCCCGTGATCTCGAGCCGCACGTCGAGCACGCCCTTGCGCGAGGAGACGATGTCGCCGTTCTCCCGCGCGCCTTCGAGCACGAGCGCCACGTCGGCGTTCGCGGCCTCGGACAGGATGACCTCGCGGGACCAGGGCGAGCCGATCTCCTCGTCCGGGTTGTTGATGTAGGTGATCCGGCCGAACCCGTCGAAGCCACCAGCGAGGAGCGTCTCGATCGCGAAGAAACCGGTGAGCAGGCCCCCCTTCATGTCGGTCACGCCCGGCCCGAGCGCGCGATCGCCTTCGATGCGGAACGGTCGCTCGGCGACGGTGCCGGGGTCGAACACCGTGTCGGTGTGCCCGATCACGAGCACCCGCGTCCGGCCTTTCCCCTCCACGCGTCCTATCACGAGGTCGCCGAGACGCTGCTCCCCTTCTGCCGGCGCGTGCCGCATTCGTTCGACCGCCCAGCCCGCCTTCTCGAACCTCGACTGGCACAGGTCGACGATCGCGTTCACGCCCTCCGGCGTGTACGAGCCGCAGTCGACGCTCACCATCTCGCGCAGCGCGTCGACGAACGCCTCGTAGCGTCCGGCGGCGCCCTCCCTCACGCTCGTCAGGTCCATCCGAACGTCCGCTCCTTCGTCGGGGCGGCCCATCCTATGCGCTTGCCTATGCGCTGGCCTATGCGCTGGACCGCCGGGGGTAGCATCCGCGGATGGCCGGGCGCGGGGACCTCAACGGGTGGTGGCGGTTCGGCGTCCTCGCGGTGGGCTTCGTGTGGCGACTGCTGTTCGGCACGCGGGTCGAGGGGGCCGAACGCGTGCCCGCGACCGGTGCGGCCATCATGGCGGCCAATCACGTCTCGGGCATGGACGGCGTCGCCCTCGCGCTGATCACCGGTAAGCACGCTCGGCGGATGACCCGGTTCCTGGTCGCCGCGGAGTTCTTCGACAAGATCACTTTCGGCTGGGCGCTCCGTCTGTACCGGCAGATCCCGCTCAAGCGGGGGCAGGGCGATCGTCCCGCGATCGAGGAGGCCCTCGGGACGATCCGCGGCGGCGCCCTCGCCGGCATCTTCCCCGAGGGGACGGTGAACCCCGATCCGGATGCCGGCGTGCAGCGCGGTCGGCGAGGCGTAGCCCGGATCGCGCTCGCCACCGGCGCCCCCGTGGTGCCGGTCGGGCTGTGGGGGACGCAGCACCGCTGGCCCAAGTCGGGGCTGCACCTGCATAGGCCCTGGCGGCCCGTGTTCGCGGTTGCCTACGGGGAGCCGATCCGACCGAACGGCGATCCGAACGCGCCCGAGGACGTTCAGCTGTTCGCCGAGCAGATCATGACCGCGATCGGCAAGCAGGCCGATCAGGCAAGGGCGCTCGCCGAGAGATAGCGGCGTCAGGTCGCGTGCTCGGCGAACCAGGCGGAGGCCAGCTCGGCCACCCGTTCGAGGGCCCCCGGCTCCTCGAACAGGTGCGTCGCCCCGGGCACGACCTCGAGTCGGGTCCGTGAACGCATCCGCGCCTGGGCCCCCCGGTTGAGCTCGAGCACCTGCCGATCCTGGCCCCCGACGACAAGGAGCGTCGGCACGGTCACGCGTTCGAGCGCCTCGCCCGCGAGGTCTGGCCGGCCGCCACGCGACACGATCGCGGCGACCCGCTGCAGCTCGACCGACGCCACCAACGCGGCCGCGGCCCCGGTGCTGGCGCCGAACAGGCCGATGGGCATCCCGTCCAGGTCGGGCTCGGCCGAGGCACGCTCGACAGCCGCCGCGAGCCGCCGGGCCAGCAGGTCGATGTCGAACACCAGCCGCCGGTCCTGCGCCTCGTGGTCGGTGAGCAGGTCGAACAGGAGGGTGGCCAGGCCGTCGCGACGAAGGCGCTCGGCCACCGCGACGTTGCGGGGGGAGCGCCGGCTCGACCCGCTCCCGTGCGCGAACACGACGAACGCGCTCGAGAGCGCGGGCAGGGCGAGGTCGCCGGGCAGGGTGACCCCGTCGGCACTGATCGGAAGGGCGCGATGACGGACGTCCACGGGCGAAGATCAGCGTAAAGGCGAAGGGCCGGCCCGCGATGCGGGCCGGCCCTTCAACGTCTCCCTGTGTGTGACCGCTGGCTACATCGCCGCGACGGCCGAGATCAGGTTGGAGTCGCGCAGCTTGCGGAGCGCCTCGCGCTCGATCAGCCGAACGCGCTCGCCCGACAGGCCGAGCACCTTGCCGGTCTCGCGCAGCGAGAGCGGCTGGCCGTTCTCCAGCCCATACCGCAGCGCGACCACGTGGCGCTCGCGCTCGTCCAGCACGCGGTCGACTGCAGTGCCGATCTCGTCGCGCAGCAGCGCGTCCTCGACCTCGTTGAACGCCGCGTCCGAGTCGACCTCCTCGATCAGGTCGCCGAGCTCGGTGTCCTCGCCCACCGGCGACTGCAGCGACAGCGGCTCGCGGCGGCCCATCTCGGTCAGGTCGTCGATCTCGTCCACGGTAGTGTCCAGGGCCTTCGCCAGCTCATCGCGGCTCGGCTCGCGACCCATCGACTGGGCGAACTGGAACCGGGTGCGGTTCAGCTTGCGCAGGCGATCGTGGATGTGCACCGGCAGGCGGATCGAACGCGACCGATCGGCGATCGCCCGCGTGATGCCCTGACGGATCCACCAAGTCGCGTAGGTGGAGAACTTGAACCCCCGGCGCCAATCGAACAGCTCGACCGCGCGCATCAGGCCGATGTTCCCCTCCTGGATCAGGTCGAGCAGCGGCAGCCCCTGGCCCTGGTACTTGCGTGCAACCGAGACCACCAGCCGCAGGTTGGCCATGATGAATCGCTGACGCGCCGCCTCGGCCTTTCGGACCTCCTGGCGCGCCTTCATGATGGATCTCTCCGAGCGAAGGCGGCCGGCGCGCAGACGCTCCTCCGCCTCCTTGCCGTGCTCGATCAGGATGGCGAGCTCGACCTCCTCCTCCTTGGTGAGGAGTGGCTCGCGCGCCGCCGCCTCCAGGTACAGCCGGAGGTCGTCGGCGTCATCCGTGCCGAGCGGCCGTGCAGGTTCTGGCATGAATTCACTCTCCTCCTCGAAGCCTCCGTACGGAGCCAGCTTCGCTCCGGGGGTCTTCGGGACCGATCAGCGTTGATAGGCGCCCGGGCACAAAAATACGGGCCTCCCCGGGCCACCGAGCACTCATGGTATCCGCGTCCCCTCGCTTCTGTAAAGACGCAACACGTTGAGACACCATGGAGATACCCAGTATTCCCCGCCAAGGCACCTGGGGCGCAAGGCGGGCGGGCCAATCGCCACACCAGGTTCACATAGCGACCCTGGCTGGGCCGCCTGGCGGCCACCCGCGTGCGCTTCCATGAGGCCCAGCGTGCGCCGGAAGGAGGCTCTCATGACGGACCGCGACACGCTTGAAGAGGACCTGGACCGGGTGATGGCCGGACTCGAGCCACCCGAGCCCGTCGGCGATTGGGACTGGGAGCCCCCGCTGGGCTCGGCCATCCCCGCCCCGGCGGCCGCCACGGCCGAGCCGTCCGAGCCCGAGGACGCGGACGGACCCGAGGAGGAGTCGGACCAGGAGCAGGACTCCGAAGACGACGACTGACCGAAGATTTCCCCGGCCTCGGCCAGAGAGGGGGTGGTTCGCGCCGCCCCCTCTTTCGTCGTTGTGGGCTCAGGCCACGCGGACGGACAGCACCGGAGCGAGATCGCGTGCGGCCAGTGTCCAGGTCGCGCCGCCGTCTCGAGATCCGAACACCTCCCCCGAGGTCGCGCCGAACCACAGACCCAGGGGCTCGGCCCCGTCGTGTCCGAAGGCCTGCCGAAGGATCGTCAGGTAGGCCTCGGACTGGGGCAGTCCGTCCGAGCGGGGGTTCCACGTCTGCCCCGCGTCGCGGGTCTCGAACACGCGAAGGCGCCCCTGGGCCGAGACGCGGTCCTCATCGGAGTTGAGCGGGATCACATACGCCGAGTCCGGGTCGGCGGGGTCGGTCACCATCGGGAACCCGAAGTCGCTGGGCAGGCCCGCGGCGATGCTCGTCCACGTCCTGCCGGCGTCGTCGGAGCGGTAGACGCCGCCGTGGAACTGCATGAACAGGCGCTCGGGGCGGCGCCGGGCCCGGTGCATGTTGTGCACGCAATGGGCGATCGCGCCCGAGCGGGCATCCTCGGGCAGGTAACGCGGGACGATGCCCTCGTTGCCGAGCTCCCAGGTGCGGCCCCCGTCCTCGGTCAGCCACACCCCGACAGCCGAGATCCCGACGGCCAGGCGGTCGGGCTCTCCGGGCCAGGGACAGATGGAGTGCAGGCACAGGCCGCCCGCGCCCGGCCCCCACTCGGGACGCGAGGGTTGGTCCCACAGGGCCCCGTTAAGCTCCCAGGTCCTGCCGTCGTCGCGGCTCTCGAACAGGGCCGCCGGGTCGACACCGGCGAACAGCTGGTGTTCGCGCTCGCCGGGCGTGATCACCCACACGCGTTCGAGGGTCGAACCCGTGTCCTCCGGGAACCTCGGGCCGTCGGCCTGCTCCCAGGCGCCGGTCGGATCGTCGGAGCGGTACACGCGCGGGCCGAACTGCCCGTGCGTCACGCTCGCCAGGTACAAGCCCGAGCGCGGGTCGCGGATCGCGAACTCGACGTTGCTGCCGGGGAAGGAGCGCGCCACGACGGCCATCTCGTCCTCATGCTCGCCCCGCAGGACGAACAGCCCCTTGCGCGTTCCGACCAGCAGCTCGGTCCCCGAGCCCCCGGAGACCGCACCGATGACGTCCAGCCGATCGTCGCGACCGACCGCGGCCCGGCCGTCGACGCGCTCGCCGGCCATGAAGACGGCCACGTGCTGTCGCACGTCCCCGCGCTCGTCCAGGACCCATCCGCTCAGTTTCGGGTTCGAGCGTTCCAGCTCGCGTAGGACCGCCACGACGGTCCCTCCTTGGACCTCGACCTCGCGACGGCCCTCACAGAGCTCGCGGAGCGGCGGGCGCAGACGGACGATGGCCACCGCCCGAGTCTAGACACGTCCCGGCGTGACGCGAGTCGGCACCCTGCCTTTGCGCCGGCTGTCGCACGCCGGCCGCGACGGCATCATGTCGGGACCATGCCGATCGAGCCGCCCCCGAGCCGCTTCGTGGACCTGGGAGGTCCCGTCCACTACGTGGAGTGGGACGGGCCGCCGGGGCGGACGTTCGTGCTCGTGCACGGCCTCGGCGGGTCGCTCCTGTCGTGGCTGGCCATCGCGCCTGGGCTCGCCCGGCACGGCCGCGTGCTGGCGCTCGACCTGCCGGGCTTCGGCCGCACCGAGCGCAACGGCCGCCGGAGTCGCGTGAGCGACCTGCGAGCCACCCTGTCCGGGTTCGTGGACGAGGTGGCCGGCGGGCCGGTCGTGCTCGTCGGCAACTCGATGGGCGGCGGGATCTCGATGCTCGAGGCCGCCCTTGAGCCCGACGCGCTACAGGCCCTCGTGCTGTCGAACTCGGTCTTCCCGTGGAGGCGCGGAGCGTTCCCGGCCCCGATCGTCATGCTCGGGTTCGCGTTGTACGAGCTGCCCCGGGTCGGCGAGTGGGCCTCGCGTCAGCGCCTGACGCGACTCGAGGCCGATCGCGCGGTCCGGCTGGGACTTCGGATCATCACGGCCGACCCGTCCGCCATCCCCGAGGACATCGTCCGGCTCCACGTCGAGCAACTCGTCCATCTCCAGGCCGACGCCGATGCCGGGCCCGCGTTCCTGGAGGCCGCGCGTTCCCTGCTGGCGCTCGGCCGTCGGCCCGAGGTGCTGCGCTGGATCGTGAACGCGGTCTCGTGCCCGGTGCTGGTGATCCACGGGCGAGAGGACCGACTCGTGCCGCTGGGATTCGCGATGGGCGCCCTCGAGATGCGGCCCGAGTGGGAGATGCGACTGATCCCGAAGGTCGGCCACGTCCCGCAGCTGGAGGCGCCCGAACGCTGGCTCGCCGCCGTCGAGGATTGGCTCGCGGAACTCCCCGCTTCGTAGGCGTGTCTCATCCTCGTGCGCCCAAGCACGGTCTTGATCGGTCTCGCCTGCGTTTCGTTCGTGTTGCTCTCCGCGCTCGCCCTGGACCTCGCCGAGCCCCGCGCACCTTCGTCCGCGCGATGTTCAGAGCTCTGGAACGAAGCCACCAACCGCGACAACCGCTCGATGGCCGCCGCCGCGGGCTTCGACGGGGCGGTCGTAGCGGGCTCGCTCACGATGGAGACCTTCCCGGGCTGCGAGGACCCGTTCCGCGGCTCGGACGCTGAACCCTGGCTCGTGTTCATGGGCCCCGGTCAGCTCCACACCGGACGGGTCGAGCGCTGGGATCTGGTGACGGGCCGCAAAAGGGGATCCGACAGCCCCGACGGAGGACCCGAGACACCGAATGCGACCGTGACAGACGACGGTCGCGTTCGACTGGACGGGGGTTAGAGGCCGGCGGCCTTCGAGACCTCGGCGATCGACTCCTCGAGCGCGAACGCCAGCCGTTGCAGATCGGACATGCCGTCGTAGTCGCCGGTGAGCCCGAAAGCCATCGTGCCACCGATCGAGGTGCACGCGATCGACAGCGCCGAGTTCTCCCCGAGCGGCAGCGACGGGTACTGCGCGACGAGCCGCGCCCCGGCCATGTAGATCGGCTGGGCCGGGCCGGGGATGTTCGAGATGACGAGGTTGAACCACGGCCCGCGGCTGGCGAGTCGGGCGGCCGCGGCCAGCATCCCGCCGGGCGCGTAGGCACCCAGGCCGATGATCGCGTCCGCGCTCATCGCCATCATCGAGTCCTTCAGGTGGGCCGTTCCCTCGCGAACCATCGCGAGTCGGCGCTTGGGCCCCATCGCCCCGATCGGCAGGTCGACGAACGCAGGCGCCACGCGGTTGCCGAGCGACGCGTCCCGCCCCGCCTGAACGGACACCGGGACCATCACCCGCAGCGTCCGCCCGCGGGTGGGCTCCTTGCGGTCACGCAGCAGCCGGTGCATCGCCCCGCCCACCACCGTGAGGACCGCGTCGTTCACCGTACCGCCGAGCGCGTCCTTGATGTCCTTGAAGCGCTGGAGCGGGGCGTCCGCGATCGCGAAGCGGCGGTTCGGCCCGATCTGGACGTCGAGGGCCGACGACGGTCGCGCGCCCATGTCGAGGATGCTGCGGAATCCCGACCAGACCGAGTTCACGTCGATCGCCGCCACGGCGGGCGAGCGTCGGATCGTGTCGAGCCCGTTCATCAGGCCCTCCACCGGGTGTTTGAACACCGTCTGGGTGGCCTCCTGGAGCAGCTGCTGCGACGAGGGCTCGTGGTCGGGGTGCCAGGCCGGCGCGGGAGGCTCCTCGGGCACCCCGGGCGACAGGTCGAACAGCGCGGCGGTCAGGTGCATCCCGGACAGGCCGTCGATCATCGCGTGGTGGACCTTCATGAGGGTCGCGACGTGTCCATCCTCCAGACCCTCGATCACGTACAGCTCCCACAGCGGCTTGGAACGGTCGAGTGGGCGCGACAGGATCCGCTGCACCTGTTCGGAGAGCTCGACCCGGCCGCCGGGGCTCGGCAGCGCGGCGCGCCGCAGGTGGAAGTCGAGGTCGAATGCGGCATCGTCGACCCAGACAGGGAGGGCCAGGCCGAACGGCACCATCTTCACCTTCTGCCGCAGGCGCGGCGCCGTGTGGAGCCGGGACGCGAACACGCGCTCGACGTCCTCGAACCGTAGCCGGCCGTCGGGACGCGTCGACGGGTCGAGCACGGACAGGCCCGCGACGTGCATGTGCATCGCCGGCTGCTCCAGGTACAGGAACGACGCGTCGAGCGCGGTCAGGCGTTCGGTGGGCATGCCCTCACCGTACCGCTCCACGGTCCGGGGGGAACCGGTGCTAGCCTCGCGCGCGATGCGCCGACGCGTGCGCGTTCTCCTCCTCCTTGCGTTCCCCCTCGTGCTGGCGTTCCCGACGTCGCGCGCCGTGGCGCAGGAGGGCGGGGAGGTCGGACCCGGCCGCGAGCAGCCGCCTGGCCTGCCCGGCGGCGAGATCCGCGTCCCTGCGGACGCGCCGACGATCCAGGCCGCGGTCGACGCCGCCGAACCCGGTGGACTCGTCCTGATCTCGCCCGGCGTCTACGAGGAGGCGGTCGTGGTCAGGACGCCGTTCCTGACGATCCGGGGCCTGGACCGGGGCGGCGTGATCCTGGAGGGAGGGTTCCGGCTCGCCAACGGCATCGAGGTGGTCGAGGCTGACGGCGTCGCCGTAGAGAACCTGACCGCCCGCCACTACCTCGGGAACGGCTTCGTGTGGCGCACGGTGTTCGGCTACCGCGGCTCGTACCTCACTGCATACAACGACGGCGACTACGGGCTGTTCGCGTTCGACTCGGCATTCGGGCAGTTCGACCACTCGTACGCGAGCGGCCACCCCGACTCCGGCTTCTATGTCGGCCAATGCGATCCCTGTCACGCCGTCGTCACCGACGTCCTGGCCGAGCACAACGCGGTGGGCTTCTCGGGCACCAACGCGAGCGGCGACCTTCGGATCGTGAACTCGGAGTGGCGGGACAACCTGGCCGGCATCGTCCCCAACACGCTCGACTCCGAGGAGGACGCGCCGCAGCGCGACGCGTTGATCGCCGGGAACTGGGTCCACGACGACAACGACGCGGACGCGCCCTCGTTCGAACTCGAGTACCCGTTGTTCGGGATGGGGATCGTCGTCAACGGCGGCCGAGACAACGTCGTCACACAGAACCTCGTCGAGGGACACGAGCGGTTCGGCATCGCGCTCCTGGCTTCACCTGACGAGAACGTGTGGCTCACCGAGGGCAACGAGATCCGCGACAACATCGTCCGCCACTCGGGACAGGCCGACCTTGCGCTCGGCGCTCCGAGCGCCGGCGGCGACTGCTTCGCCGGGAACACCTTCGGCTCGAGCCTGCCCCCGGCGATCGAGTGGCTCGCGGGGTGCGGTTCGCAGTTCGCGCGCATCCCCGGCGGCTCGTTCGGAGCCCTGATCGGGCCGCTCGAGCGCTCCCTGCAGGCCGCCCGCGGCGACCTCGCCGCGGGTGACTGGCGTTCGCAACCGCCGCCGCCCCCGCAGCCCCAGATGCCCGGAGCCCAGGACGCGCCGCCCGACCCGGCGATCGCGGAGGTCGCGGTCCCCGAACCCGTGGTCATCCGAGATGCGCGCACGCTCGATGTCGCGCCGTCGTCCGAGATCAACCAGGAGGTCACCGTGCTCGGTCTCTCGCTCGCCACCAGCTGGTGGGGCGTGCTGGTCGGCCTGTACGCGTATGTGCTGCCGCTGATCCTGTACTCCGCATGGGTCTCGATCGCCCTGTGGGATCTCGTGCGACAGGAGGCCGTGCCGAACCGCACGCGGATCGTGTGGATGCTCGTCGTACTGGTGGTGCCGCTGCTGGGTCCGATCGCGTACTACGCGTTCGGGCGTTCGCCGATCCAGCGATCGCTGCGGCTGATGCTGGTCGCCGGCGGACTGGCGATCTACGTGGCGATCACCGCGCTCGCGATCTCGGTCGGTCCCTAGGGGACCTGCTGTTCCTGAGGCGTCGGCGTTCGTGCGAGGCTCGCCAGGATGGCGCCGGCGAGGATCAACACGCCGCCGGCCGCGACGCCGAATGCGACCGACTCGTCCAGGAAGATGAACCCCAGCACCGCGGCCGCGAGCGGCTCCATGGCCGAAACGATCGCGGTTCGCACGGCGCCGATCCGGGCGAGCGCCTCCATGAGGAAGAAGAACGCGCCGGCCGAGGCAAGACCCATGCCCACCAGCGGTCCCCACGTGGCCGCGCCGGACGGCACCTCCCAGTGGCCGACCACGTTCGCGTACACGAACAGCCCGATCGAGGCGCCGGCGCTGATCCACATCGCGCTGGTGAGCGCGGCGGTCCGACGGATCCACAGGTCCGCACCGGTCAGGTACAGGCTGTAGGTCACCGCCGTCGCGAACGCGAGCAGGACGCCGACCCCGTCGATCTCCAGACCGGTACCCGTTCCGACCACGATCACGGCGCCCGCGACGGCGCACACGAGCGCGATCACCGTCAGCCGCGCCGGCAGGCGCCCGCCGAGCGCCCACGCCCACACCGTCACGAACACCGGGTACAGGAAGAACAGGAGCGTGACGGCGGCGACCGTCCCGTGTTGGGTGGCGGTGAAGAACAGGCTCGCCTCGATCGCGTATCCGAACACGGCGAGCACCACGAGCCGGAGTCGCTCCCCACGTTCCGCGATCGCCGGCCGCCCCGAGACGGTCGCCGCGACCAACAGCACGAGGGCGCCGATCGCGAAGCGGATCGACAGCATCGTCTCGACCGGGACGCCGCGTTCGAGCACGAAGCGGCCCCAGATGATGATCGAGCCGAACAGGATCGCGGAGGCGGCGGCCGACAACCCACCGAGCAGGTCGTTGCGGGCGTGGGGATCGCTCACGCTCAGGCGAGCTCGATCCGCATGCGCTTGAACGCCTTGCCCTTGTTCTCGGTCTTGGCGACCCGGACCCGTCCGACCTCGGCCGTCGAGCGCACGTGCGTGCCGCCGTCCGCCTGCTTGTCCAGGCCTTCGATCTCGATCACGCGGATCGGGTCTACCGATGCCGGGATCAGGTTCACCTTCGTGCGGATCAGGTCGGGATCGGCCAGCGCCTCGACGCGGGGCAGGAAGCTCACGTGCACGGGTCGGTCGCGCTCAGACGAGTTCGATCCGCATCCGCTTGAAGGCCTTGCCCTTGTTCTCGGTCTTGGCGACCCGGACCCGTC
>Ga0114129_10015481_pt1 | contig 10847 bp, 9 predicted proteins | sample RhiMetdeltSRZDD1_FD_80071 | JGI IMG/M metagenome (GOLD analysis project Ga0114129, IMG submission 80071) | Populus rhizosphere microbial communities from Tennessee, USA - Rhizosphere MetaG P. deltoides SRZDD1 (version 2) (version 2) | ecosystem: Host-associated > Plants > Roots > Rhizosphere >... | reverse complement strand
GCCGCTTTCGCGCCTTGGCGGTTACGCCTTTTCGGTCGGGGCAAAAAGGAAGGGTGCCGGTGGGCTTCCGATTGCAAAAGTCCAGAAGCTTTCCCGACACCCTTAGGAGGTGAATGGGTTATTCAATCTATTAGACGATGAAACTTCCCGTACGGTTCCATCCTTTTGAGAATTATCTCTGCTTTTTCAATTTTCTTTCGTGGAAAGTGACTTTGGCCCGTTATGTGCTGTGTATATCTCGACGTCATCCAGAAACCCGGAACGGAATTTACCCCCTGGAGATTCCGCGGGTCCGGGAAATCATTGAGGTCAGGGGGTTAAGCGACACAAAAACAGCAAAACAAGGGAGACCAATATGTCAGAACGCTACATCCTTTTGGCGCGAGTGGGGAAAAATTTGCAGCTGTTTTCTTTGATCTCCAACGAGAAACCAACCTCTATCGTCCGCACAGGCTATCGGATGCTCAAGGCCAGATGCGGAGAAACTCCCGTTAAGGTTCTGATGGTGCTGGACGTACCCACTTGGGTCTCTGCCGTTTGCCATGCGCCGGAGCATTCCGGAGTGAAAGCGACAGGCTCGGATTTGATGACGGCGAGCCTCTGATGGCAAGGATTATGGCTAACCTGTGATGCCGAGAATATTGAATCCGCCATCGACATAAATGATCTCGCCCGTGATTCCGCGCGACAGGTGGCTGCAAAGGAACAGCGCCGTGTCGGCAACCTCGGCTACTTCAGTATTTTTCCGGAGCGGGGCGCGGTCCCGGTGGTATTGAAGGATGCTGGTGAAGCCGGAGACTCCTCGCGACGCCAGAGTAGAAATCGGACCCGCTGAAATGGCGTTGACCCGAATTCCACGGGGCCCGAGATCATGGGAAAGATACCGCACGCTGGACTCGAGCGCTGCCTTGGCGACGCCCATCACATTGTAGTGTGGGATCACTCGCGCGCCTCCCAAATATGTCAGCGTGATGATACTTCCGCCGCCGCTCATCAAGGGAACAGCGCGGCGCGCCAGCGCCGTCAGTGAATAAGCGCTGATCTCATGCGCCAACCTGAAGCCGTCCCTTGATGTATTCAGGAATTCGCCCTCCAGGTCTTCCCGCAGCGCGTACGCTACCGCATGCACGAGGAAATCGATTCTTCCGAAGCTTTCGGCCAGCAGGTGGAAGGATCGGTCGATTTGATCGTCGACGGTCACATCGCATGGAAAAATGATCGGGTCTTTCAGCTCGCCGGCAAGTTCCCGAACATATTCCTGGAGCCTCTCCCCCTGATAATTCAGCGCGAGCCGGGCTCCGGCGCCCGCCAGCGCCTTCGCGATCCCCCAGGCGATGCTGCGCTTGTTGGCCACTCCAAAAACAACTCCACATTTGTCCTTCAAAAGCTCATGCATTCAGAGAGCTCCGCACCTACTCTTCGTCCGGAATACTTCCCGGTTCCAGCGTAGAAATGTCGCCGTATGCCTCCCCGCGTTCCCGCGCCTTCAATAGACGACGCATAATCTTGCCGCTGCGGGTTTTAGGCAGCCGGTCCAGGAAATCAATCTCTTCCGGGCGCGCGATTTTCCCAATCTGCTCAGCCACATGCTCCTTCAACTGCTCCACCAGAGCGGCGTTTTTTTCAAAACCCGGCCGCAAGGTCACGAACGCTTTGGGCACCTCTCCCTTAATATCGTGAGGCTTTCCTATCACAGCCGCTTCCGCCACAGCCGGATGGTGCACCAGGGCACTCTCTATTTCCATCGTCCCTAAACGATGTCCGGCGACGTTCAACACGTCGTCCATCCTTCCCATCACACGAATATAGCCGTCCGAGTCGCGCACAGCGGCGTCTCCCGTCGTGTAAACTCCGGGCACGATGCTCCAGTACTGCTGCCTGTACCTTTCCGGATCCTTGTAAATGGAGGCCAGCATGGAAGGCCAGGGCTTTCGAATGACCAGGTATCCGCCGACGTTGGCCGGCTGTGTGTTTCCTTCGCGGTCGACGACATCGGCCACGATTCCCGGAAACGGCTTGGCCGCCGATCCGGGCTTGAGCGGATAACTCGGAAGGGGCGAGATCATGATCGCGCCGGTTTCCGTCTGCCACCAGGTGTCCACAATGGGACAACGTTCCCGTCCGATATTTTTGTGATACCAGATCCACGCCTCTGGATTGATGGGTTCGCCGACCGTGCCGAGCAGGCGCAAAGAAGAAAGATCATGTTTTTTCGGCCATTCCTCGCCATATTTCATGAACAGCCGGATTGCGGTCGGGGTTCCGTAGAGGATGTTCACCTGATGGCGCTCGACAATCGACCACCAGCGATCCGGCTGCGGATAATCAGGAGCGCCTTCACAGATGAATTGTGTGGCGCCGTTTAACAGGGGGCCATAGACGATGTAACTGTGTCCCGTGACCCACCCGGGGTCAGCCGGGCACCAGTAGAGGTCGGTTTCTTTCAAATCGAAAATCCATTTGGTAGTGATGTAGGCGCCCACCATGTAACCACCGTGACGGTGCAGGATTCCTTTCGGTTTGCCGGTGGAACCGGAAGTATAGAGGACGTAAAGCAGGTCGTTGGAGTCCATGTGCTCAGTCGAGCATTCGATGGACTGACCACGTAGAGCATCCTCCCAGGTGATGTCATTGCGACCCGCCGGCGTTTCCTTGCCGGTGCGCCGGACCACGATTACGTGCTCAACGGTGGGACACTGGGCGACTGCCTTGTTTGCGTTTTCCTTTAAAGGAACGATGGTGTTGCGGTAATAAGCTCCATCGGCAGTGATTACAATTTTAGATTCGGCATCCTGGATGCGATCGCGCAGCGCTTCTGCGCTGAATCCGCCGAATACCACGCTGTGCACCGCGCCGATTTTTGCGCAGGCCAGCATCGAGACTGCGATCTCCGGGATGACAGGAAGATAGATCGTCACGCGATCACCGCGCTTCACGCCCATTCCGATTAGCGCATTTGCCAGGCGATTCACTTCGCAATAAAGCTGGTGGTAGGTGATTGTCCTCCGATCGCCGTTTTCTCCTTCCCACAGGAGGGCGACTTTATGCCGGCGCCATGTGTTGATGTGGCGATCCAGCGCGTTGTGGACAATGTTGCAACTCGCCCCGACAAACCAGTTCGAGAACGGATAGTCCCATTGCAAAACCTTGTTCCAGGGTCGGAACCATTCCAGGTCCTGGGCCACCTTTTCCCAGAATTTCTCGATGTCTTTTACAGATTCGTCGTAAAGCTTCTGATAGTCCGGAACCCAGGCATTGCGGACGAAGTCAGCAGATGGCTTGTATATGCGGTCTTCGTGAAGGACAGACTCGAGGGCGAGTTTTTCACTCATGGCAACTCCGTCACACTCTTGTTTATTGTTAAACCAGCCGGGAAGTTTAATGGAGGAATTCTGGTTTGTCTACCGCGGCACACCATGAAAGAATTCGCGGCGAAGGCACGAAAGCGCGAAGGCCACAATGTTAACTGGAGCCACTGATAGGACTTGAACCTACAACCTCGGCTTTACGAAAGCCTTGCTCTACCGATTGAGCTACAGTGGCCCGGTACGGGGAACTTCAAGAAAAATTTATTCTATACGAACCGGTAAAAAGGTGTCGACTTACGATTTTCAGGGAAAGCGCAAACCGGAAAACTGGTGACCTCGCCCCCAAACAAAAAAGGCCTCCCCTTGGGGAGGCCTTTTTCAATAAGTTGCTTCTGACTGTTAGCGGTGCTTGTTTCGCGTCAGCAGATCATAGACCAGGCCTGCGCCGGCGCCTGAAAGACCTCCGACCACAGCACCTTTCTTACCGCCCGCAACCGCGCCGATCAACGCTCCTCCCGCGGCGCTGCCGCCGACGATCATCGCCGACTTTTTCATCGACCGCTTTTGACGATATGTTCGATTCTCGACATTGTCGCCGTACGCATTGTATCTGGCCGGACGAACAGCCGAGGTGCGATATCGCGGAGTGGTTCGATACACAGGCCTTTCCACAACCGGATAATCAACGGCGGCTCGCTCGTAAGCACGCGGTCGAACCATGGGCGTTTCAAACCCAACCGGCGTGTAGCCTGCCCGATCCATCGCGATTGTGTCACTCACCAGCGACCGAGCTCGATTAGCGGGGACAACCAACTGACCCTGGGTGCCATCGGCAAACCAAACCGGCACTGTCTGAAACTCCTGGCCGACCGGCGCCGCAGAAGTGCTTTGCGGGGCACCTTTCTGCGCACACCCGACGGCGAAAACAGCTAAGACCACCACCAAGACAGCAGTATGCAGTTTTTTCATATTCAACCTCCGATCTCTCTTGAATGTGAGATGCAGCGGAGCGGGAGATGTTTCATTTCTGAGAGATGAAGATCAAGGGAAGGGATTCTTATCGATCTTCAACATGCTCCAGGCAAGCCAATCAGCGCGCGTGTCTTTGTCGGGGCCGGCATTGCATTCAAGAACGAGAGTATTCCCTTTACCCGCAAAACGACGCAGCGGAAGATGGTAATCCATCCAATGACGGTGATCGGTGATTTTGGCGGACTGCAAGTATCGATCAAGCAGCGGAACGCTCATGCCATCGCGCTGCAGCGAAAGAATCGCTTCAAAACCGTCCCCATTGTCGAAGACAGAACCGAGGCCCACATGAAGCACCGAGTCCGGATCGATTTCAGGCAGCGGAATTTTCAGCCGCGTGCCCGCAATCGTAACCACGGTTTTTCTTCTTTCGCCGTCTCTGAGCAGATACAGCGGAAAAACTCGACTGCCGTTAGGAGTTCGAAACTTTTCAAAACTGGGGTAATACTGCGCCCTGTCTTCCTCGACCTGTCCAACGAGCGCCGCTTCCAGCAAGGAGGTGCTTTGTCCCTGCCAGTAATCGGGAAGCAGGTCAAAATTCCCCTCCCATAAACCATAAACAAAATAGTTTGGAATGGGAGTCCCGGTGCTCGGCGGCAACTTCTCGCCGGCGTCTTCAAAACGCATCGCCAGAGTCGGATCCTCATAAAAGATGCGCAGTAAGGTGTGACGATCGAAATACCAGATGCTGTTCGCCTCTTTGGACTTTCTCAAGTGAATCACCGATCTTGGAGCCAGCACCGGGTGGTGTCGCCGGAATGCCTGATAAAAGTTCAAGGCGACCCTGGATCCATGAGGTGCCCACGATCGGTGTTCGAATCGCCAGATAGTGAGATAGCTGACCAGCAGATTCAGGCAGACGATCCCGGCCATCCATGCCTTCCTGCGTGAAGTTGAAGGCCAGCGCACCGCAAAAATTCCGACCATGGCGCTCAGCGGAACAAGCGGCATGTAAAGGTGATGGGCATAAGGCGGTTCAACCACCAGAAGGACCGGAAAAAGAAGAGCCACAGCCCAGACCAGAAGCCAGCGCGAGAAATTCCAATCCGCTTTGCTCTTCCAGATGAAAGATAGAAACAAAACAGCCACGCCTCCCTGAATGAGCGCCAGAAGCTGATGCAGCGCTTCCAGACCATCCTTGGGAAGATGAGCGTCAATGTTGAAAGCCCAGAGAAGAAACTTGTAATTGGAGAGCAGATTTCTAAGGTCAAGGGAAAGGTGAAAGGGATGTGTCGGCGAGGCTGGATCGAGTCGTCCCTTGACAAGAATGAGAGTGAGCACATACAGCCCCGCCAGTACGGCGAAAGGAGCCACGGGACGCCATCGCCCGATCCGCCGCTTCCAGTTCCCGCCTGCTGCCGCATCTGCGACCGGCTCATGCAGCATGCAGATGGCTGCCAGTATTACCGGCATCATCACGGCTGTTTCCTTGCTCAGAAGGACAACGGGATAACAAAGCAGCGCCAGCGCAAGGAAGATTCCCTCTCCGGTGCGAAGGAATTGCAGAAAAGAAATGATGATCAAGAGGGCCAGGGACGAAAAGAGCCAATCGGACAGGAACGACGCGTCATAGCTGATGAAGTAGGCAACACTGTGCAGCGCGAAGAAGACGTATCCGGCTGCGGCCGCGTCACGATCTCTCAGCAGCAACCGAAGCAGCCCATACACGGCCAGCGAAATCAGCACGTGCACGATAAATCCGATGATGTGGTAACGCAGCGGAGTCAAACCTCCGATGGGATAAAGCAGGAAAGTAAATACCGGATAGGTGACCGGACGATACTGGCCCACGTCATCCGCTTTGAGGAAATTGGCTTTGATGGCTCCCAGAGTTTCCGACCTGCGGCTGAGGTAATAGAGACTGTCGCCGCAAAAGAAATTACTCCAGGAAACTGAATAAAACAGCAGTTGCAGCAGCAGGATCAGAGGAATGAAAAAACGCGGAGCGCGAACGCGCTGCCAGGCCTGCTGAATTTTCCGGTAGCCCGCCGCAAGTGTGGGTGAGTCCGCAAGGGCCCATTCCATCAGAGGATCTTCTTTAGATTCTCGAAGAAGTCGTTCACCATCTTTTTCGAGAGAGAGTGGATCATCCGCTGGCCCACGGAAGCGATCACTCCGCCGACCTGGACATCTCCGCTGTAACTCACGTTGGTCTCTTCGTTCACCGGTTCCAGTCGTACTGTTCCTTTACCGTTGGCGAAGCCCGGTTTCCCCTGCGCATTCACATTCATCTCATAGGAGCGGGGGTAATTCATTCCTTCGATCCGGATGCTTGCCAGGAACATGCCGCGTACCGAGCCGACGCCGGCTTCGATGTCCAACTCAAATTCATTCTCACCCTTTCGATCGATGCGCCTGCAGCCCGGGATGGAACGCATCAGTGCGAGCGTATCCATCAGGTGCTTCCAGACGATTTCAGGTTTTGCGGGAAAAAGGTATTCGCCGGAAAGATTCATCCACGTTGAAGATTGGAAGTTTCGGCTTTCACCTTGATGTGTTCTCGTTTTCTCTCAGCGGAAAGCTTCAGAATTCCGAAGTGGGGATTGCGGAATGCGGAATATGTTTTATGCTCATCTTAAATTGGATGAATTCAGCATTCCAAATTCTGCATTCCACATTCATTTCTCGATTCCGGCGGCGGCCAGGATCGCGCGCCGCGCGAAGACGTCGGCCATGGCAGCGCGGTATTCGGTAGAGGCATGAATATCGCCCTGCACATCCACTCCTGCCGCCACGTCCTTGCATGCCCGGGTGACATTGCCTTCCGTCAGCGATTTGCCGCGCAGAGCTTCTTCCACTTTCGTCAGGCGGAACGCCTTCGGCCCGACACCATTGAGCGCGACGGCAATCATCTGGGCACGGCCGGTTTCATCCTTGTTTACCACCGCTGCCGCTCCCACGATGGCGAAACCTGAGGCCTGCTGGCGAAGCTTCTGATAAGCAGTGCCCGCTCCACGGGAAAGGGCGGGAACGTAAACGGCGACGATCAACTCTCCGGCAGCCAGGGCAGTGGTAAACAAATCCAGAAAGAATTCGCCGGCCGGGACCCGCCTTCGTCCCGAGGCGCCTTCGATTTCAATTTCTGCATCAAGCGCAAGCAGCGCGGCGGGATAATCTGCGGCGGGATCGGCGTGCGCAGTACTGCCGCCGATAGTGCCGCGGTTGCGCACCTGAATGTCGCCGATTTCGAAAGCAGTCTGCGGCAGCAGCGCGCATCGATTCCTGAGCGCCTGGTTTGTTGTTATCGCGTCATGAGTGACAAGCGCGCCTATTTTGATCTTGTCTCCCTGATCGGAGATCTGCGTCAATTCCCGGATCCCTCCAAGGTCGATCACCTGTCGCGGCGACGCCAGGCGCAACTTCATCATCGGCAGCAGGCTGTGTCCCCCTGACAGGAACCTGGCCTCATTGCCGAAACGCTGCGACAGGGAAATCGCTTCCTGCGTGCTGGCAGGCGTGAAATATTCGAAAGCTTCCGGAATCATTGCGCCTCCTTCTGCATCAATTTCCAGATCTTCTCGGGACGCAGCGGCATGTCGATGTGTTTGACTCCGAACGGCCGCAGCGCATCCACTACCGCGTTAACCAGCGCCGGGGTAGCGCCGATGGTTCCCGCTTCGCCCACGCCTTTGACGCCCAGTGGATTGACCGGTGAAGGGGTCTCGGTTCGATCCAGCTCCAGCCATGGAACATCAGCGGCGCGGGGGATGGCGTAGTCCATCAGCGTCCCGGTGATCAACTGCCCATTTTCGTCGTAGATGGCTTCTTCCATGAATGCCTGCCCAAGGCTCTGGACGATGCCGCCCTGCACCTGGCCTTCCACCAGCAGAGGATTGATAACTTTGCCGCAGTCGTCCACGGCTGCATACTTCAGAATTTTGAGCACTCCGGTGTCGCGATCCGCTTCCACCACGCACAGGTGAGTGCCGAAGGGGAAAGTAAAGTTCTTCGGTTCGAAGAAATAAGTTGCCGAAAGCCCCGGCTCAAAATTCTGCGGCAGGCTTTTGGCGGTATGAGAAGCCAGCGCAACTTCCTGGAGGCTGAGAGATTTCTCCGGGTCGCTCTTTGAATGGAACCTGCCGTCGCGGAATTCCACGTCTTTTTTGGAAACTTCCAGCAAATGCGCGGCCAGAATCGCGGCCTTCCGGATTAATTGTTCCACCGCGCGATAAACGGCCGTTCCGCCGACAGCGGTTGCGCGGCTGCCGAAAGTGCCGATGCCGTATTGTACGATCCCGGTGTCACCGTGAATCACGATCACATCGTCCAGGTCAACTCCCAGCATCTCGGCAGCGATTTGCGCAAACGAGGTTTCCTGGCCCTGGCCGTGCGGAGAGGCCCCCGTAAGCACGGTAACCTTGCCGGTCGGTTCGATGCGCACAGTAGCGCTTTCCCAGCCTCCCGCAGGCATCGCGGGCGACGGGCCCATGGCGCAAATTTCAACGTATGTGGAAATCCCGATGCCAAGATAGCGGCCTTTCTTCCTGCCTTTCTCCTGTTCCCGTCTCCATTTCTTGTATTCACCAAGTTTGAGGGCCTTCTTCAGCGGAGCTTCGTAATTGCCGCTGTCGTAGCTGAGGCCGGTTGCCGTCGAGAATGGGAAATCTTTCTTTGCCGGGAAATTCCTGCGACGCACTTCAACCGGATCCATGTTCAGCTCCTGCGCCACCAGGTCGACAGCTCTTTCTATCACATGGGTTGCTTCGGGCCGGCCCGCTCCGCGGTAGGCGTCAGTTGCCATCTTGTTGGTGAAGACGCCGATGACTTCCATCCGGATGGCAGGAATTCGATAGGTACCCGAGAGCATCAAGCCGGTCAGCGTGGGAATGGCGGGCGTGAGCAGTTGATGGTACGCCCCCAGGTCGGCCCAGACCTTATAGACCATTCCCAGGATCTCGCCGTCATTCTTGACGGCGATCTCGACATCGCCCACCTGGCCTCGGCCATGGATTGTTGCGGAGAAGTTCTCCCTTCGGGTTTCTATCCACTTCACCGGTTTCCCAAGCTGCATTGCGATATAGCCAAGCAGCGCCTCTTCGCCGTAGACGTTTAGCTTGCTTCCGAAACCGCCGCCTACCTCGGGCGTTATGACGCGCAATCGATTCTCCGGCAACCCGAGCATGATCGCCACCTGCGTCCTCATGAGATGTGGAATCTGCGTGGACGACCAGATCGTCAGTTCCTTTTCTCCGGGAAGATAACGGGCGATGACGCCGCGGGGTTCCATGGCAACCGGGATCAGTCGCTGATGTTCCATCCTTTGCTTGATTACGCGATCGGCGTTCTTGAAGGCCTGTTCGACGTCACCGCCGGACAGCGTCCACTGGTAGGCAATGTTGTCTGAAAACTCTTCGTGGATTGGCTTTGATTTGGGCGAAGCAGCTTTGATGGGATCTACTACGGCCGGAAGCGGTTCGTAATCGACCACGACCGCATCGGCGGCGTCGCGAGCCTGGTACAGCGATTGTGCCACCAGGGCCGCAACCGGCTCGCCGACATAACGCACCGTGTTCAGCGCGAGCACCGGATGATGCGGGACCTTCAAGTTTTCCAGCGCGGCCGCCGTAGGCACCGAGCCGATGCTTCGACAATCCTCCCCGGTGAATACGCCCACTACCCCCGGCATTCTTGACGCTGCCGAAGTATCGATGCGCCGGATCCTGGCATGCCCGTGAATGCTGCGAACAAATACAACGAAGTGAAGATCTGGAAGCTTTATGTCATCGACGTAGTGAGCCAACCCGCTCACCAGCCTGGGATCTTCGGTACGCTTGACTGCCTGGCCAATGTATCGTTGCGCCATAAAGGGGCCCCCTATCGAGCGACGGTTTCGGGCTGCTTATCCACTTTGACCGCGGCCGATGCGGTGTCCATCTTTGCGGCAGCCGAACGGATCGCCTTGACGATATGCTGGTAGCCGGTGCAGCGGCAGAGGTTCCCTTCGATTCCGCGCCGGATTTCCTCGTCGGAGGGGCGGGGGTTGTCCTTCAGCAACTGATGCGCCGTCATGATCATTCCCGGCGTGCAGTAACCGCACTGCAGCCCATGTTCTTCCCAGAAAGCCTGTTGGATCGGGTGCAGCTTTCCATCTTTGGCGAGGGCCTCGATCGTGGTGACTTCCCTGCCATTTGCCTGAACCGCGAGCACGGTGCAGGACTTTACGGCTTTGCCGTCGAGCAATACCGTGCAGGCGCCGCACACGCTCGTTTCGCAGCCCACGTGAGTGCCCGTGAGCTGCGCGTTTTCCCGCAGGAAGTGAACCAGCAACAGCCTGGGTTCAATTTCTGCCTGATGTTTCTTTCCGTTTATCGATAGAGAGATTTGCATTTCGAACCCCCGTCATTTTGGGGCAATTGGCCCGATGGTTTTGCAATGAATCCGGAATTGTGCAGCCGATTCTATCAAAAACTGCAAAGCGAAAAGCAAAAGGAAAACTTTCAACACAAAGACTCAGTGCGGTCGTAGGGCGCCAGCAAATGGTCATCGGTCATCGGTCATCGGTCATCGGTC
>Ga0114129_10015480_pt1 | contig 10848 bp, 7 predicted proteins | sample RhiMetdeltSRZDD1_FD_80071 | JGI IMG/M metagenome (GOLD analysis project Ga0114129, IMG submission 80071) | Populus rhizosphere microbial communities from Tennessee, USA - Rhizosphere MetaG P. deltoides SRZDD1 (version 2) (version 2) | ecosystem: Host-associated > Plants > Roots > Rhizosphere >... | reverse complement strand
CCGCCGCGCGTTTCTGCAAGAAAGCCGTCACGCCTTCGGTGAAGTCCTTTGAATGTAAACACGCATCCTGGTTGATAGCCTCAAAGTCGAGCGCGCCCGCCAGATCTGATTCGGCCCCTTGGTTTAGTCCGGCTTTGATTTTTGCCAGGGCCAGGCGCGGCGATCTGGCGAGCCGGGCCGCGAGCGCTTCAACCGTGGCATCAAGCTCAACGAACGGGACGATGCGGTTGACCATTCCCAGTTGATACGCGTCGTGAGCGCTGATGATATCTCCCGTGGCCATTAACTCAAACGCCTTGTGATAACCGACCAGGCGGGGCAGAAAGAAGGTGCCGCCCCAATCCGGATGAAGCCCAACCTTCAAAAACGATTGGCTGAACGAAGCATTGGTTGAAGCAACACGCATATCGCACGCAAACGCGAGGTTACATCCAGCTCCGGACGCTGGCCCATTCACTGCTGCAATAACAGGCTTGCTCATAGCTCGAATGCCCGTAATCACTCTGCGACCGGCACCCAAGATGCGCGCAAATTCTTCGCTGTCGCCGCGTTTCATCAACTCAGCCATGAAACCGACGTCACCTCCAGCGCAAAAGGCACGACCTGCCCCAGTGATAATGACCACGCGAACATTTCGATCACTGCCGGTGTGCTCCAATGCCTCGGCGAGATCGCGACGCATATGACCGATGAAAGCGTTCAACTTCTCCGGCCTATTCAGAGTGATCGTCGCAATGCCTTCGACTTCAGAGATGAGAATGTTTTCGTACATACGCAAGGGCCTTTGGTCTTTGGTCTTGAGTCTTTGGCTTTCTGTCTATCTCGCTTGCTTTTCATTTAACAGCGGTGGCCCAGAGTGTAAACATTGAAAGATCAGATCCAAAGACCTACTTACCCTTAAATTCTGGTTTTCTCTTCCCAACATAAGCCTCCAGCCCTTCCTTAGCATCTTCCGATTGGAAGAGTTGTTGTTGCAGCTCACGCTCGAGCGCCAGACCAGACTCGATGGGAACCTCGGCACCCGTTTGCACACTCCGTTTAATCCGACCAATTGCATAAGCCGCGCGTTTTGGAGTCGTGAACTGTTGCGCGTATTCGTTGGTCTGCTCTCTGAACTGTTCGATCGTTTCGCTCGAAAACAACTGATTGACGATCCCGAGTTCAGACCCGCGCTCGAAATCAAATAGTTCGCCAGTTGCCATCAATTCGATAGCCTTTGATTTTCCGACAAGTCGCGCGAGGCGTTGCGTTCCTCCCGTGCCCGGCAAAACTCCGAGCGACACTTCCGGCAATCCCATTTTGCCAGCGCCCTTCCGTGCAACCCGCAGATCCGCCGCTATCGCAACTTCGAGCCCCCCACCGACACAGTGACCATTAATTGCCGCAATGACTAGCTTCGGCGTTTGCTCAAGTCGAGAGAGAGTTTCGTTAGCGTGCAAACAGAAGTAGTACTTGTACGTTGGTGTTACTTTCGCCAGCATTTGAATGTCTGCGCCCGCACAGAAAAATTTGTCGCCAGCTCCCGTAATGACGATCACCTGCACAGTTTCATCCATCCGCGCGGTGAGAATTGCTTCATCCAACTGTTGCATCATTTCGTAGCTGTAAGTATTTGCGGGCGGATCATTCAACGTGATCGTTGCGATTCCACTCCTAATTTGGAAGTCTAGTTTTGACGTGGTTTGGTCCATTGATGTTCTGCGAATTTGAGTGATCAGCCCTCCCTGACGGTCGGACTAACTGCCCTGCTCCTGCTAATGCCCGGCGTCGGTCTGCTCCCATTCGTAAACTGAAATGTGTTTCTGACTCTCTGATGTAAACGGTTCGTTACGCCAACCAGCGAATCGTTCACGCAGGCGCAAACCTGCCAGCTGCGCCATAAGATCCAACTCCGATGGCCAGGCATAACGTATCTGAATTGGAAAGAGACGAACGCCGCCGTCCGTTATGACGACCTTTTGACTTACGACTCTTTGCGTGACCGAGTCGTGTTCGCCGACATCAAGTTCAACTCGATCTGTCGTAACCGTGGTGGGCCAGTTTACGCGACCTCGCCCGAAGCGAGTTACGTCCGGCACAAATGCTTCAATTACAAAGCACCCTTTCTTTGCCAGATGAGATGCCACATTACGAAAGCAACGAACCTGCGCTTCCTGAGAAGGTAACGCGAAAATCGTGTTGAAAACCACATAGATCAGTTGAAATTCACCATCGACCGGTACGTCGGCAAAGTTGCCTTTTGTGACGATAACCTTGTCCGAGTTTGGCTTGGTACGCAGCTGCGCAATCATCGAATCCGCTGCGTCGACTCCATGGACTGCAACGTTCTTGGCCGCCAAAGGTAGAGCGAAGCGTCCTGTTCCAATTCCAAGTTCAAGCACTTTACCGCGGTCGGCAAGTTCAGCCAGGAAAGTTATCGCATCCGGATCGCAGGAAGGGAACCACTGGTCGTAAACACTGGCCACACGCTCGCCATAAGTTTCTTCTGAGTATTCGCTCATGATTTAGTCAGTACCATTTGCGGTAGCAAACGGCCAGGCGTTCCACTCAACGTCAATTCTTCACCATTTGATACTCCGACACGTCGGGGTACTGAATGGCTAGCCGTTTGTACGTCTCCAGACGCTTAGGTTCTCCGTCTGTTTGGGAAAGCGCTTAGCCGGCATTACGTCAAGATCATTACCCGAGAGAAACCCGCCTAGAAAAAGTTGCGTCAGGTTTTGCGCGAGATCGTTGACCTTCAGTTTTCCTTTTGGATCATACCAGTTGTAAATCCAATTCATCATGCCGAAGAGCGCGTAAGTAGCAACGGTTAGATCGACTTGCTGCGCATGCGGCTTCGTCGACTGGACCTCGCCGAGGATGTTTCTCGCAAGTTTTGCGTACGTGTCTTTGCGCGTGGAAACGTGGGCATGCAGATCACCTCTCAACGACTCAGCCTCGTGTGAGAGCACCTTCATTTCCGCCATATTGGCGGCAAAGAAGGACAGATGATTCTCGATCATGATCTTCAATTTCATTACTGGATCGTCAACTTCGCGAAGACGTTCCTCCAGCCGGTTGACGACGCGGCCAAAGCAGTTGTCCTGGATGAGAAATAGAAGTTCCTCTTTCGATTTGCAGTAATGATAAAGACCGGCGAGGCTCACGTTGGTGGCGCGGGAGATATCGCGCATTGAAGTGGAGTGATAACTCTTTTCAGCAAAGATGCGTGCGGCGGTCCGCAGGATGAACTCGAGCTTTTGGTCGTAACGGATCGAGGCCGACTTCGGATTTCGAATTTCGGATTTCGAATTTCGTTTTTGTGAGTTTTGGATCATCTCAACGGTTCCTGACGACCTGTCCAAATTGTGTGCAACCTGTCCTCACGCAAAATTCGAAATCGGCATTCCGAAATCCGAAATCCGAAATGCTCTTACAATTTCACGTACTCAAACTCGAACGGCTTTCCTTTGATTCCAGTGGTCGGAGGTGCAATCCAATTCGCGATCTTGCCCGGCTCGATCACCGGCTTCATCAGGCTGCGAACATATTCGCGATCCTCCATCGTTGGCAGCCACTCCACTTTCCTTCGTTCGAATTCTTCCTTTGTAATCAAATTGCCGTCGATGTCGAAGTGATGACCGGCAAACTCGCCGACATGCCGGTGAAAACGCTGCGAGGGAAGATACAGGCGCTCCGACATCCCTTGCTCCGCCAAAATCTTGTTCCAACGCGCGAGCCCCTTCTCACAATCCTTCACATATTCGCCACGAAGCACTTCGTTTAATGCGTTCCGCAAAGGCACTTGACGCTCTTTCAGCTTGTCGCCTTCAACCGTCAACAGGGTGAACTGGTCATCAGTAATTACGTGGTCCTGATACTGCTCCTGTTCTTTGTATCGACCTTTTAGACCCGCGGCGAAGAAATCGGCAGAGTTAGAGCTGATCTCGCCGCCGAAGAGATCGAGGGAATAGCTGAACCAGAAATTGATGTACTTCTGAATAATGTTCAGAGGAATGCCGCCGAGCTCTTTAACGTCGCCTTGCTTCATCAGTTGTGCAGTTCGTTTCACCACACGGCCAAGACCAGTGTCACCAACGAACATGTGATGCGCTTCCTCCGTCAACATGAAGCGACAAGTGCGTGCGAGCGGTTCGAATCCTGACTCGGCGAGGGCTGAAAGCTGATACTTACCATCGCGATCAGTAAACATTGTGAACGCGAAAAAGTTTAGCCAATCGTCACAAGGTTGATTGAACGCTTCGAGAATTCGCGGCTTATCTGGATTCCCACTGCGACGCTCAAGAAGAGCTTCGGCTTCGTCGCGCCCATCGCGCCCGAAATAGCCGTGTAGCAAATAAACCATTGCCCACAGGTGACGACCTTCTTCAACGTTGACTTGAAACAGATTGCGTAGGTCGTAAAGAGACGGACAGGTTTTACCGAGTTGCCGTTGTTGTTCGACCGAGGCGGGTTCGGTGTCGCCTTGGGTGACGATGATCCGCCGCAGGGCATTGCGAAACTCGCCGGGCACTTCCTGATAGGCCGGACGACCATAATTGTCGCCAAAGCCGACTTTTGCGTCCGGCTGCGCCGGTTCAAGAAAGATGCCCCAGCGATACTCCGGCATCTTCACATAATCGAAGTGCGCCCAACCTTCCGAACCGACATCGACCGCCGTGCGCAACCAGACGTCCTTCTCCTGGAAACCTTCTGGTCCCATCTCGCGCCACCAATCGAGAAAGTTTGGTAACCACTTTTCAAGGGCACGCTGCAGTTTCTTGTCCGCTGCAAGGTTAACGTTGTTCGGTATTCGTTCGGATAAGTTCATAGTCATTTTTGATTGCCGATTGCCGATTGCCAATTGGTCGGTAACTTTTCAGAAGCGCTCAAATCGGCAATCGGCAATCGACAATCGGCAATTCCTCACGTTCTCTTGTAATCAAACTGTGCCTGGGTGGGCTTCCCATAATTCGTAAGCGCCCCATGTTCGCCAACTGCGTTAGGCCTCTGAAAGATCCAGTTCTGCCATGCGGTCAATCGGCCGTAGATCTTCGTGTCCATCGTTTCTGGACCAGCAAAACGAAGTGAAGCCTCCATGCCGGTTAATGCATCCGGAGACAAAGAAGTGCGCTCTTCAATTGCCACTCTGATCTCGTCTTCCCAATCCAAATCATCAGGCGCGAAAGTCACGAGTCCTGCAGTCTCTGCCTCTTCAGCATCAAATGCTTCCTCGTGTCCCAGTATCTCTTCCACCTTTGCGGGCTCTGCCAGGAACCTCGACTGCAAACGTGTCAGGCCATTGCTCATTGGCAGTGCGCCTGCATTCAATTCAGATAGGCGTAATTCAACCGGCGCCTCTGGATCGTTGAGCATGTAACTCCGGTCAGCCCCGAACACCAATTCGAGCAGATTCCCACCAAAGCAACTGCCAGGCTCGATAACTGCGAAGAAACTTTTCGCGGTCAAATCAAGTCGGCGCAGAACGCGAGCCATATTCAAAAGAATTTCTCGAACAAGCCAATTACTGCGATGTTCCGCCAGAGTTTGATCGACACTCAAAAGCTTTTCCATATCACCTGAAGTCCGAAGACAAACGACGCCTATCTCAGGTTCATTAACCCGCAGGTGTAGCAGTGCGTCATCTAATTCACGATAAGCTTGCAGTGGCCAGTAAGAGTCGCCGGCTTGTGTAATCGCGTCTGCGCTCCTGGGCAAATTTCCTTCAGGACCATGAATTGTCAGATCAGCACATCGCTTCTCTCTATCCAACCTCAGCTTCACGAATTTGTATTCACGGCTGTCTGGGGCGGAATTCACCTGTAACGAATTCAGTTTGATTCCAGACGGCTTTGGCCCCGCATCTTTCTCAATCGCGTCCACGCGCGCCCTGATCGAATCCTGGAACTTACTGGTGGGGAAGGAGTCGTCAATTAATCCCCAGTCCTTTGCGCGCCTGCCTTTAAGCCCTTCAGCAAGCGTGGAAAAAACGTCCGCTCGATCGCGTCTGACTTTTCTCTTGTCGACCAGACGCGTCAGACCGCCGGTGCCCGGTAGTACGCCGAGTAGCGGAACCTCTGGAAGTGAAACAGCAGAGTTGCCATCGTCGACGAGATAGATCTCATCGCAGGCAATTGCGAGTTCGTATCCGCCTCCCGAAGCTGTGCCGTTAAGAGCTGCAATGTATTTGCGGCCTGAGTGACGAGAATCATCCTCGATAGCACAGCGCGTTTCGTTCGTGAATTTGCAGAAGTTCACCTTGAAAGCATGAGAGGAGGAGCCGAGCATGTAGATGTTAGCGCCGGCGCAGAAGATCCTCGGCTTTAGACTCGTAATTATTACAGCGCGAACCTCTGGGTGTTCGAATCGCAGGCGTTGGATAGCATCCGCCAATTCAATGTCGACTCCGAGGTCATACGAATTCAGCTTGAGCTTGTAGCCTTCAGCCAGCGTTTGATCTTCCTGAACATCCATCGAGAGCGTGGCAACCGCGCCCTCGATTTGCAGCCGCCAATGCTTGTAGTTTTCCGGTGAAGTTTGGAAATTAATCATCCTGTTTGGGCGTATCCTTCAAGCGTTCGAACGTTCGTTCGAATATTACTGCGAGGGCGTTCTGAGGTCAAACGGCCTGATTGAGTCACAGGTCGAATAAGTCGTATAGGTCCTATAGATTCGACTTGCTTGACACTTTTTGGAACGAAGCGTAGGGTTTGGAGCCTCCTGGCAATCGCCGTCGACGGAGGCGAATCTGTTCTGGTGAACGGCGCGGTCTTCAAAACCGTCAGTGAGATCGCGAGAGCGGGCTCAGGTAGGTTCGATTCCTACACGCCTCCGCCAGAACAGGCGCAGTAGGTAGGAGGCAGAAGGCAGGCAGAAGTGCTTATACCCGCCAATTATGAGAGGCGGATGATCTTTCAAATTACGAAACAAGACAAAGCTCGAAGGGAAAATCCTCACATGATTCGAGATTGGGTAGAGCTGAACATGACACCCGGCATCGGACCTCGCGCCGCTGCCAAGCTGCTGGAGCGCTTTGGCTCTGCTGAAGCTGTTTACAGCGCAACCCGGTCGGAACTCGAACAGCTTCGACTCGTTCCTGAAGCGATCGACACCATCATCGGTCGCGATTTGCAGGCCGCCGCAGAATCGGAAATCAAAACCGTCAGAAAACTTGGCGGCGACATTCTTCTACTGGACGACGGTGTTTACCCCTCATCCTTACGCGAAATCTACGATCCTCCCATCGTTATCTACGTTAAAGGTTCGTGGTCAGAATGTTTGGATCAGCCCTGCATCGCCATTGTGGGGTCGCGCCGCTGTTCAACCTATGGGCAGAACTCGGCTTTGATGATTGCTCGTGACCTGGCCCAGCGAGGCATGACCGTAATTTCGGGTTTCGCACGAGGGATCGACTCGGCTGCCCATCGCGGTGCACTTGAAGCGGGTGGACGAACCGTGGCAGTGTTAGGGACGGGGATTGACCAGTGTTATCCGCGCGACCACCGGAAACTCGCGTGCGATATTCTGGAAAACGGCGGCGCGGTGGTCACCCAGTTCCCCCTGGGCACCCCGCCGGTTTCGGAAAACTTTCCGTACCGAAATCGCATCATTAGCGGACTGAGCCTCGGCGTGCTGGTCGTCGAAGCTTCGGAAAACTCGGGTTCTTTGATAACCGCACGATTGGCAATGGAGCAGAATCGCGAGGTGTTTGCCATACCGGGCAACATAACGTCGAGGAATTCGTTTGGTACGAATTACCTGATTAAGGGGGCTGGCGCTAAGTTGGTCCAACAGTGGCAGGACATCGCCACAGAGTTGCCACCCCAGATAGCAGCAAGATTGCTGCCCCCGCCGGTCGCTGACAGGAAGAAAGAGAAATCGCTGGCTGATCGGCTACAGTTTGTTCCGGAAGGTTTGTCACGTCCTGAAAGTTCGGTGTTTCGTCTGTTGACGCCCGATGCTCCATCACACATCGACACGTTGATCGATCAGACGCGCCTGCCGATATCGGAGCTGACGAATGCGTTGCTATCGTTGGAAATGAGAGAACTTGTCAGAGCGTTGCCGGGAAAATGCTTCGTGCGGAAACTATGAAAAACATTGCCGATTGCCGATTGCCAATTGCCGATTTGGGTTGGTCAGGCGTGGTAGATGACAGCCCAAATCTACGTATTTGGCAAAATCGGCAATCGGAAATTGGAAATTGGAAATAACTAGATGGCAAAGAATCTTGTAATCGTTGAATCGCCGGCAAAGGCGAAGACCATAAACAAATATCTGGGAAAGGACTATGTCGTTAAGGCTTCGATAGGTCATATCAAAGATCTGCCCTCCAAAGGACTAGGTGTTGACGTCGAACACAATTTCAAACCCACGTACGAGCTGATCCCTGATTCAAAGAAGCGAAACAACAAACGAATTGTTGCTGAATTGAAGAAAGCGGCAAAGGATGCGGAGGCCGTGTACCTCGCAGCTGACCCGGACCGCGAAGGCGAGGCGATTTGTCAGCACCTTGCCGAAGAGATTGTTCCCAAGCGACCTGCGAAACCTGCATATCGCGTAATGTTCAACGAGATCACCAAGCGCGCAGTAAATGAAGCGTTCGATCATCCTCGCGAAATAAATGAAAACCTCGTGGACGCCCAGCAGGCGCGACGTGTGTTAGATCGATTGGTTGGCTACAAAGTCTCGCCTTTGCTTTGCCGAACGATTGGTGGAAGGTTGAGCGCCGGTCGTGTTCAATCAGTGACTCTCCGGATGGTAGTCGAGAGAGAACGCGAAATCGAACAGTTCGTCAAAACCGAGTATTGGACAATCGAAGCGAACCTTACTGCCAAACTTCCTCCGGCTTTCGATGCGCGGCTATATAAAGTCGGCGAACAGACGGTCAAAACGAGCGGCTTCGATGAGGACATCAAGAAAAATGAGATCCTGATCGGTGACGAAAAGAAAGCCACCGACATCGTTGCGGAGGCGAAACAACAGACTTTCGTTGTCAACGACGTCACGACCAAAGAACGAAAGCGAAATCCAGTTCCACCATTCATCACCTCGAAACTTCAACAAGAAGCCTCTCGAAAACTTGGCTTTGCTGTGAAGAAGACAATGATGCTGGCCCAAAAACTCTACGAAGGAGTCGAGTTGGGCTCTGAAGGCTCTGTCGGCTTGATTACTTACATGCGAACTGATTCGACGCGTGTGTCAGAGACGGCGTTGAGCGAAGTACGGGAGTTCGTCGGTGAGCAATATGGAGATCAGTATCTGCCTGCGAAATCGGTCCACTATCGGTCGAAGAAAGATGCGCAAGACGCTCACGAAGCGATCCGGCCGACAGATGTATCGCGGACACCCGACGCACTCGCAAAATATCTAAACAAAGAAGAATTGAAACTTTACCGTTTAATCTGGCAGCGTTTTGTTGCTTCACAAATGACGCCTGCTGTCTTTGATCAGACTACCATCGACATTCAAGCGGGTCGCTTCATCTTTCGCGCCACAGGATCGGTTCAAAAGTTCGATGGCTTCTTGAAGGTCTATCAGGAAGGTCGTGACGAGAAAGCGGAAGAGGACGAGGAAGCGGAACGAACTTTGCCGCTTGTCACAAAAGGCGAGACGCTCGTGCAGAATTCGATTACTGCAGAACAGCACTTTACGGATCCACCGCCGCGCTATACGGAAGCGACGCTGGTCAAGGCGCTGGAGGAAAAGGGAATTGGCCGTCCCTCAACTTATGCTGCGATCATGTCAACGATTCAAGAACGCGAATACGTTGAAAAGATTGAAGGCCGGTTTCATCCAACAGCATTGGGCAAGACTGTAAACGATCTATTGATCGGTGGCGGCTTCGACGATCTGTTCAATGAGACCTACACAGCGCGAATGGAAGAAGAGTTAGATGAGATCGAAGAAGGCAAGACTGAATGGACGAAAGCGCTTAGAGAGTTCTATGAAAAATTCCAGCGTGACTTAAGTGCCTTTACCGCCTATACGAAGAAGATCAAGTTAGAAGAGAAGCCTACAGATGAGATATGTCTGAAGTGCGGCGCTGAAGGTATGGTCAAGAAGTGGGGACGGTTTGGTCCGTATCTGAAGTGTCTTAACTGCGATGCTACACGCGACGCCGAACCACCGTCGGACGGTGCCGGAACCTCAACCGAAGCAGCGACGACAAATGGCGAAGAAGCCGAGCCCGAGCCTTGCGAGCTTTGCGGCAAGCCAATGCAGATGAAGCGCGGAAGATTCGGGCCGTTCCTAGGCTGCACTGGATATCCCGAGTGTCGGAATATCAGAAAGATTGCGAAGAGTGGTGCCGCAGCGCCGGCTCCAGTTCCGCTTGACGAGAAGTGTCCGGTTGATGGAGCCCAATTGGTGCGACGTGTTGGCAGATACGGCGAGTTTGTGTCCTGTTCGAATTATCCGAAGTGCAAGTACATCAAACAGGAAACGACTGGAGTTTTATGCCCTCGACCAGGGTGCAAGGGCGAACTGGTCGTTAAGAAATCGAAGCGCGGCAAAGCATTCTACGGCTGCTCGAACTATCCCAATTGCAATGTGGTCTACTGGGACAAGCCAGTGCTTGAAGCGTGTCCACAATGCAACGCTCCGTTCCTGCTAGAGAAGACGACAAAGAGGCAGGGAACCTTCCGTTACTGTGCAAATGAAGAGTGTGGCTATCGCTCGACTGCTGGCCCTGAGATCAAACCACCCACGGCCGATCGTCCCCGAGCAACACGATAAGGAGACGAAGCAGATCCACCGATTTTCACAGATTACACAGATTTCTATTTCGGATTTCGGAATGCGGATTTCGGATTTGGTCTTATTAACGTTCCGACTTACCAGAACCGTTCAAAGCGGAGCAGCCGT
>Ga0114129_10015478_pt1 | contig 10848 bp, 11 predicted proteins | sample RhiMetdeltSRZDD1_FD_80071 | JGI IMG/M metagenome (GOLD analysis project Ga0114129, IMG submission 80071) | Populus rhizosphere microbial communities from Tennessee, USA - Rhizosphere MetaG P. deltoides SRZDD1 (version 2) (version 2) | ecosystem: Host-associated > Plants > Roots > Rhizosphere >... | reverse complement strand
CGCGCCCGCGATGGTCTTCCAGGAGGCGGACCTGTCGGTGCGCGTGGCGCGCGACATCTTCTCGGGCGAGTTCGAGAAGGCGATCGTGGACGACCCCGGCCAGCACCACCGGCTCCAGTCCTTCTTCAATAGGACGGCGCCGGAGCTGCTCGAGCGGCTCGAGTTCTACGAGGACAAGGACGAGCCGCTGTTCGAGAAGTTCGGCGTCGAGGACGCCATCCAGTCGGTGCTGAAGCGCCGCGTGGACCTGCCGAGCGGCGGCTACCTGATGATCGACTACGCCGAGGCGATGACGGTCATCGACGTGAACTCGGGCTCGTTCACCGGCCGCGGCAAGGGCGCGAAGCTCGAGGACACGATCACGAGGACGAACCTCGAGGCCGCCGAGGAGGTCGTGAGCCAGCTGAGGCTGCGCGACATCGGCGGGATCATCGTCATCGACTTCATCGACATGGCCCGCGCGCGCAACCGTGACACGGTCCTGAAGACGCTGCGCAAGTCGCTCGACGAGGACCGCACGAAGACCTATGTCGTCGAGATCTCACCGCTCGGGCTCGTGGAGATGACGCGCCAGAACGTGACCGACGGCGTGCGCGAGATCATGACCAAGCCCTGCCCCGTCTGCGAGGGCGAGGGCGTGGTGCTGTCGGAGGAGACGGTGGCGATCGAGGTCGACCGCTGGCTGCGCGACCTCGCCGCCGAGCGCCCCAACGCGCCGGCGTTCCTGATCCGGGTGAACCCGAAGGTGGCATCGATCCTGGTGGGCGGCCACGGGGTCGAGGGCCCGATCCACGAGATCGAGCAGGAGACCGGCAGGCACTTCCACTTCGAGGGCACGGAGGCGCTGCCCATCGACCACTTCGAGGTCGTGCTGGAGGGCACGGCCGACGACGTCGAGGAGCGCGCGCTCCCGTTCCGCGAGGGCGAGGAGGTGCTCGTCCACATCGAGGAGCCGCACATGTACAACGAGGACGACGCCGTGGCCAAGCTGGACGGCTACGTCGTGTCGGTCGCGGGAGCGGCGACCCTGGTGGGCGAGAAGACGCTGGTCCGGATCGACAAGGTCGGCCGAAGCGCCGCCGAGGCCTCGCTCGTGAACCCGCCGGAGGGCGTGGTGGCGAGCTCGGCGGACTCGTCCTCCTCGGACGGCTCCGCGAACGGGCGCCGCCGGCGGCGAGGGCGGCGCGGAGGTCGCGGGCGGCGCAAGAAGGCGGAGACCGGAACCGGGAGCTCGTCCTAGGCGCGGCCGGGCTAGGTGTCGAGCTGCACTTCGATTGCTCGCACCGCCTCGTCGGGATCCCGGTACAGCGTCTGGCGCCAGAGCTTCTCGTCCTTGAACTCCCAGATGTTCGCGACTCGCTCCGCGAACGGGAGCCCGCTCCCCACGCCGCGCATATGCGTGGACATGATGATCAGCACGCGCCCGTCCGGCGCGGATGACAGCTGCTCTACGTCGACTCGCCATTCTCCCCAGGTAGCGTCGATCTCCTTGAAGTAGCGGCGAATACCCGCGAACCCCTGGTAGGGGCGCGCCTCGAGCTGGGCCATCAGGGAGAAGAACTCGACCTCGGGGTGGCATTGCTCGAGGGCTGTCTCAAGGTCGCGCTCGGTGATCGCGTCCGCAAATGCTCGGACGACGCTGATGCGCTCATCCCACATTCGCCAGCGAGTATCCCTAAGCAGCCGCCCGGGTGGGCGGGGCCAGGCCCTCGGCCTCGTAGGCGGCGGCGAGCAACGGCTCGTAGCGGCCGGCTTCCAGGTCCCCTATCGGATCCTTCGTGTAGCGCACCAAATCCCGCGCGGGCAGCGAGAAGGCTGCTCTCATCGCTATCAGGCGGCGGCGCTCCTCCGATGCCGGCTCGGCCAGCAGGCGCTGCGCCGCGTTCAGCTCGCGTACCTGCCTGATCCTTCCGGGGAGCGTCAGGACGAGCAGGATCGAGGCCGGGATTGCGAAGAAGAGGAAGCCCAGCAGGTTGGCCAGGTCGTGGACGCGCTCCTCGCCGGCGCGGCCGGCCTCGGCCACCTCGCCGCCGGTGCCGGAGCCGGCGTCGCGGAGGGCGTCGCCCACCTCGCCGCCCACGACCGGCAGGCCTGAGACCGCGTCGGCGGCACCCTCGAAGCCGTCCTGGACTGCGGTGCCGGTGTCGCGGACCCCGGTGCCAAGCACGGCGAGCTGGTCGACGGCGTCGTGGACCTTCAGCGCCAGCCAGCCGAGGACGAAGAGCGTCAGCAGGACCAGCGCGTCGCGCGCCACGGCCCGGCCGCGGTCGTTGGGTGTGTCGGGGTAGATCCGCATAGGTCCCGCATACCCCTGACTCGCGAATCGAGCGCAATCGCGGCACGGAGATACAGCCGGGGTGCGCATGCGGGAGACTCAGCGCATGGCTGAGCCCCTGATCCGTCGTGACGCGTGGGGCCTCGAGGAGGAGGAGGGCACCTGGCACCCGATCCTTCAGGCGTACGCGCTGGGTGTGGGCGTGATGCAGGAGCGCGACGCCGACGATCCGTTGAGCTGGGAGTACCAGGCCGAGGTGCACGGCGTGGCATCCGGGCGCCCGCCGGACGAGTTCCGCAACCAGTGCCAGCACAACACCTGGTTCTTCCTGCCCTGGCACCGCATGTACCTGGCCTGGTTCGAGCGCATCGTGCGGGCGGCAGTTCGCGAACACCCAGAAATCCCGACCGACGTCAAGGATGCCTGGGCGCTTCCGTACTGGAACTACGACCGCGGCGACAGCACCGCGCGGCTGCCCACGGCCTTCCGCGAGCCGCAGCTCTCCGACGGCTCGGACAACCCGCTCTTCACGCCACGCCGCGACCCTGCCATCAACGACGGCGAGCCGCTCTCGGACTGGGCGATCTCGGCGCAGCTCGCCATGGAGGAGGAGGACTTCGCCCACGAGGCGATCCCCGGCCTCGCGCCCGGCTTCGGCGGGCCGATCACCGGCTGGCACCACTTTGGCGAGGGCCGGACGCCCGCGGGGGTGCTCGAGGCCACTCCGCACAACGACGTGCACGGCGAGATCGGTGGCGCGGGCGGGCTGATGAGCGTCGTGGCCACCGCGCCGCTCGACCCGGTCTTCTGGCTTCACCACGCGAACGTGGACCGGCTCTGGGGCGTGTGGCTCGCCCAGCTCGGGCGCGAGAACCCCACCGACACGGCCTGGACGGGCCTCGCCTTCGACTTCCATGACGAGCAGGGCGCGCCGGTCACCTCGACGGCCGGGGAGGTGCTCGACACCGAGGCACTCGGCTACGCGTACGATGAGATTCCCACCCCGGCACTCCTCTCCGAGCCGGGACCACGGAGGCGCGCCATGCCAGGACGACCGCTCCCCGACCATCCGCCGGAACTCGTCGGCGCCAGCGAGGAGAAGGTCGAGCTCACCGGCAGCGACGCGAGCGTTGCCTTCCCGGTCTCGGAACCGAGCAGCCCGGCACTGTTAGCCGACGAGGGGCGTCCCAGCCGCGTCTACCTGAACGTCGAGGAGGTGGAGGGCGAGCAGAGCCCGGGCGCGTCGTATGCCGTCTACCTGAACCTCCCCGACGACACCGACGCGGACACCGACCCCGAGGCGTACCACGTCGGAAACGTCTCGTTCTTCGGCATCGAGCTCGCGCAGGACGTCGATAACGACCACACCGGCGGGCGTGGCCTGCGCTTCGCGTTCGACATCACCACGCTCGTCGAGCGGCTCACCGAGGAGGGGAGCTGGGACCCGCAGCAGGTGCGCGTGACCTTCACCCCGCTGCGACCGACGGAGGGCGAAGCCCCGGCCGTGCGGATCGGCCGCGTCGGCATCTACTACCAGTGACCGCGCTGGCCGTCCGGAGGATCGGTTGGAGCCATCCGGAGCTCGCCGCCGCGGCGGTCGCGGCGGGCGCCTGGGCGCTGCTGCTCGGGCACGCCGAGCACCCGCACGGTCCCGGGGAGCAGTACCTGGCGAACCTCTCCGGCTGGACTGTGATGGCGGTGGCGATGATGGTGCCGGGCGCCCTCGCCGACGTCCGGATTGTCGCGCTGTCGAGCATGTGGCCCAGGCGTCAGCGCACGATCGCGCTGTTCCTCGGCTCCTACGTCTGCGTCTGGATCGCGTTCGGTGTCGTGGCGGTCGCGGTGGCAGCGGAAGCGAGCGTCGGCGTGCTGCTGGCGCTGGCAGCCGCGTGGGAGCTGAGCGCATGGAAGTGGCGCGCCGTGCGCCGCTGCCACCTGATCGAGGCGCTGCCACCGCGCGGCGCGAGCGCCGATGCCGCATGCGCGCGGGCGGGACTGCGCTACGGGTGGCGCTGCGTGGTGAGCTGTTGGCCGCTGATGCTCGCCATGGCCGCCGCGGGGCACCAGGCGATAGCGCTGATGGCGCTGCTCACCGTCGTTGTCGCGGCCGAGAAGATCGTGGTCCGCAGCGCCCGCCTGCGCGGCCCCGCCGCGGCGCTCCTCGCCGGCGCTGCGCTGCTTGCGTTCGTTTAGCCCCCCGGGCTGGCGCTCTTGGGGCGCCAGTGCTCCGGCAGCTCGGGGTGCTCCAGGAACAGGATGTGGTCGTCGGTCCCGGATGCCGCGACCGCGTTCCACACCTTCGTCAGCGCGTCCTCCTGGTCGTCGGCGTCGAGCTCGATCTCGAACACGCCGAGATCGTCCGGCGCGCCAACGACGGCGCCGTCCGGCAGCGCCTCCGCCAGGCGCTCGTGGCACTCGAGGTCCTTCGGGGTTCCTCCGTGCATGAGGAGCATCCCCACCCTGTGGCGCTCGGCCATGCCTAGGTCATAGGCCGCGACGCGGTGACGATCCAGGTCGATGCCGGAGCCCACACCTGCCCGTCGTCGCGAACGAACTCGGCCAGACCGTCACGCAGCGCGGCCTCGACCTCCGGTACCAGGTGTGCCGCGCGCTCGCCCTGGAGGCGCAGGATCTCGCCGGCAGGACCGATCGACATGACGAGGTCGAGCGCCTCGTCCATGTCCGTCCCGCCGAGGATCTCGAGGTCGCAGCGGGTCAGTGAGATGTCCGTGAAGCCCGAGTGCACCAGGATGTCGGTAAGCGTGTCCGCGTTCGACATCGAGAACGGCCCGGGGCCGCAGGTGGGCTCGTCGTACTCCTCCGGCTTCTGGACGATTCCCTCGACGATCTGCTGGGCGCGGTACAGCCAGAGGTTGTCCTCACGGCGGCGCCACACGACGCTCAGGAGCTTGCCTCCCGGGACGAGCGACTTGCATACGTTGCGCAGCGCCGCCACGGGGCTGACGAAGAACATCGTGCCCATGCGCGAGAACGCCATGTCGTAGGGGCCGTCGAGGGGATCCGTCTGGACGTCGGCCACGAAGAAGCGCGCGTTCGCGACGCCGGCCTGGGTGGCCTCCGCGGTCGCCGTCTCGATGAAGCGCTCGGCGGCGTCCACACCAACGGCCTCGCCCTCGGCGCCGACCAGCTCGGCGATCTGCTGCGTCGTGTCGCCGAGGCCGCAGCCGACGTCGAGCACGCGCTGGCCCTGCTGCGGCGGCACCATGGAGAGAGCGAGGTTGCCGTGCGCGCCCAGTCCGGTTGTTACGACGTGGCGGAAGCGGAGCCAGCGGTCGAAGAGAGGGCCATCCCATGCCTGGATCGCCTCGGCGTTGACGCCGGGGCCCCAGCGCGAGTCCGTTGTGCTCATGAAGTCAGCGTACTACGGCCCCTAGCGCCCGCGGTCGTGCTTTTCTAGGCTGCCGCCCGATGGCAGAGCTGATCGAGAGCCCGGTGCGAGTCGAAGCCGCCGGCGAGCCGCCGAAGCTGATCGAGGAGTTCGTCGGCCGGGCCAGCAACGGCGAGGAGCGCGCGAGCGTCGCGCGCATGCGCTCGCCGGCGGGCTGGCGCGAGCCCGGGCAGCGCCCGGAGTTCGACGAGTACACCGTCGTGCTCGGCGGCACGCTGCACGTGGAGACCGAGGACGGCACCCTCGAGGTCCCGGCGGGCCAGGCGGTGCTCGTGCACGGCGGCGAGTGGGTGCGCTACTCGACGCCCGAGGGCGCGGAGTACGTGGCGGTCTGCCTGCCGGCCTTCTCGCCGGACACCGTGCACCGCGACGAGGACTAGCGGCGTGCGCCGAGCGCCTCAGCGATGGCTTCGGCACGCTTGCGAATGGGGGCATCCCGGCGTGCAATCCGCCCGCGCAGGATCTTGGTCACCGCGCGCCGCAGCTGCTCCTGACGGCCGCGGCTGAGCGTCTCGACCATCATCTGGGCGAGCACGAGCCCGTGGTAGATCTCGAACAGGTTGCTGCCGCGCTCGATGGCGGCGAGTGCGGCGTCGAAGTCGCGAAGCCGCGGATTCCCCTGCATCAGCCCGAGAGCGATCGCGCGTGCCTCGGGCCCGCCCTCGCGGAACCAGTCGCTCACCGCCTCCGGGTCGAGGTCGTCCGTTCCAGTCAGACGGCTTGCGCGCGCGATCACCGCATCCATCGCGCCCGTACGTTCGTCGCCGGGATCCATCGAGGATCGTAAGCGGCGATATTCGTCGGCAAGCTCCTCGAGTTGCTCGCCGACCGCGCGCAGGCGCGTGGCCGCCTCGGTGTCGCCGAGCTCGTCGGCGCGCCTGGCAAGCGAGAACGTCTCCCGCGCCATGTCCCTGATCGAGATGCTCATGCCGGCCACGTCGACCCTCTCGAGCCGGTCGCCCAGGGCCCCGAACGCTACGAAGGCCGCGCCGATCCCGAGCAGCGCGGCCGCGCCTGTGCCGTTCTCGGTGACGAAGACCGCCAGGACGCCGGTCCCAAAGATCGGCACGCCGAGAATTACTGCGAGCAGGCGAACGGACGGCTTGCGGTCGGCCAGCCTACGTAGGCGCCACATCGCTAGCCCGGTGGCTGTGCAGGTAGACCACCTGGTCGCCGGCGCGCAGCTCGGCCGCGCGCGGATCGTCGAAGCGGATCAGCTCGCCGTCGCGGATCACGCCGACGACGAGACCACGCTCGATCGTCAGCGCCGACAGCGGCCCCTGCTCCGCCTCCTCGACCGGGCGGTGCTCGATGTCGAGACCCTCGCCGACCGAGAGCAGGTCCTCCAGGATCTCCGTCACGCGTGGCTCGTGGACGGCGTGCCCGAGCAGGCGGCCGGCGGCACTCGACGAGGTGATCACCGAGCTGGCGCCGCTCTGGTGGAGCAGATGCACGTTCTCCTCCTCGCGCACCGAGGCCACGATCGTGGCCTTGGAGTTGAGCTCGCGCGCCGTGAGCGTGGCGAGCACCGCGGTGTCGTCACGGTCCACGGCCACCACCACCGAGCTCGCCTCGCGGACGCCGGCCTCGTTGAGCGCCTCGGTTGAGGTGGCGCTGCCGGCCACGGCGGCAAGCCCCTGCGCCGTCGCACGGGCGCGCGCATCGGCGCTCTCGTCGAGCACCACGATCTGCTCGCGCGGCAGGCCCTTGCCGATCAGGGTCCGCACGGCGCTCCTGCCCTTGGTGCCGTAGCCGCAGATGATCACGTGCTCGTTCAAGGTCCTCCTCCATCTTGACCGTCTAAAGGCCTGCCGGCTGCGCTCCGCGAGGAACTCGATCGTGGTGCCCACCAGCAGGATCAGGAACACGACGCGCGCGGGTGTCACGAGCACCGTGGTGATCAGGCGCGCGCCGTCGGTCACCGGCCTGATGTCGCCGTACCCGGTCGTCGTGATGCTGACGGTCGAGTAATAGAACGCGTCGAGCAGGCTGACCGAATCGTCCTCCGGGTCGACGTAGCCGTCGCGGCCGATGTACGTGAGCACGGCGACGAACGCGATCAGGCCGAGCGCGAGCGCCACCCGCCACAGGATGCGGCGCAGTGGCCCCGGCTCCGCACCCGGTAGCTCGACCCGGACCGCTTCGCCGCCGCTCGCCACGAGCGGCACTCTACGGCGAGGCGGCCCCGAGACCAGCCATGCCGCCGATCACGCCGGGCTGAGCCAAGGGCGCAGCAGGCGTGTCAGGCCCGGCATCACGACCCAGCTGAGCGTCGCGACCATCAGCACGCTCACCACAAGAGTCCGAAGGCCGAGCGGCCAAGTCGCCAGCTCGGGCCCTAGCAAGCCGAGGATCACTGTGATGATGGGGTAGACGCCGGCCCAGGTGAGGAGCGCGAGCTTGAAGCGCGGCGGGGGCGAGGGTCCACGGCCGGCGCACGCTCCCAGTGGGGCTGCCCGACGAATCGATGGCGGATATCCGACCCCAGGGCGGCTGCGCCGCGAACGGTTCGCACGTATGGAGAGTGCCGAGACTGGGTAAGCACCCCGGCGATGCGTGCGGGTAGGGGTCACGCGGCGACTGTCATTGCGCTGATCGCCGCGCTCGTGATGATCGTGGTGCCGGCGACCGCGGCGGCTGCGCCGAGGCCGGCTGAGCGCGACGTGCTCTACGTCGGCAACAACTGGGACGGCACCGCCGACGTGGTCGATCCGCAGACCTTCCAGAGGCTGGCGCGGATCAACATCATCCCGGACATCGACGAGCGGATGGCCGAGATCCAGTCGAATCCCGAGCGGCTCGGCTACTTCCTGGCGATCCGGCAGCTCGTCGGCGAGGGCCACGACCAGTACGTCGACGACATGTTCTCGTCGCACGACGGGACGATGTTGTACGTCTCGCGCCCGAGCCTGGCGGACGTGGTCGGGATCAGCCTGCGGACGAGGGAGATCGTCTGGCGCACCAAGGTCGACGGCAACCGCGCGGACCACATGGCGATCTCACCGGACGGCACGCGGCTGCTGGTGTCGGCGTCGACGGCGAAGGTGGTCGACGTGATCGACACGGCGAGCGGCGAGATCGTCGCTCGCTTCCCGAGCGGTGACCAGCCGCACGAGAACAACTACTCGCACGACGGCAGTCTGATCTACCACGCCAGCATCGGGACGGTCTACACGCCGCTCGACGAGCCGGTCTTCGACGCCACGAAGGGCGAGCGCGTCTTCGAGATCGTCGACGCGAACACCTACGAGGTCCTCCGCCGCATCGACATGGGCCAGAAGCTCGACGAGTTCGGCGAGCCCGACATGAGCGGCGCGGTCAGGCCGATGGCGCTGGCGCCGCCCGACGAGCGCTTCGTGTACTTCCAGGTCTCGTTCTTCCACGGCTTCGTGGAGTACGACCTCCAGGAGGACCGCGTGGTGCGCCTGGCGCACCTCCCGCTCAGCGAGGAGGCCGCCGGGATGCGCCGCGAGGAGTACCTGCTCGACTCCGCCCATCACGGCCTCGCCATCAACCCCGAGGGCACGAAGCTCTGCGCCGCCGGCACGATGTCCGACTACGCCGCGATCGTCGACCGGACCACGTTCGCCTACACGCTTGCGGCCCACGGCAAGAAGCCGTACTGGTCCACCAACAGCGCGGACGGCCGCTACTGCTTCGTGTCGTTCAGCGGTGACGACGCCGTCGCCGTGGTGTCGTACGAGACCGAGCAGGAGATCGCCCGCATCCCGGTCGGCGACCACCCGCAGCGCATGCGCACAGGCAAGCTGCAGGGCGGCCTACTCGGAACGAAGAAGCGCTAGCCCCTCGCGGCGTCCGGCGTCCGGAGCCGGACACGGCCGCACAAGCCGCAGATAGGCTGCCGCGGCATGCCGCGGATCCTGCTCCTTGGGGAAGGCGACCTCACCGCGGAGACGGCCGAGGCGCTGCGCGCGGCGGACGCCGAGGTGGAACGGCTCGAGGATCCAACGCACGACGAGCTGCGCGACGCGCTGAAACGGGATACCGACGCAGCCATGGTCGTCTCCCGAGACGACGCCTGGCCGCTGCGCGCAGCGCTGCTCGTGCGCCACCTGGACCCGGACGTGAAGATCGTCGCCACGATCTTCGAGCCCGAGACCGCGCGTGAGCTCGAGCAGGTGATCGGCAACTGCACGATCACGTCTGTGGCCGACATCGTCGCCCCAACCCTGGCGGGCCCCTGTCTCAGCGACGACCTCGCGGCCGTCCTGGTCGACGACGGCCGCCCCGTGGGGCTGCGCTGCGAGGACGGAGCCGTCGAGCCGGTCCCCCTGCCCGAGGTGCGCGCCCGCCGAGCTCGCGCGCTTGCCAGCGCCATCTTGAAGCCGTTCGATCGCAGCGCCGCGCTGGTCTTCTTCGGCGCGGTCGGTTTGCTCGCCGTCCTGGTCTTCGAAACGGTTGCAGCGGCGCTCGTGCTGGACCAGGCCCTGGTCGACTCGTTCTACGGTGCGGTCAAGACGCTCGTGACCGTCGACCCGAACCTGGCGGTGCAGGACGGGCCTGACTGGTTCAAGCTCGTCATCTCGGCGAGCATGGTGATCGCCCTGCTGTTCGCCGCGGCGTTCACCGGGGGACTGGTGGAGCGCCTGATCGGGCGGCGGTTGACCGGCCTGCTCGGTCGCCGGGCCGTACCGCGCTCCGATCACGTGATCGTGGTGGGACTCGGGCAGGTGGGCCTACGCCTCGCCCTGCTGCTTCGCCGCTGCGGCATCTCGGTTGTCGCCATCGACAACCACGAGGAGGGAGAGAACGTCGGCCACGCGAAGGAGCTCGGCCTGCCGGTGGTCATCGGACGCGGCGCGGACCCCTCGCTGCTCAAGCGCCTCTCGCCCGAGCACGCACTCGCGCTGGCCGCGGTAACGGCCGACGATCTCGAGAACATCGCGGTCACGCTCGCCGCACGCGCGCTGGCACCGGACATACGCCTCGTCCTGCGCGCCGGCTCGAGCGCCACCGCCGGTGAGACGCGTTCCCTGGAGCGACTGGGTCAGGTCCGCGACGTGCACCGAATCGGAGCGGTCTACCTGGCGGGACTCGCGCTCGGATCGGCGGCGTCGCACGTCGTCGTCGACGGCGAGACCGCCCATCTCCGCGAGACCGACGGGGCGCTCGAGCGCTGTCCCTATCCAGTCGCCGGCTGACT
>Ga0114129_10015477_pt1 | contig 10849 bp, 10 predicted proteins | sample RhiMetdeltSRZDD1_FD_80071 | JGI IMG/M metagenome (GOLD analysis project Ga0114129, IMG submission 80071) | Populus rhizosphere microbial communities from Tennessee, USA - Rhizosphere MetaG P. deltoides SRZDD1 (version 2) (version 2) | ecosystem: Host-associated > Plants > Roots > Rhizosphere >... | reverse complement strand
GACGCGACGCGCTTCACCGACCGGTGCCGGACGTCACCGGCCGCGAAGACGCCGGGGACGCTGCTCTCGAGCAGGAGCGGAGGGCGATCGAGGGGCCAGTCGGCCGGCGGTGCCCCAGCGCGGATCAGGTCGCGCCCGGTCATGACGAAGCCTCGGTCGTCGCGTTCCACGTACCCGCCGAGCCATCCCGTGTGCGGCTCGGCTCCGATCAGCAGGAACAAGGCGGAGGCGGGCACGACCTCGGTCGCGTCAGTCGTGAGGTCGCGGACCGTGAGAGTCTCGAGGTAGCCTCGGCCGCCGCCGTCGACGATTTGGGTCCGGAGCCGTACGTGAATGTTCGGTGACTTCTCGATCTCGGTCACGAGATAGTCGGACATGGACCTGCCGAGCGCGTCGCCGCGAACGAGCATCGTCACCGTCGCGGCGTACTTAGCCAGGTGAAGCGCGGCCTGACCAGCCGAATTGCCGGCTCCCACCAAGAAGACATTCCGTCCCCGCATCGCCCGAGCCTCAGCTCCAGCGGCGCCGTAGAAGACACCGGCGCCGATCAGCTTCTCCAGCGACGGTAGGCCGATGCGCTTCCAGGCGACGCCGGTCGCGATGACGACCGCGCGGGCGGCGACCTCGCTCCCATCGGTGGTACGCACCAGTCGCTCCGCTCCGCGGGTGCTCAGCCGGGTCGCCTCCTGCGACACCACGAAATCGGCGCCGAACAACCACGCCTGCTCGACGGCGCGGTTGGTCAGGTCCTCGCCAGCAACCCCCCGCTGGAACCCGAGATAGTTGCGGATCAGCGAGCTGGTTCCGGCCTGCCCGCCCGGCACCACAGGCTCCAGTACCAGCGTTTCGAGCCCCTCAGACGCCGCGTACACGGCGGCGGCGAGGCCGGCCGGTCCGGCCCCGACGATGACAACGTCGCGCTTGCCAACGCCAGGCCGGGTCTTCACTCCGAGGGTTGCCATCAACTCGGCATGTGACGGGACGACGAGGACCCTCCCGTCGAGGTACACGACCACGGGCAGTCGTGAGCCGTCCGCACCAGCCTCCTGCAGGACGCGCCTGCCGGCTTCGGAGTCATCGTCGTAGAACCAATACGGGACGCCAACGCGGGTGAGGATGTCGCGCAACTCGTGAGCGCGCACCGACTCCGGGCGCCCAACGATCCGGAGCGCGACCGACTCCGGTTCGCGGGATTTGTCCCAGACAGCGAGGAACTCCGACACAGCCGGGTACAAGATGCGCTCCAACGGGCGCCACGGGTTGTACAGGTGGTAGTCGATCAGCCCGACCGCCATCGCCGACACCGCCGGATGCGCCGCCGACCAGTCGCCGCGGTCGATGATCAGGACCCGCTTGGCCGACGGGAAGATCCTGTGCGCACGACTGAGCATGTCGACCGCGGGCTGCCCGACCATGTTCTGATCCGCGAACAGCAGCGCGACCTCCTCGGCCCCAGCCGCTAGGTCCGCGAGCGTGGCCAGAGCCGTGTCCGCAGAAGCAGCCCCGAGAATCCGGTAGTCCGTGCCGAACCGCCGTTGCAGATCGACGGTCAGAGCGTCCAGCATCCTGCGGTCGTCCGCCACGATGAAGAAGATCGGCTGCGGCATGAGCACCCCCAGGACGCACTCTGCCCTCCGGGCAGAGCTCCTGTCCATGTCGCCAAGAGTCCTAGCGGCGGAGGAACGACCGCAAGCCGAGAGCGCGCGGTCAACAACGCATCCACCGACGGTCGTGTGCAAACACTTGCGAGGAGCCGCGTAGCTATGGCGACCTCGGCCGGAAGGGGTGGAGTTCGTCGTCTCCTTGTTGTACGACGCCGTAGCTGGACTCGGGCACTTCGTTCCAGGCGCCGGCCAGGTCGCCGAGCGGCTCCGAGACGATCAGCCTGGTCTCTTCCGAGACCGTCTGGAAGACGGGGTTGTCGGGGTACAGCTGCCGCATTGTCTGCATCCTCGTGCTGTAGAACAGCGAGCGCGACCGGCCCTCGCTGGAGTAGCGGAACGCCCACACTCCTGACCCGTTGGAGGCTCCGATCGTCATCTGAAGCGGGTTCACGATGCCGTGGCCGGCGGCGGCTGCCTCGACGAAACCGACCATCTGCTCGACCGCCGCGGGCGGATCGCCGTCGAGCCCGAAGGTCAGGGCCAGGAAGAACATCATTTCGGAGTCCGTCGATCCTTCGATCGCCGGGTACAGCGACGGGTCGACCGCCAGCGCCAACTCGCGCTTGATCTGAGGGAAGTCTCGGATGACACCGTTGTGGACCCACAGCCACGACCCGTGGCGGAACGGGTGACAGTTGGTCTGCTGGACAGCTGTGCCCGTGGAGGCTCGGATGTGGGCCAGGAACAGCGGCGAGGCGACGTGGCCGGCCATCTCGCGCAGATTTCGGTCGCTCCAGGCCGGACCGACCTCGCGGAACACCGCCGGGGCCGGGCCCCCGCTCCCGTACCAGCCGACGCCGAACCCATCCCCGTTGGTCGTCTCGACGCCCAGCCGCGAGTGCATGCTCTGGTCGATCAGGGAGTGGGCGGGTTTGTAGAGCAGTTCCTCCAGCAGGATCGGGGAACCCGAGTAAGCCAGCCAGCGACACACGCCGCCACTCCTTCCTGTCCACTGCCGCCGCGGCGCCCGCGCCCCACGGGAACGAGATCCAGGACGGCCGTTCGAGCGACAGTCCCCACCACGGCCGCAAAGGTCTGCGGCGAGTCCTGCATAGTTCTGGACACCGAAGATCACCACGACAGTCGGCGATTCGCGGACCCGATCACGCAGGCTTCAAGCCAGTCTCGGCTGAAGTCGCAAGTCGCGGCAAGCGCCAGAACGGCGACGTGATGGGGTCGGCGCACCGAGCGCCGCACCGGCCGGCGGGTCATCGGGGACGCCGATGACTGCGCAGGAGTTCGACGCCCGCGTCCGAGACGGACACCATCGAGCGTCCTGCCGTGTGGTGCCGCCTGACCAGGCCTCGATCGTTGGCATCCTCCCAGACCGGCAGGCGCGGGCACGACGTCCGCCACGCCTCCATCGTCTCGGCATACGGTCTCGGGTTGGGGCCGATCCACTCGAGCAGGTCGATGATCAACCGCTCGACGATCTCGCTCATGATTGATCCGCGCATTCAGTGCTGGAACGTCGGCGTGATGATCGCTCGCGCCAGGGTGTGCAACACGAGGTGGAAGGACACGACGGCGGGGCTGGCGTGGTCGTCGAGACCGAGCGTCCCGACGTCCACGGCGTGGATGACGAAGTAGTAGCGGTGCGGGACGTCACCGGGCGGCGGGTAGGCGCCGCCATAGTCATTCGTCCCCCAGTCGTTGCGGACGTGGAACGCCGCGCCGGGCAGCGCGGCACCGGCCGCGCCGGCGTCGGTGTCGAGGCTGGTCGTCGACGCGGGCAGGTCCACGAGCACCCAGTGCCAGAAGCCCGACGGCGTCGGAGCGTCCGGGTCGAAGCAGGTGACCGCGAAGCTCTTGGTCTCCGCCGGGAACCCAGACCAGGTCAGCGCCGGGGACTGGTTGGCGGCGTCTGGCTGTGCGCCGGTGTAGACGAACTGGTGGTCGAGTTGCTTGTCGTCGGCCACGTCGGGGCTGGTCACGGTGAACGCACCGACCGTGGGCAGCAGGCTGTACGGGTCGGGCGCGACGGGTCGTTGGAGGCTCATAACAGACCTTCAGACGGTGCTCAGGCGAGCACGTGCGGGTTGACGACGTTGATCGGCGTGCCGGCGGCGTAGGCATTGATCTGGTCGAAGACGTCGGAGAACTGCAGGTCCCACTCCTCGCGGGTGACGTATCCGATGTGCGGGGTGGCGATGATGTTGTCCAGGCCGAGCAGCGGATCCGTCGGGTCGCGGACCGGCTCGTGCTCGAACACGTCGACGGCGGCCGTGCCCGGTCGGCCGGCCCGCAGCGCCGCGACCAGGGCGCCGGGTTCGATCAGCCCGGCGCGGCTGGTGTTGACCAGCAGGGCCGTCGGCTTCATCCGTCCGAGGTCCTCGGCCGTGACGATGCCCCTGGTCGCCGGGACGAGGCGCATGTGCAGCGAGACCACGTCGCAGGTCCGGAAGAAGCTCTCGACGCTGTCCGCGACGGTCAGCCCATCGGCGCGGGCGCGGGACAGCGAGTCCGGCCGCGCCCAGGCCACGACGTCCATCCCAAACGCGGCGCCGTAGCCGGCCACGACCTGGCCGATCCGGCCGTATCCGTAGATGCCGAGCGTCTTGCCGCGCAGCGTCGTACCGACGCCGGCCTGCCAGGTGCCGGCCTTCAGCGACGCGACCTGCCGCGGGATCTGGCGCGTCGCGGCGAGCACCAGCGCCCAGGTCAGCTCGGCCGTGGCGTAGGAGGGCGTGCCGGCGTGCAGGTCGGAGCACACCGTGATGCCCAGCCGCGTGCAGGTATCGACGTCAATATGGGGATATACGCTGCGCTGGCTGATCAGGTTCAGGTTCGGGAGGCGCTCCAGCAGCGCGGTCCGGATCTCGGTTCGCTCGCGGATCAGCACCAGCGCGTCGAAGCCGGCGAGCCGCTCGGCGAGCACGTCGACGTCCTGCACGTGGTCGGTGAACACTGTCACCGAGTGGCCGGCGAGCTTCGCAAAGCACGGCAGCGTGCGCAGCGTGTCGAACCAGTCATCGAGGATCGCCACCTTCATGAGATCTACTTGTATCAGACTTGTATGCTACTTGTCGAGTATGGTTCGCCACATGCCCCGGGAGCTCCAGTACCTGCGCATCGCCGCCGAGCTGCGCCGGCTGGTCGCCGACGGTCAGGTCGCCCACGGCGATCTGTTGCCATCGGAGGCCGAGCTCGCCGACGAGCACGGCGCCAGCCGCGTGACCATCCGCAAGGCGCTCGCACAGCTCAAGCAGGACGGCATCGTCGATAGCCGCCAAGGCTTCGGCTGGTACGTCGTCGACGCGCCGCTGCGCCAGTCGCTGCGCGACCTGACCACGATCGAGCGCCAGATCCGGGCCGCGGGCCGGAAACCCAGCCGCGAGCTGGTGCGATTCGCGTTTCGCGAGGCCCCGCCGGCGCTGGTCGACGTGCTGGCGACGGACTCCGTGCTGGAGGTGACCCGAATCGACCGGGTGGACGGGCGGCCGTTCGCCACGGCGACCGTCTGGGTCCGGGCGGATCTCGCCGCCGGCCTGTCCCCCCGGGCGCTGGAGCGCCGCCCGCTGTCCGAGCAGCTCGGCGTCGAGCTGGGCGGCGCCTCCGAAACGATCACCGCAGTCGGCGCGTCCAAGGAGGACGCGCGGCTGCTCGGGGTGCCGAAGGGCGCGCCGCTGCTGCACGTCGAACGCACGACCTCGGACGCGGCCGGCCGGCCGATCCTGCGCAGCGAGGCGCGCTACAACCCACTGCTGACCGAGCTCGTGGCAGACCTCCCGGCGGCGGCGCCCGACAACGCGCCCGGCCTGCATCTCATCCCGCGGCGCGCCCCGGATTGAGCCCACCCGCGAGGATGGGCCCGGGCCCGAGGTGGCTCTGACGGGACCCGCCGAGCGCTGCCATCAGCATCCAGTGGCCGCTCGCCGCCATCGGCCGCTCGAGGCTTAGTGGTAGCGGGCGGCGAGCGAGGTGAGGACCGACAGGACTGCGCTGACTGCCGCGGTTCGGGTGTCGTGGGGTGCTACGGCGGCAAGGACTCGTCGTCGGGGTAGGGCGGGGGAGGTGGGTCGCAGGGTGATGTCGGGGCGTACGGCTGTGGCTGCGAGTGTGGACATGATGGTGATGCCCATCCCGGCCGCGACCAGTGCCTGCTTCCCGGTCCAGTCGTCGCAGGTGAAGCCGATGCGGGGCGGGCCGCCGAGCGCTTTCTCGAGCTTTTCCAGGGGTCCCAGGCAGTCGGGGTGGCTGCCCTCGATCCAGGTCGCGCCGCGCAGCTCGCGCAGCGAGACGGTGGTTCGGCCTGCGAGTGGGTGCGTGGTCGGGAGCGCCACGCGATGCTCCTCCTCGAGCAGCGGCACCAGGTCCACGTCGTTGTCGATGGTGTCCCAGTCGGTGACCAGCGCGACGTCGACGCCGCCGGAGCGGATCTCGTCGACGCCGGCGCGCACCAGGCTGACCTCGACGCCGGGGTACAGATCGCTGAATCGCCGGATCGCCTCGGGGACGAACTCGGTGTTGGCGCTGGGGAAGGCCGACAGCCGGACGTGACCGGTGCGGAGGTCCGCGAAAGCTCCGAGTCGGGCCTCCAGGCCTGCCAGCCGGCCGAGGAGCGAGCGCGCCTCCTGGATGGCCACGACACCCGCGGCTGTCGGAGCGACTCCTCGCGGGACTCTGCGGAACAGTGCGACCCCGACTTTGTGTTCCAGTGAGGCGATCTGGCGTGAGACCGCGGGTTGGGTCATCGTCAGCGCATCGGCCGCCGCGGAGAACGAGCCGCGGTCGGCGACCTCGACCAGCACCCGTAGCGACCAGGTCTCAAGCATGCATACAGCGTATACCTTGTCTGTCTAATCTGCAGTGGTACTTATGGCTCGCGGGCCGCACGGTGGATGCATGGACTTCATCACCAGCAACCTCCCTCCGGCTCCAGTTCGGGTGCTCGATGCTGGCTGCGGCAACGGTGCGCTCGCCGATCGGCTCCGGGCCCGCGGGTACGAGGTCACCGCGATCGACATCGACCCGGCGCTGGCGCGGTCCGGGGTGCGGATCGCCGATATCTGCGCGTTCCGCGACCGGCCGTACGACGCCGTCGTCTTCGTGTTGTCGCTGCATCATGTGCACAGCCTCGGTGCGGCGCTCGACGCGACCCGTGCCCTGCTGAAGCCCGGTGGTCGACTGCTGGTCGACGAGTTCGCTCATGAGAATGCCGACAGCGCGATGGCGGACCGCTTCTTCGCCTCGCCGGGCTCCCTGCAGCGCTGGCGGGACAAGCACGGCGAGTTCCACACCGGATCCGCGATGGTCGATGCCATCTCGCGGCGCTTCACGCTGATCTCGCTCGCGCAGGTCCCTTACCTGTACCGCTACCTCGACGATGAGTCGCTGCGCGACAGCGAGTCGGTGCTCGGTCTCCAGCTGATCGCGCACCGACGTGCGAGCCGACCGGCACGAGCAGCGGCAGCCGGAGGACTTGCGGCCGATCGGACGAGTCGTTCGCGGTACTCAGGTGGCGCACTCCGGCCATCTCGCCCGCAGCCCCTCTACTCGTCCTATTCGTCGCTGCCGCACTCCCTGGGCCGACGTGACCAGTGACGCGACATCCGGGCCAGACCGCATGCCGATCAGTCCCCAACGATCCGGCCCGCACGTCGCTCACCCGACATCCGGCCATGCCGGCGATGACTCGACCGCGCACCCACGTTGGAGGCAGCAGCAGCGCTCGGAGCTGTCGTCGCGTCGCCGGAACCCTCAGCTTGTTGCGAGGAGACGAGGTCGTCGGCATGACTAGGACTCTGGCCAAGCATGGTTCGCTGAAGACGATGAGCGCGCGGCCGGTGGCTGGTCCTGGCCTGCTTCCTCGGCGCGCTGGTGCTGACCGCGCTGGCGGCGGTGCTGCACCTGAGGGCGGACCTACGGCCGGCGTTGTGGTGGATCCTGGCCGGCCTGGCGCTGTACGTGCTGGTGCTGGTCATCACCAGGGTCATCAACATCCCGCTCAACGCCATCGAGGCGGCCGGAGAGGTGGCGGATCGACGATGCGGCAGCGGTGCGGGCCCAGTTCGAGGCGGCCTGCGTCCGGTGGAGCACCGTCCGCGCGGTGCTCTCGACGGCCGCCGTCGCCAGCCTCCTCGGAGCCCTGATCCAGTCCGCCCGCCTGACGGCCGGCGTGAGCCCTTGGCCGCTCACGATCGCCGCAGAGCGAGCGTGCCGTCCGAGAGCGCATCGACGCGGGTGCCGAAGCGGCGGCTGACGCGGCTGATGACCTCGGCGAGCCACTCGCAATCGGGGCGGGAGGCGTGACGGAGGCGCATCTGCCTGGGCTGCAACGGCGCCATCCGGAGACCGGCCAGCGCCCCGGTGTCCCGCTCCACCGAACTCTCCAGCGACACCAGGTACAGCAGCCGCAGGTCGTCGCGGTACTCGTCGTGGCCGTGGATGCCCTCGTAGTCGTCGATCAGGTCGCCACAGCCGTAGAGGATGAGCCGGTCGCGGTACACCTCGATCGGGCGCGGATGATGCGACGAATGCCCGTGAACGACGTCGATGCCGCCGTCGATCAACTGGTGCGCGAACCGGACCTGGTCACGGACGACGTCGTAGCCCCAGTTGGATCCCCAATGGATGGAGGCGACCGCGACGTCGCCGGGCTCCTTGGCCTGCCGCACCGACTCGGCGATCTGCTCGGCCGCGGCCGCTGATGGCGCGGGCACGAGGTGGACGCCGGGCCGCTCGTCGGTCGCCGCCCATCCTGGGGGGATCCCGCTGGACACCATCCCGAACGCGAAGACCAGCACCCGCCCACGCCCTTCGACGGGCACGGCCACCGGCTGCCGGGCCTGGGTAATGGTCAGGCCGGCACCGGCTGCCGGCAGGCCCGTGCCGGCCAGCGCGGCGAGGGTCTCCTCAAGCCCGGGGTTGCCGAAGTCGAGGACGTGGTTGTTCGCCAGCGCGCACGCGTCCGGGCGGGCCACGGCCAGGCAGCCGAGGTTGGCCGGGCTCATCCGGTAGTGCACGGCCTTGCCCGGGGCGAAGTCGCCGGCTCGGGTGACGCTGGTCTCCAGGTTCACGACCCGGACGTCCGGCGCAGCCTCGTCCAGCGCCGCCAGGGCGTCTCCCCAGGGCCAGGCGAAGTCGACCGGGCGAGGGATGCGGCCGTTCGCAGCCTCCGCCAGTTCGATGTAGACCCGCGCATCCCCCACGAAGCGCTCGCGCAGCGCCGGGTCACCAGGGTTGGGCAGGATCTGATCCACTCCGCGGCCGAGCATCACGTCGCCGCCGAGGAACAGGGTCAACAGGCCGTCCCGCGCGTGCGCCACGCATAAGAGCGTCCACCAAGAAGGCTCCAAGGGGCTACGCCCTAATCGAGTCTGGTGAGGGCGCGTCCGTCAAAATCCACTCCGGCGCCCCCTCCCACGAACGAGCCGAGCACAGACGAGTGCGGTCGCGGCCCGTGGTGGCGGGAAAGGCCGGTCAACATTGCGACTGCGGGCCGAGGCCGGGGGGAGCCATCGGCCCGCGCCGGCGGACCCATCCGACGTCATCGGTCGCCGCGGCAACCGGCACCGGAACCTGCTGATCCGCAGCGACAACAGTAAACGTGTTGTAGGTCAACCAGCTGGGCCGCGAGACGGCCGTCCGTCTCCCTGGGACCTGGGTGGTGACCAGTGCGGTGATGATCGCGCGTACAGGTCTCGGCAAGCGCGGAGCCGCCGCTGACGACAAGGAATGCCCGAGGTGCGAGTCGTCGGCCGGTACCGAGGCAAGGACTCGAAGTCGTCGGCCGCACCGTCAAACTGAAAAAGCGACCAGGCCGCCGAAATCGGCAAGCTCCTGAACCCGCAGGACCACGCCGCCCGTGGCCAGACGAGATCAGCACCCACTGGGGCAGCCCGTCGCTGCCGCGGGTGCTTGAGCGGCCGACGCGTGATGGTGCGTGCCGGGTTAGTGGATGGGTTGGGCGGTGACGACGACGTTGCTGAGGTATGTCTGGCCGTTCCAGTCCTCGCAGGTGACGAGTACGAGCCGTCCGGGGCGGGTCTGGTCGAAGACCTGTGCGGCCTGGCCGGCGAGCGACTGTTTGGGGTAGTTGGTGACGGAGCTGGCGGCGTAGGTGATCCGGCCGCTGGTCGTCGTGATGACGACGGTGGCGCCGACGCGCAGGTCCTCGAGGTTGTCGAAGGCGCCGCCACCGTCGTGGATGGTGTGCCCGCTGATGATGGCGGATCCGACCGTTGAGCCGGGTCGGGCGCCGCCGGACCACCAGCCGACGACGCGCGGATCGGGTGGTGGTGTAAGGGAGCCGTGGTCGGCGCGGATCGGCGTTACTGGCGCCGATACACCCAGCTGCGGCAGCGAGATCCGTTCCGGCCGGCCCGCCCCCGCAGTGGCTCGCCGGGTGGTTGTGGGTTTCTTCGGCGCGGTCGGTGTGGTTGTCGGTTTGGGTTTACGTGGAGTCCGCGAGGCGAGTGGTGGACTGGGTGGACGAGTCGGTGCGGCGACCGTTGGTGTCGGACGGGGTACGTCGGTGGTCGTGGCGTCGACGCCGTCGGTACGGCCGCCGAGTGTTATCCATGCGCCGACGACGGCAGCCACGACGCCGGCCGCCACGACCGGCCCACCCCACCGCAGTGAGGTCGGCCGGCCGCGGCGATGGCGCCGGTGATTGCTCATCTATCTCAGGCGCTGTGCATCCCACGACGCCGCAGGGCCAGGAATGCACCCGAGCCGATCATCAGGCCGCCTATTGCCAGCAGGCCCGCACCGAGGATCGGCGCGCCGGTGTGCGAGTCCTCGTTGCCACCGGTCGGGGCCAGGCCGGCGTCGACGGCCGTCGGCACACCCACCGGCTTCGAACTCGACGCCGTTGGCTGCGCCCCCGGCGGCGTCGTCGACGGCCCCGCAGTCGGCGACCCGGTCGGGGACTGGGTCGGTGACTGGGTCGGGGACTGGGTCGGTGACTCGGTCGGAGTCTCCGTTGGCGACTCGGTCGGCGTCTCGGTTGGCGTTTCGGTTGGCGTTTCGGTCGGGGTCTCGGTCGGCGACTCAGTCGGGGTCTCCGTCGGCGACTCGGTCGGCGACTCGGTCGGAGATTCGGTCGGCGTCTCCGTTGGCGACTCGGTGGGGGACTGGGTCGGTGACTCGGTCGGGGTCTCCGTTGGCGACTCGGTCGGCGTCTGGGTCGGGGACTGGGTCGGTGATTGGGTCGGGGACTGGGTCGGTGACTGGGTCGGGGT
>Ga0114129_10015476_pt1 | contig 10849 bp, 8 predicted proteins | sample RhiMetdeltSRZDD1_FD_80071 | JGI IMG/M metagenome (GOLD analysis project Ga0114129, IMG submission 80071) | Populus rhizosphere microbial communities from Tennessee, USA - Rhizosphere MetaG P. deltoides SRZDD1 (version 2) (version 2) | ecosystem: Host-associated > Plants > Roots > Rhizosphere >... | reverse complement strand
GCGCGACGACCGCGTCGCGGCCGGTCTGGTGGACCCGACCATCCACCCGCCACGTCTTCCGGTAGTCGCGCGGGTCCTTGAAGAGGAGGATGTGGTACAGCGCGCCGTTGCCGTAGCGGCTCTCGGCCATCCCGCACTCCAGGAAATAGAGCTGCACGCGGAAGGTGCGCTCGCTGATGGTCGGGTCCCGCTCGAAAGCCTCCATCAGGTTCTTCCGCCAGTACCAGAGCGTCCAGTAGTAATGCCTCCCGAGGTTGTCCACGTCGGCCACCAGCATGTCCTGCCGGCAGGCCTCGGTCAGCAGGAGGTGCAGGCGGATCTGGTTCGAGTCCCGGAAGATGTACTTCTGGATGTAGGCGTCGCGCCGGTGCCTGGCTTCGTGGCTGGCCATGGAGTGGATCAGCATGCGGCCGTGCGGCTTCAGGATGCGCCGGCACTGGTCCATGACGGAGGCGTACTGGCGGAAGGGGAGGTGCTCCCAGACGCCGACCTCGTAGATCGCGTCGAAGTGGGCGTCCGGATAGGTCGCCAGGATCGAGAAGTCGGCGTGGTGGATGGTCACGCGATCGGCGACGCCGTTGCGCTCGGCGTTGCGCCGGGCCAGCGAGGCCATGTTGTAGCTGTTCGTGAAGCCCTCTCCCTGGCAGCCCCAGCTCAAGGCGGCGTGCACCAGCATGCCGCCGTTTCCGCACCCGGTGTCCAGGATGCGCATCCCCGGCTCCAGGCGCATCTTCGAGAAGATGAGGTTCATCTTGTTGAGCTGCATCCGATCGAGGTCGTCGCTCTCGCGCTGCATGTAGCCGCATGAATAACAGCCGGTGGCGCCCAGCATCGGCACCATGACGTTGTCGCCCATGTCGTAGTGGTCGGCGATGTCCTCGTTGTGGGAGCGGCTCCAGCGCCACCTCGCGTACTGCAGGAAGAGCCTGGCCTGCTCCTTCCAGGACAGGCGCAGGCCGCGGTCGACCTCGTTCACGAGCAGGAATGCGACCAGGTGATGCACGGAGCCGCGCAGCATCTCGAACTCGCCTTCCAGGAAGGCCTCGCCCAGCCCGAGGTTGCGCTGGCTCAGCAGGCGCACGAAGAAACCCGGCGCCTTCACCTTCACCACCGGGTCGATCCACTGGCCCGGAAGGAGGTCGCGGGCCGCGGGCAGCGGGTGGCGGCGGTCTCGCTCCACGGCGAGGCCGAGGTCCTCGCGCGTGAGATCGAAACCGAAGGCCTCGCTCGCTCGCGGGGAATCGACGGCGCGGGGTGCGGGCGCCAGATCGCCGTCGCGATGGATCTCCGTGAGCCACGCGGCGTCCTCCGGTGACGGGACCCCGTACTGCAGGGCGTGGCCGTCGTGGAGCACGGTGAGGGAGCCGACGAGCGGGCGCCCACCGCCGTGGATCAGCCGAGAGAAAGCCGCGAGACCCGGGCTCCGGCGAGCGAGGTCCGAGTCCAGGATCGCCTGCTCCCCGCACAGCCAGACCGGCGCGCTCACGGCTCGGCGCCGAGACGCGCGAGATGGCGGAAGTGGGCCTGCAGGGCCGCCGCCACGGTCGGGAACTCGTGATAGACCGCCTGCTGCCTCTCGGTCCAGCGCCGGACGATGGGGCGGATCCACGGATAGTGCCGGTGGGACACGGTCGGGAACAAGTGATGCTCGACCTGGTAGTTCAGTCCTCCGATGAGCCAGGCGAGCAGCCGGTTCCCGGTCGCGAAGTTCGCCGACGTGGCGAGTTGGAAGAGGGCCCAGTCGCGGGGCAGCTCCTCATGGGCTCGCGGCATGGCCTGCACCCCCGACACGTGCGCGAGCACGAAGGTGGTCGCCATGCCCAGGCCGACCAGGAAGAAGTGGATCACGTAGAAGACCGCGGCTCGGGACCACCCCCAGGCCAGGGCGGGCACGACGAGGAAGATCGAGAAGTGCGAAGCCTTGGCCACGACCGCCTCCGCGAGGTGGAGCAGGCGGCGCCGGGGCGGCAGGGAGAAGCGATCCGCGAGGACGTCGTCGAGGTCCTCGAACCAGGCCCACTTGAAGGAGACCAGACCGTAGAGCAGCCAGGCATACCAATGCTGGTAACGATGAAAAGGGCGCCACGGCTGACCGGCGTGGAAGCGCAGCAGGCCGCCCGTCTCCAGGTCGTTGTCGCGACCGAGCACGTTCGTGTGGGCATGGTGGCGCACGACATGCTCCTGGTGCCAGCTCACGGCGCTGCCACCGGCGATCACCAGCATGCCCTGCGCGAGGCGGTTGATGGCGCGGTGCTCGCTCGCGGCGCCGTGGCTGCCGTCGTGCATCACGCCGAGCATCATGACCAGAAAGCTCGCCGCCAGCGGCATGGCGGTCAGGAGAGCGAGACCGAAGTGGGTGGCGCCGAGACGAAGGGTGAGAGCGTACCAGAACCCCCAGCCCAGGAGGACCAGGGCGAGCTTCAGCAGCATCGCTCCTCCTCCCTTGCGGGAAACGCCGCGGGCCTCGAAGGTCGCGTTCACCTCTGCTGCCAGCTGCCGGTAGGGAAGCGGCTGCTCCGTGGCGTGATTCGCGGCGCTCAGGGCGGGCGAAGGCTATGCCGGCCGGCCTCGCACCGTCAAGCGTGTCGGCGCGCGCGCGGGAATCCCGCTCGGCGTTGACCGTCTGGTCCATGCATCTTACGATCCGGCACCAATGATGAGCGCCTCGATTCGCGACGCTCGACGCCGTCTCGCCTTTCGTTGCCTCGCCTCCGCTTCACTGCTCCTCGCCGTCGCGGGCTGCCGGAGGTCTCCGCGGCATTTCGACGGGTCATCGGGCTCCCGCGTCGGCGATCCTGCCGCCGTTGCCCGCGGCGAGCAGACGCTTCTCGGCCGTACCTACGGCTACGGCGTGCCGTTCTACCGTGAGAGCGCGTTCCGCAACCTCTGGAAGGTCTGGGGACTCTCCGCACCGCCGCCCGATTTCGACGCCCGCGTGCGCGAACGCTATGGGCTCCACCCCGCGCCCTACGACAACGGCGGGCTGCCGATGGGCGTCACCCGGACGCGCGATCCGATCAAGGGCGAGCGCGGCATCACCCTCGACTGCATGCTCTGCCACGGCGGATCGATCGCGGGCAAGAGCATGATCGGTCTGCCGAACACGACCCTCGACATGGAGCAGATCACCCGGGACCTGGACCAGGCGGACGGCATCGTCACCAAGGTGCCGTTCCTGCTGGCGGAGGTGCGAGGGCTCAACAACGCGGACGCCCTGGCGATGGCGGAGGTCTCGGTCCGGAAGGCGGACCTGTCGATCGACCTCATCGCATATGCCACCCACAGCGGGACATACCTGGGGGCGAAGGAGATGCCCCAGATCGATACGCCCGCCTGGTGGCACTGGAAGCAGAAGAAGTGGCTCTACTTCGACGGGGCGATCGACGCCCGGGCGCACACCTCCGCGACCTTCACCCTGTTCGGCCAGTTCCGGGCGCCCAGCGGGGACGACCTCGCCGAGCAATACGAGGCATGGCGCGACGTGCAGGCCTTCATCCAGTCGACCGTGCAGCCGCCGGCCTATCCGCTGCGGATCGATGCGGCGGCGGCCAGGAGAGGTGCCATCGCGTATCACTCGGAGGCGGCGCGCTGTGCCGATTGCCACGGCTCCTACGAGGGCTCGCCTCCGCGCCTGGGCGATTATGCCGGCGCCATCACGCCGCTCTCGCAGCTCGGCACCGACCCCGTTCGCTGGGAGGCGATGAGCGACGCCTTCATCGACAAGTACAACAGCATGGATTGGTTCAGCTCGACCTACAAGGCGCGGCGGAAGAGCGAACGGACGCGCGGCTACGTGGCCCCGCCGCTGACCGGGCTCTGGGCCACCGCTCCCTATCTGCACAACGGCTCGGTGCCCACCCTGATGGACCTGCTCAGCGAGCCCGCGAAGCGGCCCGCGCGCTACTGCCGCCACCCGACGACCGAGCTCTCGGCCTACGACCCCGACCGGCTGGGATGGAAGATCGTCGACTGCGCCTCGTCGCCTTGCGTCGAGAGCGCCCTGCCGTACCCGCGCATGATCTTCGATACCTCCCGCCGCGGCCTCGGCAACGGCGGGCACACGTGGGGCGTGGACCTCAGCGACAAGCAGAAGAGGGACCTGGTCGAGTTCCTGAAGACGCTCTGATCGTCCCACGCCGACCGCTGGGATCGCGGAGATGGTTCAGCGCGTGCGTCCCATGCGGGCGAGCGCCGTCTGCGCAGCGAGGAACCCGCACATGCCGTGGACGCCGGCGCCGGGGGGCGTCGAGGACGAGCAGAGGTACAGACCGGGCAGAGGTGTCGCGTAAGGGTTGAGGCGCCAGGCCGGCCGGCCGAACATCTGATCGAAGTCCTGCGCGCCACCGCCGATGTCGCCACCGACGTTGTTGGGGTTCTCCGCCTCGATCTGCGCGGGGCCTCGGGCGTGACCACCCAGGACGAGCCGCCGGAAGCCCGGCGCGAATCGCTCGATCTGCGCCATGAGGCGCTCCGTCATGTCCACCTGCGAGCCGGCGGGCACGTGGCAATAGGCCCACAGCGTGTGCTTGCCTGGGGGCGCGCGCGTGGGATCGAAGAGGCTCTGCTGGGCCACGAGCACGAACGGCTTCTGCGGGTGATCGCCGCGCCACACGGCCGCCTCGGCCGCCGCGATCTCGTCCAACGTGCCGCCGAGGTGCACGGTTCCGGCGCGCGCGCACGCCGGGGCGCGCCAGGGCACCGGCCCGTCCAACGCGAGGTCGAGCTTGAACACACCGGGCCCGTAACGGTAGCGCTCCATCCGGCGACGGTAGCGCGGCGGCAGCCGCTCGCCGGCCAGCGCGAGGAGCTGCCGCGGCGTGACGTCGAGGAGCACGGCGCGCACCGCGGGCAGGTCCGACAGCCGTGCCACGTTGGCGTCGGTCAGGATCTCGCCCCCGTGGGCGCGAAGCAGCGCCGCGAGGGCATCCGTGATCGACTGCGAGCCGCCGCGGGGCAACGGCCAGCCCACGGCGTGGGCGGCCATGCCGAGCACGAAGCCGAAGGAGGTGGTGAACGGCCGCTCCAACGGCAGGATCGCGTGCGCCGCCAGCCCCGCGAACAGGCCGCGAGCGCGCTCGGTGCGCAGCGCGCGCCGGGCCCAGGACGCCGCGGGCCACGCGCCGGTCAGGCCAAACCGCGCCATCTCGAGCGGGTGAGTCGGTATTCGTAGGAGCGGCGCCAGCAGGTCGGGCGCGAGCCGCTCCCAGCGCGCGGCGGACGCGCCGATCGAGCGCCGCCAGGCCGGCCCGTCGATACCCAGCCCATCGACCGTCTCGTCCACCGAGCGTGCCAGCGCCGCCGCCGTGCCATCGTCGAACGGGTGGGCCGCGGCCAGGGGCGGCTGGATCCACTCGAGGCCGTGCTCGGCCAGCGGCAGGCTACGGAAGAAGGGCGAGCCGAGGCCGAGGGGATGGATGGCCGAGCACACGTCGTGGCGGAACCCGGGCAGCGTGAGCGCGGCCGTGCGCGCGCCGCCGCCGATGGTGGCCGCCCGCTCCAGCACCACCACCGACTGTCCGGCGCGCGCAAGCGTGATCGCGGCGGCGAGGCCGTTGGGTCCCGAGCCCACCACGAGCGCGTCCACCGCCCGGGCCGCCAGCCTGTCCCGCAGGCCGCTCACTGACCGCTTACGAGCCGGTGCCCGGGGCCGGCCGGAGGTACCCTTTCAACGCCTCGCGCATCGACGTGAGCACCGCCTGGGCTGCGGGCTTGTCGCTCAACACCTTCGCGTAATTGCCCTGCTCGAAGGCGAGGAACAGCCCGCCGCCTGCCTTCCGCGCCTCCTTCATCTGGGAGAGCAGCCGCGAGACGGTGGCCTTGTCGAGCTTCGGTGTGACCTTCTCGTACAGGTTCTCCAGCTCGTTGAGCTGCTTGTCCGCGTCGTCGACGATCGCTTCGGCCCGGCGCCGCTCGTCGTCGCGCTGGACGAGGGCGGCGCGTTGCGCGGCCACGGCGCTGCGGCGCGCGCGCTCGGCGGCGTGGCGCGCCGCGCGCTCGCTGCCTTCGTGCGCCAGCCGCCGGGCGCGCTCCAGCTCGCGGGCCGCTTCCGCGTAGGCAGGGGTGTCTTCGCCGCCGTAGAGCCGCGCCGCCAGCAGAGAGTGGGAGGCGGTGTCGATCCCCTGCTCCGCGCTGGGGCCGATCAGCCCCAGCTCGGTGAGCGCCTTCGGCACCGCCAGCAACGCGCCCGCCAGCAGCAACGCATAGATCGCGACGCGCCGCAACAGCGCCATCGCCAGCGGGTTCATCGAGGGGTCACTGTATCATCGGGCCCCGCGCGCCCCTGGCATGAAGCTCTCCCCCGCCGCCCTCGCGGTGCTCGTCGCCTACGTCGTCGGCATCACGGCGTTCGGCACCTGGCTGGGCCGGCGCGGGCGGTCCGTCCAGGACTACTTCCTGAGCGGCCGCAGCGTGCCCTGGTGGGCGATCGCGGCCTGCATCGTCGCCACCGAGACGAGCACGCTCACCTTCATCGGCGTGCCGGGCACCGCCTACACGACGAACTGGACCTTCCTCCAGCTCGCGTTCGGCTACGTGATCGGGCGGATCTTCATCGCGGCGGTCCTCATCCCCGCGTATTTCCGGGGCGAGATCTACACCTCCTACGAGCTGCTGCAGAAGCGCTTCGGAGGCGCGGTGCGCAGCGCCGCGGCCGCCATCTTCCTGCTCTACCGGACTCTCGGCGACGGCATCCGGCTGCACGCGGCGGCGCTGGTGCTGGCCCTGGCCGCAGGGATCCCGGAGTGGTGGTGCATCGTGGTGCTGGGCCTGGCCATGATCCTCTACACCGAAGAGGGCGGCGTCACCGCCACCATCTGGACCGACACCGTCCAGATGTTCGTCTACCTCGCGGGCGCGCTCGTCTGCATGGCGGCGGTGGTGCGCGTGCTGCCGGGGACGCTCGGCGACGCGATCTCGATGGCGGCGGCGGCGGGCAAGCTGCGCCTGATCGACACGTCGTTGAGCCTCCGGCAGCCCTACACGCTCCTGGCCGGCATCCTGGGCGGCACCTTCCTCACCCTCGCCACCCACGGCACGGACCACTACCTCGTGCAGCGGTTCCTGGTCGCGCGCAGCCGGCGCGACGCCTCCGTCGGCCTCGTGCTCTCGGGCTTCCTGGTGCTCGCGCAGTTCGCGCTGTTCCTGCTCCTGGGATCGCTCTTCTGGGTGCACTACGGCGGCCGGCCCTTCGCGCGCGGGGACGAGATCCTGCCGACCTTCGTGTCGACCGAGCTGCCCGGCGGGCTCGTGGGCTTCATCCTGGCCGCGATCGTGGCCGCGGCGCTGTCGCCCTCGCTGAACTCCATGGCCTCCACCACCGTCCGCGACTTCTACCTTCCCTACGTGAACCCGGGCGCGGACGATGCGCGGCAGATGCGCGTGGGCAAGGCCTTCACGGTCGTGTGGGGACTCGCCCAGATGGGCGTGGCGGTGCTGGCGCAGGGAGTGGACTCTGCGCTGCAGGAAGGCCTCGCCGCGCTCGGCTACGCGTCCGGGCCGACGGTGGGAGCGTTCCTGCTCGGCGTGCTGACCCGGAGCGCCAACTCGGCGGGCACCGTGATCGGCATGGTCAGCGGTCTGGTGGTCAGCCTCTGCGTCGGCCGGCTCGCCAAGCCCCTCTTCGGTATCGAGGGCGTGGCATGGACCTGGAACGTCGCCATCGGCGCGGTGACCACCTTCGTGGTCGGTATCGTTGCCAGCCGGATCAGGAGCCGACGCGCGTGATTCCCGGCAGGGCGTCGAAGCCGGCGTCGAAGCTCATGATGCGGGTGACACCCTCGCGCTCCATCACGGCCGCGTGCAGCGCATCGCGCGCAGAAAGCCGCACCCTGGCGAGAACGATGTCCTTGGCCCGCAGAACCTCCGATGCCGTGATGGAGAAGACCTCGTCGACGACGTCGAGCAGCGCGTCGAATGCCCCCTGAATGACCTCGCGGCGGTTGAGAGCGATATACCGGTGAATGATCTCTTGCAACACTTCTGCATCGGTGACGAGCTTCTCACCTGCGCGGAGCGACGCTTCCAGCAGGCGCTGAGCCCCGAGCTTATGGGGATGGGCGGCGCCCACGAGGTACATCGGGATGTTCGAATCGACGAAGATCAGCGGCGAGGACCCGGACCGCTGAGGTAGCCACTCTCGATTTCGGCGAGCATCTGATCGATGTCGCCGGTCGGGAACGAGTACTGCGCCGCCCTTCGAATGGCCGCCAGTTTCCGAGTGACGTCGCCGGCCGGCTCGGCTCGACGCGCGGCGCGCAGGGCCTGCCGAACCCATTCGGCCGTTGTCATCTTCTGGCGACGAGCCGACTTCTTTATGGCTGCGAGCTCCGACTCCTCCATCAGTACCTGCAGCCTCTTACTCATGACATGAGTATAAATGACTCATCTCGATGAGTCAAAGAGCAGCGCGCCATCATTTGTACAGCAGCGCGTCCCTGCGGTCCTGGCGGAAGCCCTGGATCGCCTCCGCGTCCGCGTTGACGATGGCGGTCACCGTCTCGCCGCGCCGCAGCATGTCGCGCACCCGGCGGGTGCCGAGGAGGTTGTCGAGGGCGTTCGGGGTCCGCCACTGGAACTCCGGCTGGCGGCGGAGCTGGAACAGCAGCGCGATCCCCAGCTCGTAGGGCTTCGCCGCGCGCGGATCGCGCACGCGCACCCGCAGCCCCTTGCACTCGACGTCCTTGTATTTGGGGCTGGTCGCCGCCCGCGAGGCCTTCGGCACGAACCGCGCGGCCTCCAGCGCGAAGCCGGTCACCGAGACCCCGGCCGTGAGCGCCGGCGTCCGCAGCCACGGCGCGCCGATGAGCAGGAACGGCTCCTCGGTGCCACGCCCCTCGGAGACGTTGGTCGCTTCGAGCAGCGCGGTGCCCGGATAGGCGACGGCGGCGTCGGGGCTGCGCAGATTGGGTGACGGATTGACCCAGGCGCGCCCTGTCTCGGCCCAGATCATGGACCGGCGCCACCCCTTCATCTCCACCACCTTCAGCCTCTTCGCCTTGCGAGGGAGCTTCGAGTTCACGAACCGCGCCATCTCCCCGGCGGTGAGCCCGTGGACGAGCGGCCCGGGCGCCGTGTTCACCATGCTGGCGGGCACCGACTCGCGGGCATCGGGCACCGGCCCCTCGACCCGCTCGCCGCCGAGCGGGTTGGGACGGTCCAGCACCACGAACTCGATGTCCTTCTCGGCCGCGGCTTCCAGGCAGAGGATCATGGTGCTCATGTAGGTGTAGAAGCGGACGCCGGCGTCCTGGAGGTCGAAGACCAGCGTGTCGATCCCCTCCAGGTCCTCCGGCGACGGCTTGGTCTTCTCGCCGTACAGGCTCACCACCGGCAACCCGGTATCCGGATCGGTGGAATCGGGGACGCGGTCGCCCGCCGCCACCCGCCCCGCCACGCCGTGCTCCGGCGCAAAGAGCTTCACGACCTCGACGTTGGAGCCGCGCAGCACGTCCACGGCCGACCGGCCCTCGGCGGTCACCGAGGCGGCGTGGGCGACCAGCGCGACCTTCTTGCCCCGGAACATGCGGGCGCCTTCCTCCTGCACGCGGTCGAGGCCCACGAGCACGGCGGGGGCCGGCGCGGGCGCCGGGGTCGGCTCCTGCGCCGGCGCCTCGGGCAGCCCGGGCGCGTGCCCCGCGGCGAGAAAGAGGACCGCCGTGCCGGCGGCGCAGATCAAGGATCGGGTCGGGTTCAAGAAGCCTCCAGCGCGCGCACCACCGCGTCCGCCACGGCGCGCCGCACCTCGCGGATCGCGTTGTTCTCGCGGGACGGGTGGACTCGGTTGGTGAGCAGGATGACGAAGAGCTTGCGGTCGGGGTCCATCCACATCGACGTGCCCGTGAACCCGGTGTGGCCGAAGGAGCGGCGCGAGAGCAGCTCGCCGGCCGACGAGTTGGCCGACGGCGTGTCCCAGCCCAGCGCGCGGCTGGAGTCCGGAACGCCGGCCCGGCGCGTGAAGCGCTCGACGGTCTCCCGGGACACGATCCGCTGGTGGTCGTAGACCCCGCCGTTCAGCATCATCTGCGCGAACCTGGCCAGGTCCCGGGCGGTCCCGAAGAGCCCCGCGTGCGGCGCGACGCCGCCGAGTGCGTAGGCGTTCTCGTCGTGCACCTCGCCGCGCACCACGCGGCCCCGCCAGGGGTCGTTCTCGGTAGGCGCGATGCGCGGCAACAGCTCCGGGCCGGGCAGGTAGCGGGTTTCCTTCATACCTAAAGGATCCAGCACGCGCCGGCGCGCGAAGGAGTCGAGCGGCTCGCCCGCCACCCGCTCCAGGATCTCGCCCAGCAGGATGACGCCAAGGTCGCTGTAGACGCTCTTGGTGCCCGGCTCGTACTTCAGCTCCATGGCCTGGATCCGCTCCAGGTAGGCCTCCTTGCCCGAGATCTCCTTGTAGAGCGGCGCCCACCAGTCCAGGCCGGCGGAATGGGTGAGGAGCTGCTCCACCGTGACCTTGTCCTTGGCCCCCCCGCGGAAGCGCGGCAGGAAGGCGGAGACGGGCTTCGACAGGTCGAGCTTCCCCTCGTCCACGAGGACCATCGCCATGGTGGTCGTGCCGATCACCTTGGTGAGGCTGGCCAGGTCGTAGATGGTGTCCTCGCGGACGGCCGGCGCGCCCTCGTCGTAGGAGAGCCGGCCGTACGGCTTCAGGTACGCGAGGGCGCCGTCCTTGCCCACCGCCAGCACCCCGCCCGGGAACGCCTTCGCCGCCACCGACGACTGCTCGTGAGGCGACTCGCCGATCACCGTCCACTGGCGCATCTCGTAGCTCGCGACGTCATTGCGCACCACCTGGGAGATCAGGTCCGGCGCCACGTCAATCGACAGGTCGCGGCAGATCGGGCACTGGAGGTCG
>Ga0114129_10015475_pt1 | contig 10849 bp, 11 predicted proteins | sample RhiMetdeltSRZDD1_FD_80071 | JGI IMG/M metagenome (GOLD analysis project Ga0114129, IMG submission 80071) | Populus rhizosphere microbial communities from Tennessee, USA - Rhizosphere MetaG P. deltoides SRZDD1 (version 2) (version 2) | ecosystem: Host-associated > Plants > Roots > Rhizosphere >... | reverse complement strand
GTTCATCTCCGCCACCTCGTCGAGGAACAGGGTGCCGCCGTCGGCCAATTCGAAGCAGCCCTGGCGACGCTCGACGGCGCCGGTGAAGGAGCCCTTCTCGTGGCCGAAGATCTCGCTCTCCAGCAGCGTCTCCGGAATGGCCGCACAGTTGACGGCGACGAACGGCCCCTTCCGGCGCGACGAGAGCGCATGCACCGTGCGGGCGACGAGCTCCTTCCCAGTGCCGCTCTCGCCGGCGATCAGGAGCGTCGCGTCCGTCGGCGCCGCCACCTCGACCTGGCGCATCACCTCAAGCATCCCGCTGGAGCTCCCGACGAGCCGACCAAACGCGCCGCGCTGGCGGAGCTGCCGGCGCAGCAGCTGAACCTCACGCGTAGTCTCGGTCCGCTCCAGCGCCCGGTCCACGACCAGCTGGAGCCGCGTAGGATCCACCGGCTTGGTCAGGTAGTCATATGCGCCTTCCTTGATCGCCCGCACCGCGCTGTCGATACTGCCCTGACCGGTCAGGAGAACCACCGCCGTGGTGGGATAGTCGCGCTTGAGCTTGCCAAGCAGTCCCATGCCATCGAGTCCAGGCATGACGAGATCGGCGATCACGAGATCCGGTGTCCATCCCGCCGAGCGCTGCAAGGCCTCCTGACCGTCGGACGCCGCCATAGCCTCGTAGCCCCACAGGGTGAGGAGATCTTTGAGCCCCGTGCGCGACGCGGGCTCGTCATCGACGACAAGGATGCGTGACTCCGACGCGACTTTGCTCATGACAGTGCGACTCGTTCCTGGTCAGGCGTGCGCCGCAGCAGGCGCAGCGGCGCGCGGCGCGGAAGGTGCCATTCCAGCCGTGCGGTACGCCTGACCACGTGACCGCAGGGCCCGAGCACGATCGACAGCATTTCGTCGTGCATCTCGTGCCAGTCTTCAATCGACCGGAGCGCTCGGCAGCGCTCACAGAAGGTCGTCATGATCGTTCGCTCCTCATTGTCCCGGGCGTGGTGGTGATTTTTTGCGTCATCGACGGCCCGGACGTCAGCATCGGCCGTGCCAGAGCGCCGACACGCATCCTAAAGGCTTGACTTCACGAGACGGATTGCTAGACAGCAGACCGCCGAATTCTTACGCGGCAGTCGACTGGGCGACAGGTTCGACGGTAAAACTTACACAGGTGTCGGCTGGACGTCGCCCCGTTGTCACCGGTCTCGGGTGTTCACCTGAGGCGGTTTTCGCTGGCTGACTCGCGGGGCGTGCCGCGTATCCAGTCCCTGAGGCGATTCCATCCGCTGATGACGTGGTCGACGACGCCCCGATGCTCGTCACACGGCGGCGGCTCGGTACCGCTCAGAAACGTTTCGCGGACCACGATGGGACAGGCCGCGACGGCCCGCTTGCCGTTACCGGCGTCGATGTCGACGAAGACGATCCCGGGCGGCGCGGAGAACTCGCCCTGCGGATAGGTCTGGGTCGCCTGCTGCATGAAGTCCGTCCAGATCGGCAGCGCGGCCTGGGCGCCGCTGAGACCGTGGGCGTCGCCGTTGTCGAATCCGACCCACACGAGCGTCAGGAGCCGGGGTGTGTACCCGACGAACCACGCGTCGCGGCCGTCGTTGGTCGTGCCAGTCTTGCCTGCCACCGCGTCGGGCAGCCCGCTCGCCCGCGCCGCGTTGCCGGTGCCGGAGGTGATGACGCCCTTCAGCAGCGACGTCATCAGGAAGGCCTCGGCCGGCGGCACGGCCTGAACAGCCTCCTCCGAGCCGGTCGGCTGCACTTCCTCGTCGCCGAACTGGACGGCATGGATTCCAGAGACGGCCGGCAGCCGGACGCCGCCGTTCGCAAGCGTGACGTAGGCGCGAGCCAGATCGAGCGGGGCGACCTCGAACGCGCCCAGCGCCATCGCCGGCACCGGCGTGAGATGGCCACGCAAGCCCAGCGTCCTGGCCATCTCGACGATGCTCGGCAGGCCCACCGTCTGTGCGATCCGGACCGTCGCGGCGTTGAGCGAATGCTCGAGGGCGTGCCGGACGCTCACGTTGCCCTCGTAGCGTTCCTCATAATTGCGCGGGGTCCAGGGCTGGCCGCCCACCTGCAGCGTGATCGGTGAATCGTCGATGCGCGAGGCCGCGGTGAACTGCGGCACGCCGTTGTTCGCATGGAGCGCGGCGAGATAAACGATTGGCTTGAACGCCGAGCCCGGCTGCCGGCGAGCGAGCGTGGCGCGGTTGAACTGGCTGGCGAGATAGTCGCGCCCGCCGACCAGCGCGCGAATCTCCCCGGTAGCGGGCTCGATCGCGACCAGAACGACCTGCAGCCGCCGGCCGGGATCGTGCCGGCGCAGACGCGGCACGCTGGTCTCGAGCCGGTCGAGGCCACGCACGGCGGCCAGCTCCGCGAACTTTTGTAAGGTAAGGTCGAGCGTGGTCATGATCCCCACGCCGCGCACCCGGGAGACCTCCGCGCCGAAACGCTGCTCGAGCTCCTGGCGCACGTGGTCGAGGAAGTATGGCGCCGGCTGTCCCGGGCTGGCCAGCTGGCGCACCCGCACCGGCGAGCGCCGGACGCGCTCGTACTCCGCCTGCGAGATGGTCTCGAGCTCCCGCATGCGCGCCAGCACGACGTTGCGACGATCGCGGGCCCGGGCCGGGTCGACCGCCGGCGAGTACACGTTCGGGCCGCGGATGATCGCTGCGATCAGCGCCGCCTCGCCGGTGGTGAGCTGGTGGATCTCCTTGCCGAAGTACGCTCGTGATGCGGCGCCGACTCCGCGGATCGCGATCGGCCCGCGCTGGCCGAGGTAGATCTCGTTCAGGTAGGCTTCGAGGATGCGCTCCTTCGAGTAGCGCGACTCGACGAGCGCGGCTAGCCACGCTTCGCGCAGCTTGCGGAAGTACGTGCGCTGGGGATTGAGCAGTCGGACCTTCACGAGCTGCTGGGTGATGGTGCTCCCGCCTTCCTTGACCCGGCCGGCACGAACGTTGGCCCAGGCGGCCCGCGCGAGCGCGCGGGGGTCGAGCCCGCCGTGCTCGAAGAAGCGGTGATCCTCGGCCGCCAGCACCGCGTCGATCAGGATCCGCGGCACCTCGTCGAACCGAACCGGCCGATGGTCCTCGCCGGGGCGGTCCAACGCGCTCGCCAGCACCTCGGGCTCGAGCGTCAGATCCGTGACCTCCTCGCCCGCTCGCGTGACGCGCTGGATGCGCTCGTCGACCACGTGGAGGCGAACGAGCCCGGCTTTGCCGCCGCGCTCCTCGATCCCGCGCGGGACGAGCTCCCAGTCGCTCCCGACTCGCCGGAACTGTCCCGGTGAGCCCGGGGTGGCGCGGGTCTCGGCGTAACCGAGCCGGGAAAGGGTGGCGGCGAGGCCGATGCGCTGGACGTGGGTGCCGGGAGCCAGCGACTGCCCCGTGGCATAGATGAAGGTGGCGCGGCGAGCATCGGCGCGCTCGAATCTCGCGAGCTCGACGGCTGAATAGACGAACGGGCCGCCGATCGCGAGGGCGAGCACGAGGCCGACCAGCAGCGCTCGCCACCGGCCGAACCGTCCAGTCAGCATCGTCCGGAGGCCATCGAGCTTCTTCATCGGCGTGCGGTTCGTGCACTCGGGATGCCAGGCGCACGCAAGGCCATGGTACCTGGACTTAGATCAGAAGTGGTAAAGAGGTGAGCCAGCCCGCGTCAGGGGATTGACACATGTCGACGCGTTACGAGGCGTCCGGCTCGGGCGCCAGGCCAGCCGAGCTACTGGGGACGCGTGAGCGCGGCCGAGACCGCCTCGTGCAGATGCTGCAGCGAAACCGGCTTCGACACGTACGCGAACGCGCCCATCGACATGGTCGTGGGCTTGAGCGACGCGTCGGTGCTGCCGGTGATCATGATGACGCGGATGGCCGGATCGAGCGATCGAATGCGCTGGAGTACCTGCACGCCGTCGAGACCCTCCATGACGACGTCGAGGACCACGACGTCCGGCTGGTACTGCGACACCGCGATGAGGGCATCGCCGCCGTGGGACGCCGCATCGACCGTGTATCCCGCGTCGGTGAAGTATTTCGTCAGGATGGTGACGAGATCGGGCTCGTCGTCGACGACGAGGATCCGGCCTCGAGGCTGGCTTCCGGGCGCCCGGCGTGGCTCCACGACTTGATCATTATCCCTCGCGTCGCCGCGTCCGCCGAAGTGGAATGCGTCCCGCGAGGGCACGATTACGCCACCGGTCCGGCCTCGACCGGATCGGGCGTGACCAGCCGGATAGCCGCCGACTGCTCGAGCCAGCGCGAGCGCCCGCAGAGACAGCACTTCCAGAGCAGGGGGGCGGTCTCCAGACAGCCGAATCGCTCGGCCGCAGAGATGTGCGAGCGATCCAGCGTCAAGAACCCGCCGCATCGGCAGACCATCAAGGGAGCACCTCCTCGGGCCGGTTAGGCTGCATCCTTCAAGCCAGAGCTAAGTCATTGACTCTTCGATGGTTAGGAGCAAAGCCGCCCGGCGGATTGGCAACCCCGAGAACGGAATGCCCCTCTGGGGTCGGGGAACGGCATCATGCCATCCGCTGGTACTGTTGGGCCGTGCAGCTCGACGAGCGGTTGAAGGCGCTCTATCCCGACGCCTCGCGTCGCAGTCTCAAGCAATGGCTCGCGACCTCGCGCGTGCGCGTCAACGGCACCGTCGTCCGGCGCGGCGACGTGCCCGTGCGCGCCGAGGACCGGGTCGAGCTGACGGCGCCGCCGCCGCCGGACTGCCCTCGGCCACTCGTCCTCGTGCACGAGGACAACGACATCCTCGTCGTGGAGAAGCCGAGCGGGCTTCTGAGCGTCGCCACCGAGGGGGAGCGTATACGCACCGCCTACCGGCTTCTCCGCGACTGGGTTGCGCGCGGCTCCGCCGGCGCCCGGCTCTTCATCGTCCATCGTCTCGACCGCGAGACCTCCGGGCTGATCGTCTTCGCGAAGACCGTCGCGGCGAAGCGCGCCTTGCAGTCGCAGTTCGCGGCGCGCGCCGTGGAGCGCGTCTACGTCGCGCTGGTCGAGGGCGTGCCGCGGACGGCGGAGGGCACCTTCACCTCCAGGCTCACCGAGGAACGCTCGCTGCGCGTTCGCCCGACGTCCGATCACCGCACGGGCCGGGAGGCGATCACGCGGTACCGCGTCGTTGCGCGGCGTCGGGAAGGGGCGCTGGTCGAGCTTCGCCTGGTGACGGGGCGTCGCGGTCAGATCCGCGCTCAGCTCGCGGCAGCCGGCCACCCGATCGCCGGCGACCGAGAATACGGCGCCCGCACGGACCCGATGCGACGCCTCGCTCTGCACGCGACGCGGCTCGGCTTCGCGCATCCGCGCGGTGGGCGCGTTGTGTTCGAGAGCCTACCGCCGCCGGGGTTCGGCCGGGAGTCCACGTGAGGCGCAGTGCTATCATCGCGCTGGCGAGACGACATGGGTAACCCGGAGCGGCTGATCGGCGCGGAAGTCGCGAATCTCGCCGCCGCCATCGAGCGCGCGGCGGCCGATCTCGCCATGGCCGAGGAGCCGGCCGGCTTCACGGTCGCGTTGGAAGGTGAAGACGAGTCGGGCGAGCGGCGTGACTGACTGGACCATCGCAACGCTCGCGCGCGCGATCGCCGCGCGCAAAATCTCCCCGGTCGAGGCGACCCAGGAGCACCTGGCCCGCATCGAGCGCCTCGACGGACGCATCCGCGCCTTCATTACCGTCGACGCCGAGGGCGCCCTCGCCGCGGCGCGCGCGCTCGAGGCCGAGCTGATCGCCGGCCGGTCGCGCGGCCCCCTGCATGGCGTGCCACTGGCCCACAAGGATCTCTGCCACGTGCCGGGCCTACCGACCTCGTGCGGGACCCTGACGCGCGAGTACTTCACGTCACCCCGCGAATGCACGGCCGTCGCGCGCCTGCGCGAGGCGGGCGCGGTGAGCCTCGGCAAGCTGAACATGGCGGAGCTGGCCATGGGCCCGTTCGGGGACAACGCCCATCACGGTGACGTCCAGAATCCGCGGCGGCAGGGGCACTGCGCCGGCGGGTCGAGCAGCGGCTCGGCGGCGGCGGTGGCGGCCGGCTTCGCACTCGCCGCGCTCGGCAGCGACACCGGCGGCTCCATCCGGCTGCCGGCGGCCTGCTGCGGGGTCGTCGGGCTCAAGGCGACGTACGGGCGGGTAAGCCGCGCCGGCGCGATGCCGCTCTCGTGGTCGCTGGACCACGTGGGGCCGTTGACCCGCACCGTCGCCGACGCGGCGACGGTGCTCGGGATCATCGCGGGCTACGACCCGCGTGACACGACCTCGAGCCGGCGGGGCGTTCCCTACTACGAGCGAATGCTCGAGACCCCGATCGCCGGTCTTCGCGTCGGCGTGCCGGAGAACTATTACTTCGACGGCGTCACCGACGAGATGGCTGCCGCCGTTCGCACCGCGGCGCGCGCGCTCGAGACCCTGGGCACCGTCGTCACGCAGGTCCGACTGCCCGACCCGCGGCCGCTCGTCGACGTGTGCAACGTCATCTCACGCTCGGAGTCGGCCACGATTCATTCGCGCGTCCTGCGCGATCGTCCGCACGAGCTGCAGCCGGCCGTGCGCGCCCGTCTGGAGACGGGCTTTCACATCTCCGCCCACGACTATCTTCAGGCGCTCCGGCTCCGCGGCCGCCTCACGCGCGAGTTCGTTCGCGAGGTCTTCGGGGAGGTCGACGCCCTGGTGCTGCCGGTGATCCCCGAGCCCGCGCCCGCGCTCGACGCTGTCAAGGCGGGCACGCCCGACGAGATCGTGGCCATGATGGGCCGGTTTTCGCGACTCACGCGGCCGTTCAACGGGCTCGGGCTGCCCGCGCTCGCCCTGCCGTGCGGGGCCGCGCCCGACGGCCGCCCGCTCGCGCTCCAGATCGTCGGGCGGCCGTTCGACGAGGGGACCGTGCTCCGGCTGGGCCACGCCTACGAGCGTGGCTGAGCGTCCGCCGATCTGGCCCGTCGTCGTCGCTTACGTCGGCGCCTTCGCCGCGATCGTCGTCTTCTCGATCCTCGGACTCGGTGCCGTCCATGCGATGTATCCAGATCTCCCGGAGTGGGCTGTGTTCGAGAGTCTCCCCGGTCTGCTCGCCATGGCTATCGCCTCCTCGACCGGATTGCTCGTGACGGTCCTGCTGGTCGATCGCGGAACCTCGCTTGCGCGGCTGCGCCTCTTGCCCGGGCGTGAGACGGGCTGGACGCTCTCAGTCATGGTGATCGGCATGCTGGCGCTCGCGCAGTTGCTCGACTCGCTCGCGATCCTCGCCGGGCTCGGGCAGTACGGCACCATGGTCATGATCCGCCGTGCCCTCGCCCAGGCGGTGGGCCCCGATCTGTTCCTCGCGGTGCTCGTCATCGGTGTCCTCGCCGGAAGCGCCGAGGAGATCTTCTTCCGCGGGTATATGCAGACGCGGCTCGGCGAGCGCTTTCCGCCCGCGGCCGCGGTGCTCGTGGCCGGCGCGTGCTTCGGCATCCTCCATTTCGATTGGCTGCACGGGTTGCTGGCCTTCGCGCTCGGTCTCTACCTCGGCTGGATCACGGAGCTGGCGGGCAGCGCGCTGCCGGCGATGGCCTGTCACGTCATCAACAACGCGCTCTTCACGATGCTCACCGCGCTCTGGGGCACGCTCGAGGGGTGGAGCCTCAACGCCGGGCTCGTCGCGGCGTGCGGTCTCGTGTTCACCGCATGCCTCGTCTGGCTCCGTCAATCCGACCCGCGTCGCTCGTCCGTCCCGCGATGACCATGGATGAGCTGGCGGCCCTGACGCGGTCACGGCTGGCCGCACGCGAGCGCCGCGTCGCGCCCGACGGCCCGCTGGTGCGGGCGGCGGTGCTGGTGCCGCTCCTCGATCGCGGCGAGCCCTACATGATCTTCGCGAAGCGATCGGAGACCGTAGGCAGCCACCGGGGTCAGATCTCGTTTCCGGGCGGCGTCGTCGACCCGGGCGACGCGTCGTTTCTCGCCGCGGCGCTGCGCGAGAGCGAGGAGGAGATCGGCCTGCCGCGGGCGGCGGTGGAGCCCTTGGGGGCGCTGGACGACACCGAAACGGTCGCGACGAACTTTGTGATCACGCCGTGGGTCGGCGTGATCCGCCGGCCGGTGACGTGGCGTCCGGACGGCGACGAGATCGAACGGGTGATCGAGGTGCCGTTCGCCGAGCTCGCGAAGCCGGGAGGCCTGCGCACCGAGGAGTGGGAGCGCAACGGCGTTCGCCGGCCCGTGTACTTCTTCGACTACCGCGGCGACACGATCTGGGGCGCGACTGCCCGCATCGTCAAGCACTACCTCGATCTCGTGGTCGGCCGATGAGGCGGCCCTGGACGAGCCCCTAACGCGCCCGGCGGCGACGGCCGGCCTTTGCGCCGCCTGTGAGCACGCGCGGCTGGTGGTTTCGGCGAGGGGCTCGACGTTCGTCCGTTGCGATCTCAGCGCGACGGATTCGCGCTTTGCGAAGTATCCGCGACTCCCCGTCGCCAGGTGCGAGGGCTTCCGGCCGGCCGGAAGCCCGGCCGATCAGGGCCACCAGAGGTAGAGGAACCGCGGGCCGCCGCCGATGAGCGAGGCGAGCTGGGTCGCCGTCACGTCGATGCCGCCGGCCGACGACTCGGCGCGCGCGTAGTAGGTGGCCCGGTAGTCGTTGGGGCGGTGGTACACCACCACGCGGGCATCGTCGACGCCGATCTTCTGCTTCGCGAGCTTGAGCACGTCGTCCATGTAGCCGACCTGGTCGATCAGCTTGAGCTCGAGCGCCTGCTGCGCCGTGTAGACGCGACCGTCGGCGATCTGGCGGGCGACGTCGAGCGGCAGCTTGCGCGACTCGACCAGGCGCGACAGGAACTGCCCGTGCAGCCCGTCGATCACGCTCTGGAAGATCTTCCGCTCGTCGTCGGTGAGCGCGCGGAACGGGCTCCCCATGTCCTTGCGCTCGCCGGATTTGAAGGCCGACGTCGTGACGCCGAGCTTCTGCAGGAGGCCCTCGGCGTTCAGCGAGAGCATGATGACGCCGATCGAGCCGGTGACGCTCGTCGGGTGGGCCACAATCGTGTCGGCGGCCAGCGCGACGTAGTAGCCGCCGGAGGCGGCGACGTCCATCATGACGGCGATCACCGGGATGCGCGTCTTCTTCTTGAAGAGGTCGATCTCCTTGAACATGATGTCGGACGCGGTCACGGTGCCGCCGGTGCTGTTGATCCGAAGGATCAGCGTCTTGATGCTCGAGTCCTCCTCGGCCTTCTTGAGCTCCTCGCGGATGCGCACGAGGAGCGGGACGCGGGGCGGCGGCGCGCCGATGACCAGAGTGGGCGACGACCCTTCTTCACTGAGAAATCCCGAGATGTCGGTCAGGAGAATCTTCGTCCGACCGGAACCCTCGACGGTCCGCTCGTCGAGGGGCTTGATCCGCGGCGTGAGATCGATCGAGACGAGCGCGCAGCCCGCCGCGAGCAGCAGGACCATGAGCACGAGTACAGGCGATCGCATGCCGGCAGTATACCCCGCAGGGTTGAACCGCGTTCCCCGGCTCTGGGATAATCGGCGAATGACCGCCGAGTCTCTACTCACGCTCGACGACGTGCGCGCCGCCGCGCAGCGGCTCGCGAATCGGATCTACCGCACGCCGGTGATCTCCTCGCAGCCCTTCGACGACGCCAGCGGCTGTCGCGTTTTCTTCAAGTGCGAGAACCTCCAGATCGCCGGCTCGTTCAAGATTCGTGGGGCGCTGAACAAGCTCCGGTCGCTCACCGCGGCCGAACGCGGCCGTGGTGTCATCGCCTACTCGTCGGGCAATCACGCGCAGGGCGTGGCGCTCGCGGCGCAGATGGTCGGCACCTCCGCCATCATCTGCATGCCGACCGACGCGCCCGCGCTCAAGGTCGAAGCGACACGCGGCTACGGCGCCGAGATCGTCTTCTACGACCGGCTGAAGGACGACCGCGCCGCCGTGGCCCGGCGCCTCGCCGACGAGACCGGGCGCGTGCTGGTGCCGCCCTACGACGACCCAGCGATCATGGCGGGCCAGGGGACCGCGGCGCTCGAGCTGTTCGAGGAGGTGCCCGCGCTCGACGCGCTGGTCACGCCGGTCGGCGGGGGTGGGCTCATGGCGGGCTGTAGCACGGTGGCGCGGAGCCTGTCACCGCAGATCACCGTCGTCGGCGTCGAGGCCGACACCGCGAACGATACTTATTTGTCGCTGCAGAAGGGCGAGCGCGTAACGATTCCTCCGCCGCCGACGATCGCCGACGGGATCCGCCCGCAATCGCCGGGGGAGCTCACGTTCCCGATCCTCCGCCAGAACCTCACGGGTGTCGCGCTCGTGAGCGACGCCGAGATCGTCGCGACGCTGCGCTTCCTGGCGCTGCGCGCTCGCATCATCGTGGAGCCGACCGGCGCGGTGGGCGCGGCCGCAGTGCTCACGGGCAAGCTCGGCGTCCCACGCGGCGCCCGCGTGGGCGTCGTCCTCTCGGGAGGCAATGTGGATCCGGAACTCCTGCTCCAGATCCTAAGTTCTTCATCATAGGCGCGCCTTGGCCGGCGGGGCCCCGGCCCCGCGACGGCCTGCAGCGCGCACTTCCGCGGCGAGCCTCAGCGGGCGTGAAACGCCGGCACGACCTCGGCCGCGAGCTCGGCGAGCTGATCCAGCATCCGCTCCGGTGGGCACATCGGCCGTAGCACGAACTTCGAGCCGCCGCCCCGCACGTACTGCTCCAGGCGCTCGGCGACCAGCTCGGCCGGGCCGAACGCCGTGCACGCCTCGAGCGTCGGCGCATCGGCCCGGCCGCGCGGCATGAAGGGGAGCGCGAGCGCGCGAGCCGCTGCCGGGTCGGGGTCGAGGCAGAAGTTCACGAGCGATCCGAAGTGGTCG
>Ga0114129_10015474_pt1 | contig 10849 bp, 8 predicted proteins | sample RhiMetdeltSRZDD1_FD_80071 | JGI IMG/M metagenome (GOLD analysis project Ga0114129, IMG submission 80071) | Populus rhizosphere microbial communities from Tennessee, USA - Rhizosphere MetaG P. deltoides SRZDD1 (version 2) (version 2) | ecosystem: Host-associated > Plants > Roots > Rhizosphere >... | reverse complement strand
CCGCTGGCGAGCGCGCTCGATGGCGTCCACGCGAACGCCGTCTGGGGCGAGCAGCTCCAGAGTTTCGACAACGAGGTCATCGGCTCGAGCAATCACGAACCAGGACAAACATTCTTCGCACGACATCGACCCGTGCTCGCAGGCGAGATCGTCGAGGTCCGCGAACTCGATGGCGCCCGAGCGGCGGTCGAGCTGCCCATGTTGCGTGAGGAACTGCTAAGTCAGGGGATGACCGATGCGGATCTGCGCACGACGATCGATCGTCGAACTGGCACCATCGCCGATGTGTGGGTCCGCTGGCGCCAGCGTCCGCATCTGTTCTTTTCCGGGCCTGACGATCGTGATTACGTAATCGAGCGCAGCCGCGGGCGTGTCCTCGTCGGCGATGGCAGCAACGGCCGCGTGCTGCCGGCCGGCGCCGACAACATTCGGATTGCGGCATATCGCTCCGGCGGTGGTCTCGCCGGGAACGTCCCCGCCGGAGCCATCTCGCAGCTGTTGAGCGGAGTGCTCGCACAGAGCGTCACCAATCCTCGCGGCGCCGAGGGAGGCGCCGATGTCGAAACGATCGCTGCCGTCAATCGTCGAGGACCTCAGGTGATTCGGCACCGCGGCCGGAGCCTCTCGACCGGCGACTACGAGGCGCTCGCCCTGGAAGCGTCACCTGCTGTTGCCGTGGCACGAGGGCTGCCGGCGACCAGCCCGAACGGACGGCCGGCCGCGGGGTGGGTCACCGTCATCATCGTGCCGCACGCGGTCGACGCACAGCCCCGGCCGTCGCACGAACTGCGCCGCAAGGTCCGTGACTTTCTGGCGGCGCGCGCACCCGCCAGTATCTCCACACGCATCGCGGTGATAGGTCCGACGTATCTGCCGATCGGCGTAGAGGCGGTGCTCGCGCCATTGAGTCGCTCCGATGCCGGCGTCGTCCTCGAGCGCGCGCATCAGGCGTTGGCACGCTTTCTACATCCGCTGACAGGAGGACCAGACGGCGACGGCTGGCACTTCGGCCGTGACGTGTATCTATCGGATGTTGCCGCAGTGCTCGAGGGCATGGAAGGCGTGGATTACGTGCCGACGATCAATCTGCTTTTGAACGGGACACCGCGGGGCGAGCGGGTGATCGTACCGCCGGATCGGATAGTCGTCGCCGGTCCGCTCCTGGTCTCTTTGCCCGACAGCGATTCGTAAAAGGTATGCCGCTACCGCTACCCGATCTCGACTCGCGCAACTGGGCGGATCTGGTCCAAGAGGGTGAGGCCCTGATCCCGCGCTACGCGCCATCGTGGACCGATCACAACGTTCACGATCCGGGCATCACGCTGATCGAACTGTTGGCGTGGGTGGTCGAGCAGGACATTTACCGCGTCAACCGGATACCGGACCGTCATCGGCTCAAGTTTCTGTCCCTTATCGGATTCACGCCGCACGGCCCGATTGGGAGCAAGACGCTGCTGGCGTTTTCTCCACCTCAAGGCACCGCGAACCTGCCAGTGTCCAGCGGTTTTCAGTTCGAAGCGACCGATCCCGAAGGGCAAGTCATCCAGTTCCGCACGCTGCGCGACCTGACGGTCGCGGTGATGACGCTCGATGCTCTGCAGGTGAGCGAGCAGAACGCCGACAACGTGACAACGATCGCGGATCGCACGAGGCAATGGCGAGCGCAGTTCCCAATCCCGGCGTTCGGAGTCAACCCGCAGCCCGGCGCCACCTTGTATCTCGGCTTCAGCGATCTTCCGACGAGCACTCCAGTCGCCGTTGCATTTCGATTCGACGGTGCAGGCCACGGCGACGACGAAAGGTCGCGGATCGTTGAGGAGAATGTCGCACAGCGGCTCGCGTGCGCTGCTGTACTACCGGACATCACGTGCGGTCCGCCGCAGACCTCGACGATCGCGCCGCTGCCGCCGCACCATTCCGCGCGAATCGCCTGGGAGGTCTCGACGGGGACCGGCCCAGACGATTGGACCTCTCTAACTCCCGTCTCAGACGTGGCACGTCCTCCAGTTGGCGGCGTGATGGACGACACGCGTTCGCTCACGCTCGACGGCATCGTCGAGATGAACCTGCCACCGGCGATGGTTAAGACGAGCGTCGGATCAGTTGCGACGCAGTTGTTCTACGTGCGTGCGCGACTGACGACTGGTGCGTACGACGTGCCGCCGACGCTCATCGGCGTCGCGCTCAATGGAGTTGTCGCCGAGCAGGCGACTCCAGCGTGGCAGACATTCGTAATCGCGCCGGGTGTGGTGCCTGGAGGTCCCGTACCCACACCGCCGTCACCCGCGCCTGAGTTTCCGGTGATCCCTGCTGCCCCGCTCAGCGTCACGTTCGATCCCGCCGGCGTTATTCAGGCACTCAGCTTTAGTTCGGCGCCCAGCCAACCGGAAATTCCAGTGCTGGACTTTCTCGCACCGACCGCCACGGACCCCGGTCATCTCACCGCCGAAATCGTTCTTGCAGGGTTCGGCACTGGACGGCCTGGGCAGCGATTACACGTCCCGGATCCACCGGTTGACATCGAGAGCTTCCGGCTCTATTCGCACGATGGAAGCACGTGGCAGGCATGGGCCAGGCGTTCCGATCTCGATGCGTCGACACGAACCGATTCTCACTTTGTTCTCGATGCACCGACTGGCGAGATCGGCTTCGGAGACGGCGAGCGTTCTCGCGTCGTGCCCAAGAACGCTGCGATTCTCGTGATGTACCGAGCAACACGCGGAAAGGCCGGCGCCCTCACAGCGGGTGCAGCCATGAGGCCAGCGGACACACCGCACAACATGACGCTTGCACAACAGTGGCCGCCGCAATCCGGCGGGATCGATCAGATGTCGGGATTTACCAGAAACGTCTGGGACGTTCGCGGTGGAGAGGATGCGGAAGAACTCACACACGCCGCCGGCAGAGCGGTCGAAACGCTTCATGCGCACGAACGGCTGCTCGATTTGTGCGCGGAGACATCGTGCACGACGCTCGATCAGGCCGATCGCCTCCGCGTCCAGGCGCTTCGCGGGCCGACACGGGCCATCAATTTGCTCGACACCGAACGGCTCGCGCTCGAGGTTCCCGGAACCCACGTCGCGCGCGCCCGAGCCTGGGCCAACACACATCCGGCTTATCCGTGCCTCGACGCCGCGGGTGTGATCACCGTCGTGGTCGTGCCGGACATGCCGATACCGAGGCCTGAGCCAAGCAAAGGTCTGCTTCGGGCAATCGCTCGCTTCCTGGATCGCCGGCGCACTATCGGAACGCGAGTCGAGGTGGTCGGCCCGCGTTACGTGGAAGTCAGCGTTCGAGCACATGTTCGCGCGCTGGCGTACACGAATCCTGATGATGTGAAGAACCGCATCCACGACGCACTCGACACATTCTTCGATCCACGCCGCGGAGGGCCTGTGGGCCGCGGCTGGCCGTTCGGCCGGGACGTGTATCGAAGTGAGGTTTTGCACGTCATCGACGGCGTGGCTGGCGTCGATCACGTTCACGAGCTGTCCTTGAGCGCAGACGGCGGCGAGTCGCAGTGCGGAAATCTCGCGTTGTGTCCGACGTGGCTCGTGACGCCACTCGTCTATCAGATTGACGTATCGCTCACGTCGGCTCCTGCTGATTCGTTGCCAGCGGCCAAGGTTCTTCCCCCTTGCGCTGGCGATCAAGCGCCCGAGTGAAGAGGTGCGCGAACGATGTCGAACGATCTCGCGACGTCTTTCGACCGCGTCACGTATCGAAACGGTCAGCTGCTGACCGCCCGCGATCTCGGCGACGACCTGCGCCGCGACACGCGGCTGCGCTGGCTTCATGTGCGCTATCTGCACGAGACCTGGGGCATCACGCTCGGCTTCAAGGTGCAGAAAGCGACAACGAACAACAACACGATCGTCGTCGGTCCCGGATGTGCGGTGGACGACATCGGTCGCGACATCCTCCTTGCGACCGGCGTCACAGTCCGCGTGCCCGACGTCACTGGCCCCGAGACCTTCGTGCTCGCCCTCACTTATCTGCCCGACGCCGCCTTTCGCGAGCAGCTGCACTTGCCAATGCTGTGTTTTGGCGGAGGGATTGATCTTCGCCATGAGCGCCCGAGTCTGTCGTGGGTTCGACCCGACGACGTCGAGTTCGGTCCCCAGATCCCGCTGGTGAAGACCGTAATTGTGAACGGCGCGGTGGAGGGATCGCTCGATTTGCGCGTGCGCCGCAACACGCGCCGGCTCGTTCGGCCGCACATCGGGATGGGCACGACCGAACCGGGAATGACCGGGTGGCGTCCGTGGCAGCCGTCCGCGGTGTCGATGGATGGTATCGAGGTTGTCGTCGATACGTCTGAGGCCGGATTCCTCAGTACTCCTTATTACTTCGCCGTACTGGATGGACCGGACGCGGTGCGCGATCTCGGCTTCGTCACGCAGGCGACAGCCTCGGGCTTCACGTTCGGGTACGTGCTCGGCGGCGAAGGGATCGATGCTGGTATCGGCAACGCGGCAGCGGCCGAGGACAACGAGTGGACGGTCACATGGCTGGGACTCGAACCTGCAGGTGGCTGTGAACCGGTCCTTGATCTCACGAAGCTCTTGCCCTGGCTGTTGAAGGTGCCTGGATTCTTCTGAGGAGGCCGGAGGGAATTATGGCCGACACCGTCGACGTCCCGAGCCTCGAGCGCGTCGTGTTTTTCACCGGCCAGCGGCTCACCGCCGCCGACCTTGCGGCGCTGCAGCGCGCGCATCGTGAGCTGCGGTGGCTGCACAACCGCAGCTTGCACAACTGGGGCATCGGCATCGGCCTGGCAGTCACCGGTGAGCGTGGCGACAGCACGATCACGGTCTCGCCCGGCTACGGCATCGACTGCCTTGGACGCGAAATCATTTTGACGGCACCGCGCGCGCTGACGGTGCCCGCCGTCGCTGCGGCGCCAGGCGGCGCCGAGGCAATCTTCTATCTCACCGCTCGCTATGTTCCGGACGAGGATCAGACCGTTGCGCAGAAGAGACCAGGTGTGTGCCTGCCCGAGGGAACCGTGCGCCTGACCGAGGAGCCCGCGCTCGAGTGGCGGCAGTCTGACGAGCTGCACGAAGGACGCGAGCTGATCCTTGCGCAGGCGTGGATCCAGAACTGCCGTCTGAGCCGCGCGCTGTCGCTGTCGGCTCGACGCGATGCCCGGCCATCGCAGCAGCCATACATCGCGGCGGGTCAGACGAAGGTGGGAGACACGGAGTGGTCGTTCTGGGTACAGGGCCAAGAGACCGTTGGATTCGAGGTCACGGTCGACACGTCGGATGCGAGGTTTCGAAGCACACCTCGTTACATCGCTCACATCGCTGGCGATCGCTACCTTGCCACCCAGCCCGGGCCGCTCGTTGCCCTCGCGCTCACGAGCATTGTCGATGCAACTCCGGTTCACTTCACGATGCAGGCACTGCTACCGCCGAATCTCGGGGGGAACATCAATCCCGCGGTTCTGTTCGATGACACGCAGGCTTTGGATATCGTCACGACGGAGCTTGGATGGCACGTGGTCTGGATGGGGATCGAGGGTTGAGACGAAGATATGGCTGCCGATACTGGGTTCTTTCATCTGCGTGTCGGAAACGAGTGGCCGACGTTTGCGCTTCATGACGTCGAGATCACACCAGATGGCGCGCTGCGCCTCGTCATCGCGGATCCGAACACGAACACGTTCGCGGAGCACGCCGTCTTTCGGGCCGGGCCCTACGAGGCGGAATCCGCCGAGACCGCGTGGTATCGGATTCAGGTGTTCACGGATCTCTTTCCAGCCGGCACCCACGTTCAACTCTTCACGTTGACCAGCGACTCTCCAGCCCAAAGCGAGGCGCCCTACACCCCTGCCGCTGATCAGCCTTTCGCTGAACCCGACTGGCAGCCGATACCGCGCGATCAACTCGACGGCCTCGTCTCGAGCGCCGCGGCGCCGTATCTGTGGATTGGCGGTCTCGTGCAAAGCGACGGTCAGAGCTCGCCCGTGCTTCGCCAGATGCGCGTCACCTACGGCCGCGACACGTACCTTGCGTTCCTGCCATCGATCTACGGACGAGATGAAGAGCACCGCGATTTCCTCGAGCGCATTCTGTCACTCCACGAGAGTGTGCTCGGCGATCTCGGGGACAGGATCGAGACGCTGCCACGGTTATTCGATCCGTTTGCGGCGCCATCCGGAATGCACCCCTCGTGGCTGTCGTGGCTCGCCGGATGGCTTGCATTCGATCTGAGCGAACGATGGACCGACGCACAGGCGCGCGAGAACCTCGCAAAGGCGTTCGAGCTGTACGGTCTTCGCGGAACGGTTGAAGGATTGCGACGATATCTGAAGCTTTACGCCAACGTGGAGGCCCGGATCGAAGAGCCGGGACGGCACGCGACCCTCTGGGCTCTCGGCGAGACGTCGACGCTTGGATTCACGACGGTGCTCGCGCCAGGCCCTGCCGAAGGAGCGGTCGTCGGCACGTCCGCAACCTTGGATCAATCCCATCTCGCCGCCGGCGACTTCGGCGGTGCCCTATTCGATGATGTAGCGCACCGGTTTTGCGTGCACGTCTACTGCGCCGAGCTGACCGAGCCCGGATCGCTCGATACGGTGCGGGCGGTGCTCGAACGCGAGAAGCCTGCCCACACCGAGTATCACTTGTGCGTGATCGAGCCGAGGATGCGGGTCGGCGCACAGGCGCGCGTCGGCATCGACGCCGTCGTCGCGCAAGGTCCGTCCCCCATGCAGACCGGGATGGTGATCGGTTTGTCGCCGCTCGCGGCCGAATCGGTGCTCTGCCTGGCGGCGGAGGAGCCCTGAGATGCACAGCACAATGAATGGCTTCACAGGTCCGTTGAGCGCGCCGGAACGCAACCACTTCTTCTACGGCCTGTTGATGGGTGTTGCGGAGTTCGAAAAAGGCGATCGCTACGTGAACCTCAAGCGGAGTCTCATCAACCGCATGATCGTCGGACGCGGCGTACTCTGCGGGCTGAACGTCACGGCTGACGGCGACAACATCGTCGTGTCGCCAGGCATCGCCATCGACGGCTGGGGACGCGAGGTCATCGTGCCCGAACCGCTGCCCTGCGATCCGCACGCGCTGACGGATGATGAAGGAAAGCCGACCGGAACGACGGCGGCAGACGGGGCGACGGTTTCTATCTGCCTCGCGTATGCGGAAAACAATGCGGATCCGGTTCCGGTACTCGTGGCGGATTGCGACACGCCCGGAAACTGCGCTCCGAGCACCGTTGTGGAAAAGGGAGTGCTCCTGGTGCGCGAGACGCAGGAACCAGCTGCCGAGCCTCCAGGATGCCAGCTGCAAGAGGATTTTCCGCTGCCGGCAAATCCGGATTTGCATTCGATCCTTGCGAACCGTCTAGCCACTGGCTGTCCGGATTGGACCGATCCTGGCGACCCTTGCATTCAGCTTGCCCGAGTCACCCTGGGCGCGCCGAATCAGATCGACATGGTTGCCGGCCGGCAGCTCGTTTACAGCAACGCGCTTCTCTACGAGTTGCTCTTGTGCCTCGCTGCGCGAGTCGAGTCGTTGATGCCGTAGGCGTTCGATTTACTGCGAAGGAGACCTGACCATGGCCGATCTCCAGCTGCTCGATTGTTTCCAGCCCGAGTTGGTGCGTCTGGAGCGCGTCCGCTTTTTCCCGCGACAGCTTCTCTCCGCGGACGATCTCAGCACGGAACAAGAGTACTACCTGCAGAAGCTCCGTCGTCACAATCGATTCCTCCACGGGTGGGGCGTCGTCTGCGGACTCGAAGTGGCTGCAAACCCGACCGACGAGGCGCCATGGCGAGTCGAGATCAAGGCAGGCTATGCGCTGGGTCCGTACGGCGATGAGCTATACGTCGCCGAGTCGGTTTTTCTCGATCTCGCGCAGTGCGGGCCCGACGCGGCGACTAGCCCCTGCGAGCCGGATCTCTTGCAGGGAGGATCCGACGTGACCGGCGGAACGCTCTATGTGGCAATCAAGTACTCCGAGTGTACGTCACGGCCCGTGCGTGCGATGCCTGCGAGCTGCGCGTGCGAAGACATCGCCTGTGAGTACTCGCGCATACGCGACAGCTTCGAGCTTGGCTGCCTCACGGAACTGCCGCCGTCCCCAGCGCCGCCGCTGCTCTGCGAGCTCACCGGCGTGCTGCCGTGCCCGCCATGTCCGGAAGATCCGTGGGTCGTTCTTGCGTCGGTCACGCTGCCGGCGCCCGGAGTCGATGTTGAGGACACCGCTATTGACAACCTGGTCAGACGCCGGTTGTACAGCACGGCAATGCTCCAGGAGCAGTTGATCGCGTGCTGCTGCGGAGAGCCGCAAGAGGTCAGCGCGGACCTCGTCATCAGGATCTCGCCAGAAGGCAACGAGCTGTTTGCTTCAGGCGTTCGTCGGCTGTCGTACCGGATCGATGTAAGGAACAACGGGCCCTCCGGTGCAGAGAACGTCGTCGTCAATAACGCACTGGCGATGGAGGACGGAACTGTTACCTTCGTCGAGTTCCTGCAGCCCAGTCAGGGCAACTGGTTGGGGAATTCGGGACCGCTGGAGGGGCCCAACCACCTCTTCGTGGCGGAACTCGGAACCGTGGCCCCGAATCCCTCGCCACAGGACCTCATCAGCTTGCGATTCAGGATTCGAGTGAGGAGTGTTGGCCACATTCGACTCTCGAATGCCGCCACGGTCTCCGCCGACACGACGGATCCGCAGCCGGGCAACAACAGTGCGTCGCAGATTACGGATTGGACGCAGCAATAGGCCGCAGGATCGGCGGCAATCGCGAGGGCGTGTATGGGTCTGAAGCGGCCCTATTACGAAGCCGGGCATTATCTCGCAGCGAACGACCTCGTCGCTGAACAGCAGTACCGCGTTCAACGCCTCAGGCGGCATCGCCGGTACCTGCACAGATCCGGGGTCGTCTGTGGTCTGCACGTCGTTCCAGCGAAGGATCCGAGTCGGCCGTGGGCAGTGTTCGTCTGTCCGGGATACGCGCTTGGACCGTGGGGGGACGAGATCGACGTCGCCGCTGCGACGTCGCTCGACATTCGCGATTACCTCTGGATGCAGTCGTTCGTTGCTTCCACCGGCGTTCCAACGAACGTTGTGCACGTTGCGATCCGTTACCGCGAGGAAGCCCTAACTCCCGTGCCGGCCGGCGCCGCCGTTTGCGGCTGCGACGATTCGGTCGAGAGTGCATCACGCATTCGTGACGGATTTCAGATCAGCGTCTTGTGGGAAGCGCCGGAGCCGTCCTCCGCGTTGCCATCACTCTGCGCCGCTGCGATGACGCCGTGCCCAGTCTGTCCGACGAGTCCCTATGTGGTGCTCGCCCGAATCACGCTGCCGGCAGGTGAGAGCGATCCAATCAGATCGGACCATATCGACAATTCCGTCCGTCAATTTGCGAGCTCGACCACGCTGCTGCAGGCGCAGCTGATCGAATGTTGCTGCACCGCCGCGTCAGATACAGGCGGGAACTCGTGAGGACATATGGCGTTCACACTCACCGACACAGTCCTTCGCCGCATGTGTGAAATCAACAGCTTTCCGGTTCCCGCGGACGGAATGATCTTCGTCGGCTTGCGGGGATGCCTGCCGGCCAATCCGGACGATCAGGACTTCCGGACGGAGCACGCTCTTGAAGTGACGGCGTACGACCACATTCATCCCCGGTGCACGATTTGTCAGTGGAGGCCGCTCACAGCCGACATCGCCCTGTTCCCTGGCAGCACCGTGCCTCACCAGAAGTTCGTGAAGTTATCGCTCGAGAAGGGCGGCAAAGGCACGAATCAGATGATGACCGGGTACTACGACGACTATCGCAAGGGTATTCACAAACCTGGCTTTCCCAAGGGCCATGCCGCGTTCAGGCAGACCGAGGGCCATCCGATCCGGCGAACCGCGGACGACTTCGATTACGACAATGACGATGCCGTGGAATTCACGAATCCGTACGACAACATGCACGCCGGCTGGAGCATGGGTGTCGACCAGAACTACTTCAGCAGCGCCGGATGCCAGGTGGTCCTCGGGTATCCACAGTGTGACTACCGGGGCGACAAGCCCGACTCGGGTGCCTGGAAGACTTTCAAGGCAAGTGCGTACGCAGCGCCGCAAGAGAGCTTTCCTTACGTCCTCTTGAGCGGCATCGACGCGCAGAAAATCGCTCTTGCGGGCTCACAGAAGATCCTGCCGCGACTCCGCTACGGCTCCCAGGCGTCGCTCGTGTCGCAGGTGCAGACGGCGTTGAAGGCCTTCGGGTATTACGAGGGAGAGATAGACATCGATTATGGGCATCGCACGACCCGCGCGGTCCTCGAGTTCCAGACCGCGACATTTGGATCCGGGTCGGATGACGGGATCGTGGGGCCGCTCACTGCGGAGGCTCTGAACGTTCCCTGGCTGCCGATCTAGATTCTCAGGAAACCGCACGTCGTTGATGTCGCCGAGAAGAAGGTGCTGTGAGCGCAACCAGACTACACGCCACGCCGCGCCACACCGACGGCACGGACGCATCCGGCGCGATGCGAACGCCCACGACCCGACGGGAACAACGCGGAGGTTCGCAACAGGTCGGGTCACTCGAACGGTCGTTCGAAAGGCTGCAGCAGACCGTCGGTAATCGCGCGGTCCAGGAAAGCCTGGCGCCATCGCCGATACCTCGTGGTGGGAAACCGCTCACGCCCGCGCTGCGGAAAGACGTGGAGCGGCGGTTCGGGCACGACTTCGGTGCAGTGCAGATTCACACCGATGGGCCAGCCGCGCGCTCGGCGGAGACTCTCCACGCCGAGGCGTACACCGTTGGTACGCATATCGTGTTCGGCGAAGGCCGATTCACTCCGGGGACGATCGAAGGCCGACAGCTGCT
>Ga0114129_10015473_pt1 | contig 10850 bp, 13 predicted proteins | sample RhiMetdeltSRZDD1_FD_80071 | JGI IMG/M metagenome (GOLD analysis project Ga0114129, IMG submission 80071) | Populus rhizosphere microbial communities from Tennessee, USA - Rhizosphere MetaG P. deltoides SRZDD1 (version 2) (version 2) | ecosystem: Host-associated > Plants > Roots > Rhizosphere >... | reverse complement strand
GCCTTCTTCAGAGGGTTGGAAGCAAAACTTGATACTGCCTGCCAGTTGATCACGATGGGCATGCAGCATCTTTGCGACGGTGAGTCCGATGGCGGTGTGACCATCATGTCCGCAGGCGTGCATGACGCCCGGGTTCTGGGATGCGTATTCCTGACCCGTTTCCTCGGTGATGGGCAGCGCGTCCATATCAAAGCGGAGCAGGATCGTTGGACCCGGTTTTGATCCTTCGAGATAGCCGACGACGCCAGTTTTGCCTACACCCTTGGTCACTTCGATGCCGAGAGCTTCGAGTTCCCTGGCAACAATACCGCCCGTGCGGACTTCATGAAAGCCCAGTTCGGGATGTATATGAAAGTCGCGGCGAAGTGACTGTGTGTATGGGAAGAGTTCTTCGGCCCGTTGGAGGAAATTGTACATAGATGATACCTTTCCGGTGAGCGTGGATAGAAATGGGTCCCACGGGGATGCTTCGCGATAATTCGTGATTGGTGTGATGAGAATTGGACGCTTCGTCTCCGTTTCACTCCACTCCGCGCGGGAGATTAGCTATTGTAACAACTTCTATGTCTGTGAGCCATTTTACCCAGTGCCAGCCGCGCCGTGAGGGGACAACGGCGCGAAGAGGAAAACCATGAGAGTGATTCAAGATTTGATCTCCGACATAGGTAGCCAGCAAAATCTCTGGCGCTTGAACGAGAGTAAAAGGAGCAGTGTATTCAAAGACACCTTTCAGTACAACGCCAACTGCGTCTACATTCAGCCCGGCCTGGCCCAATAGATCTGAGAGCTGAAGGCCGCGCCAGGTTTGGACGGTGTACCAGCCGCCGGTGCAATCGAGGGTAGCGGTGACTTCAGAAGCAGACAAAGCCAGTACATCGGCATAGGTTAGGGACAACGGCTTCTTTACTGCTCCATTGAGGCTCAGATTCCATGTGTTGGAATCAAGTTTGATCTCGCCTTGATTGGGTCCGCTGGTTACAGGGTGTACGTTGCCGCCAAAAGAGCCTTCTTCGCGTGAGCCAGTGAATCTACGCCGTGAATCTTCGCTTTGAAATGTTTTTGCGAGCGCCTCTGAAATTCGCCAGGCCGCAACCGATGCCACGCCCAGGCCAATCAGTTTGAGCGTTTGTCGCCGCCCGGCGAAATCAGCCTGTTGAGGATGATGCCAGCGACGCCAGGTGTGCAACGCGTAGAGAGGCAACAAAAAATATACTGCGATGCCCCAGTGCCAACCGATGACGGAATATCCATAGCCTGCCATCCACAAGTAATACTCGCCGATATTCCATTTCCATATAAGTCCAAATACAAGAATAAGCAATGTAGCGATCGCAATCAAAATGGAGACGAGGATCATGATATTGCGGTCAAAGCGGCGATCCAACCCGCGTCGCAGGGAGCGCAAGGAGATAATGGTCTTCCACGGAATCAGGATGATCAGCGCCCAGGCTGCTATGCGATGGATGTCAAATAGTGTGGATGGGAAAGGGAAAAACAAGCCGTAGACGCCGGTAAGGGTCAGGACAAGCAACAGGCTTAAGATGAGGGTATTGATGAAGCGCAAATTTCGGCCGCTCATCAAGGTCTCCTTATTACATCACTGACAAGTCACACAACATGCTCCCTGCGCCGAGGACGGCGGCTCGAGCGAACTAACTATATTTCACAACTCTAAACTTTTCTTCATACCTTGGGTTTTCTTCGGTGCTGTCTTCGGCGCGGCGGGATTTGAAGCGTTCGATCAACTTTTCGGGATCCTGCACCTGGGTTGTGTGTTTCAGGATGGCTTCCATTTTGATATCCCACATGTCGGTAACATCGAGAGTCATATTGGGTTGCATGCTCAAGGAGCACCAGACTTCTTTGGGCATGTGTGGTTGAAGGTCCTCTTCAAGCAACTCAGGGAAATAAGCGAGGTTGCCTGCGGCAGGGAAGACCGCGTCGAGGACGACTTGTCCTGCAGCGCGGTGATCCGGATGGTTGATTCCGTAGGTAGCGAACAATGTCTGCGGGTCGCAGGTGAGCAGGATATCCGGTTTGTGTTTGCGGATTTGGCGCACCACTTCGCGCCGCAGATTCAGATCGGGCACGAGGTAACCATCCGGATTAGCCAGGATGGTAACGGACTCTGCACCGATAACCTTTGCGGCCGCATACTGCTCCTCATGCCGGAGGGCGCACAGTTTGTCAGGCGTCATATCAGGCTGGGTGGAGGGATTAAAACCCTTGTCGCCGCAAGTCAGTAGCAGATAGGTGATGTGATGCCCGGCGCGCGCCCAGCGGGCGAGAGTCGCGCCGCAGAAGAATTCCGGGTCATCGGGATGCGCGAGGACGACCAGGATGTTTTGCGGGGAGTTCCAGGTTTCGGGTTCCATATATCAGGTTCCGTTGATGACCGAAGCGTGAGCCGGCGAAGATAATGTTTGAGAGGCGGAAAAGTCCTTAGCCGCGGATTCTGCAAAAAGACACGGAATTCTTTAAAGAGCAGGGGCGGAGCATTGCTCCGCCCTCTTCAGGTTAATTTTGATTATGCTTGCGCGGGCTGGATTTACCACAGGTGCATCCGCCGCCTTCATGGCGGTCACAGGGAGCTTCAGATTTCCGGCGCAGGGCCTCGAGCTCGTCCCAGGGTTGGAGATCTGTATGGTCGAAGGTGGTGGCATATCGGTCCTCGCCATCCAGCAATACCATGACTTTGTTGCTCATGGGAAGGACATCGATGACTTTGCCTTCACCCTTCGGAGTGACCACGCGCTTGTTGCGCTTGGGGAGCTGCTTGCGCGCCTCCACGTATTGTTCATATTCATAAATGAGGCAGCAGCGCAGGCGTCCGCACATGCCGGTGATCTCTTCGGGCGTCAGAGAGATGCCCTGTTCCTTGGCCATCTTGATGGAGATGGGGGAGAAATCGGTGAGGAATTTGGAGCAGCAGCGGGTTTCGAGACCGCAGGCGCCCATGCCACCGATGATCTTGGCTACATCGCGCGGGCCGATCTGTCGCAACTCGATATGTGTGTGCGGATAGAGCTCGTGCATGTCCTTTTTCAAGGACTTGAGATCGACTTTCTCTTCGCTTTCCGTGCTGAAGAGGAAAGCCAGCCGGGAGCCATCATAATTATATTCGGCTGAGACGATCTTGACACCTTCGAGTCGCAGCTCGGCCGCGCGGGCGCGGCAGTTAATCATGGCTTCGGTCTGTTTGGACTGCCAGGATTGGAGCAGGAGCAGGTCACGCGGGGTGGCGCGCCGTTCCACGGACCTCCAGCCACCTTCAGGTTGCGGAGGTCTGTCCTTCACGAGTTGAATGACTTCGCCCAAATGCCTGCCACGAGAGGTATCTACAATCACATGCTCGCCGACCTTAACATCGGGGACGGCGGATGTGTCGAAATGGTAAATCTTGCCTACTTTGGTGAAACGTACACCAATAATGTTTTGGTTCATAGAGTTAATTATACCGTATGGGAGGGCCCGGTGAAACTGATGATTGAAGTTTGACATAGGTGTATAATAAATTAAGACACCGCTGGTCGCATTAATCAGGGAAGTGCTAGCTTGATTGTAAGCAAAGATTCAAATTTTAACTATAGATTATTATGCGGCACGGTGTAATTTCAGTCGTAAAAGAACGTCCCGCAGGCTGGCATCGAATGCCTTAATCTTTCAGAACCAGTAGGACAAATCCAAAAAATCGCATAGATTTCGCTAGAAGGAGGTCAGGGCAAATATTGACTCCATTTCAAAACGCCGATTCGTCTGAACCCTTTATTGCGCACGAGGAAAGGATTAGAGAATGAAACGATCTATGCTTTTTACGGCTCAGGGGTTGCTCGTCTCTTTTGCATTGGTTTTATCGGCTTGTGGGGGAGCTGCGCCTGCTACAGAAGTCCCACCTGGTGAACTCACAGGATCGCTGACCGTCCTCGATTGGGCCGGCTATGACGCCGAGGATTTCTGGGTTGATTTCAAGAACACCTATCCTAAAGTAACTGTCAATTTTGAGATTGGCGCATCCGACGCCGACATCTACGCCAAGATGGCCGCCGGCGATGAGGCCGACGTTTTCCATCCCTATACCGGCTGGCTGCAGTTCTACGTAGATGAGGGACTGGTCGAAGAAATTGATACAAGCAAGCTCACCAACTGGGATAAAGTGCCTGAAAACTTCAAGAAGATCGGGCAGATCAATGGCAAACAATACTTTATCCCCTGGGATTGGGGCTTCACCTCCATTTTGTATCGAACCGATAAAATTCCCGAAGGAGTCGACTCGTGGGCCGCTCTGATGGACCCGAAATATGCGGGCCACGTCTCTATGTGGGATGACGGTCCGGGCGCCGTGACGGTCTCCACGTATATCCATGGCTATGACGAGACAGCCGTTACAGCCGATCAATTGGCTGCCATCAAAGAAGAATGGACCGCGCAACGCGACTTGAATCTGTTCTACTGGGCTGGTGAGCCTGAACTGGTGGAAGGCATGAAGTCGGGTGATGTATGGCTGGCTTATGCCTGGCAAGGCGCCTATGCGCTGTTATTGGGTGAGGGTGTGCCAGTCGCGTATGCCAACCCCAAAGAGGGCCGCAACTCCTGGGTCGGCGTATACGGAATTCGCAAAGGAACCGAGAATTATGATCTCGCACTCAAATTCCTGGATGCGAAACTTGCTGAAGCGACAGGCAACAACGTCGTTAACCTTTTCTATTATGGACATTCGAACCAAGATGTGATGAAGGGCATCACCGATGAAACGCTCAAACAGGCTTTCTCGGTGGATGACCCCGATATTCTCAACAAAACGAACTTCACGCCCAATCTCACAGCTGAGCAACGCGATGCGTGGACGGCCATGTGGGCTGAAGTGAAAGCTGCGCCGTGACAACCCCGTCCCTCCCCCAATTTCCGACGAACTTCAGTCGGAAATTGGGGGAGGGCGACCGAAGGTCGGGTGGAAGCCGAGGTTTAGATCGCCGCGCGACCTTCTGGTTTATTTACCTGCCACCTATGCTTTGGCTGGGTCTCTTTTTTGTGCTGCCGGTTCTTCTGATGGCGGCCTTCAGTTTTCGCCCAGACATGCGTGGCGACTTCCTTCAACCCTGGACTCCCACGCTGAGTCAATATACCAGTGTCGCGGCGATCGGAAGTTACTGGAGGCTGTTGGGGATTTCGGCATTAACTGCTTTGGGAATTGGAATCAGTGCGGTCGTCCTTGCCTATCCATTGGCTTATTTCCTTGCGCTTCGCGCTGGACCCCGAGCCGGGTTCTATTTGGTTTTGCTGCTGGTTCCCTTTTGGACCAGCTATCTCCTGCGCGTAATGGCCTGGAAGATTCTGCTGGGTACCGAGGGCGTCATCAATTCCTTTCTCATCTACACAGGCATCATTCAAGAGCCACTCACCGCTTTGCTTTATAACCGCACAGCGGTAATTCTGACCCTCATCTATGTCTGGATTCCGTTCGCGGCATTGCCCATCCTGGCCGCGCTGCAACGGATCGACCCAGCCCTCTTCGAGGCCGCGGCTGATCTCGGCGCGCGGCCCTTGCGGCAATTTATACGCATCACCCTGCCTCTCAGCCTGCCGGGTGTATTCGCCGCGTTCTTCATGGTGTTTATTCCGACAATTGGCGAATACGCCACGCCCTTACTGGTAGGGGGCACCCGCGGTTTTCTCTATGGCAACATCATTCAGGACTTTTTCACCAAAGCCGCAAACTGGCCGCTGGGCTCTGCCCTTTCCATGATCATGCTGGCTGCCACGATGATTTTGGTCGTCATCGCCACGCGGCTGGTTGACCTGAGACAGCTATTTGAATGAACGCGCAGCGCGGTTCCATCCCGCTTTCGATTTATTTTTTCGGCTTGATTATCCTGCTATACCTGCCGATTGCTTTATTATTTTTACTTTCCGTAAACTCAAGTGCTTCCCTGTCCTTCCCCATTAAGCAATTGACCTTTGACTGGTACTGGAAGCTATTCGATGCGGAGGCCGTGTTGCGCTCGGCGCGCAATAGTCTCGTCGTTGCGTTCGGAAGCAGCTTCGCCGCGACCCTGCTTGGGACAATGGTCTCGATTTTGATGTTACGTTACAAGTTTCGTGGACAAAATCTGCTGATCGCTCTCTCGGTGCTGCCTCTGATTGTCCCTTACGTTGTGCTGGGTGTCGCGCTCTTGCTGTTGTTTTCCGTCCTGCATGTTGATCGTTCCCTTTGGACGATTGGTATTGCACACACCGTTGTTGCCCTACCTTATACATTATTGATCATTGCCTCCCGTCTGGCAGGATTCGACTCAAGCATCGAAGAAGCTGCCATGGATTTAGGTGCAGACTACCCGACCACGCTGCGCCGCGTCGTCCTGCCTTTGATCTTTCCAGCCATGCTTTCCGCGTGGCTGACGGCTTTCACCGTCTCTTTTGATGAATTTGCCCTGGCCCTTTTCCTCTCCGGGACTCAGCCGACATTTCCCGTTTATCTCTTCAGCCAGTTGCGCTTTGCCAATCGTTTGCCCATCATGATCGCCCTGGCTGTGTTGTTGATGCTTGGTACATTGATCCTGGTCTTCCTTGCGGAACGAATCCGACGCCGCGAAGCTTAACGTCGTGGAGACTCCATGACCGAAACCCTCACCCTGCTCACATGGCCCGATTACATCGATCCAGAAACGATTCAACGATTCGAAGCCGAGTTCGGAATCGCAGTTCGGCTGGAGACCGTCCCAAGCGCGGTGGAGCTCATTGAGCGGATGCACCTGCTGCAAAGTCCGGGGGTGGATACTTTGGTGCCTCCCGATTATGCCGTGCGCACACTCAACGCGCACGGCCGCCTGATGGCGCTGAATCATTCCCTGCTTCCTAATCTTGACCATATTGACCCACGTTTTCAGCTTGGGCGTGCGCATGATCCCGAATCGCGCGTAAGCGTCATCAAGGATTGGGGCTCGACGGGTTTTATGTATCGCACGGATATGGTCCAGGAAACGCCAGCCACCTGGGCGGATTTCTGGTGGCTGGCTGAGAAATATAGCGGGCGTGTCACAGTGCTTGATTCACCCGGTGAAGTGATCGGTGCGGCGCTCAAGATGCGCGGATATTCCTACAATGCTTCGAGCGAGGCGGCTCTAACGGCTGCGCGTCAGGAGCTATTAAGACTCAAGCCGCACCTGCTCAGGTTTGAAACAGACTATAAACCGCTTTTGGCTTCGGGTGAGGCGTGCATGTCCCTAGGCTGGAACGGTGATGCTGCCGCGTTGAGCACGCGCGGGATCCCGATAAAATATATCGTTCCGAATGAAGGCTCTCAGATCTGGGAGGATGATTGGGCCATCGCGGCCGACGCGCCCAACCCGGAAGCTGCGCATTTGTTCATAAACTTTGTTTTGCGTCCTGAAATCGCCGCGCAGGAGGCGCGCTACACGCGTTATGCGACGGGAAACCGCTCGGCTGTTGCACTGCTGGATGAGGACATTCGGAAAGATCGTTCCACCTATCCATCAGAGGAAGTGTTGACGAAATTGGAGGCAGGCATGCCACATGACGAGGATGGGCAACGGAGACGCGAAGCTCTGTGGATGGAAGTCCGCAACTAAATGGAGGCCCGCTTCCGCCCTCCAAATTGATATAGAAGCGCACGGGCATACCGAGGACGTTTCTCGTATGCTGGCAACAATTCACGGAGTATGAAATGGATGATCGGAGAAAAGAAACACGCCGAAAATTGATGGCCTTTACGCCTGTCTATGATCTACACCCGCGGACCTTGCTGGGCTACCTGGGCGACCTGACACTGCGCGGCGCGCTGGTTATCGGTGAAAAGTTGGTAACCATCAACAAGGAAACCACACTGGAGATCGACTTTCCCAGCGACCTGCCTGAAATAAAGGTAATACCGGTCAAAATCCCCGTCCGTTTTGCCTGGTGCCATCAGGATGAAAGCCCGCATTATTTTAATATTGGCGTGGAATTTACCGAGGTGGCGCCGGAGCAGGCGGTACTATTTCAGCAGATTCTGGAAAGATATCATTTCCGACACGACCTTTCAGACGCCGATTTCAAGCGCGAGTGATCGTTGGGGCATTGCGATATGGAGAGCCATTCGAAGATGGAAAATGCCGTTCCATTTGCGCGACGGAAATCGATTCGCGTGATGCCTATCCCGTGATCAGGTGGGTGGGCAGGTGGTCAACGCGATTCAAGTAGCTGATGAGCACTTCGCCGTCGCGAATATCAAAACGGCTGATCGAACAATTGTTGAGCACAAACCACGATTTCAATCCATTCGACGCCTGGCGCCAGGGCAGATTCAGCATGGCGCAGACCAGGTGACCGAAGAATCCACCATGACTGACCAATAGGACACGCTGTTCCGGCTCTCTATCCCGATCAGCGTGCCGTGCGAGCAGCTCCTTCCAAACCTGCTGGGCACGCAGTTGACAATCCTCTTCGGTTTCAAACGGACGGTTGTTCCACCAGCCTGTGCCATTCAGGCTCCCAGGTAGATTTAATTCAGGGAATTGCTCCTCAAAAAAGGCGCGCGTCCTTCCCGGTAGGCCCTGCAGCTTCGTATCACCGTCCCTGCCGAAGATGCCGCCACTCTCGTGGATCTCCTCCCAGGCCATAAACGGAATCTGTGATAGCCTCCGGGCCGCGAACGATGCGGTGTGAGCAGCGCGTTCCATCAAGCTAGTGTAGATGTGGGTGATTCCGAAGCCATGGCGATTGTGTACGTTCCAACCCTGGTGTTCATTGATATTTTGCAATTGTTCGAGATACTCTCCCAAAATCTGCGCCTGCTCCTGGCCGATCTCAGTCAGCACCGGGTCAGGGCTTTCTGTATAATCAGGCTCGTTCCAATGAGCATTATTTATGGATTGTCCGTGACGGATGAAGTAGAGTTGCATATACTTTTTCGTAACCTCTTGTTGTGATGTGTGAGTAATTATAGTAGTTTTTCTCTTGTGGCTCTGTAAAGTTTTGGCGCGCTCAGAAATATCAGACGCCGATTTCGAAAATGAGAAGCTAAAATAAATCACATTGTTTATCTATAGGAGAATTTGAAATGAAGCTTAGTCTGGGAGCGAGATCCATACTGTTATTTGTATTTTCATGCGTTTTGTTGCTTGTCTTAACCCTCTTTGAGTCTTTGCTTTCAGGCCTGTCCCTGACCACGGAGCGAATCATCAGTGCGGTCCTCCTCATCCTGCCAGGCCTGTTAGGAATCATTTTCGGGGCGATGAGTCTCAGACGCAAAGAATTGCCACGCTGGGTGGCAATTCTCGGTATGCTGCTCAATGGAGTGTTTGTATTATTCCATATTTTCCTGTTGTCTTTTGCGGGCTAAGCAGTCGTCGAAAACTACTTTAAATTTACTCTCAGCAATTTGTGCAAATATTGTTATCAATAGACTTTCCGTCGTCTGCTTAGCAAAGCCTTGTTTTTAAGGTTTCATACATTTTTTCAGGCTTTTCGGTAATATTCACAGGGAAGACATTCCCCGTCAGGGTAATTTCATCTGCCAGACGGCCTGTGCCGCGAATCACGAAAGTGGGGCGATTCTCCAGCAGGCTGTATTCAACATCCTGCCTGGATATATTTCCACCATTGATGAGCACTGTGATGGACTTATGATTGCCTGTAATCTTGGTAGCAATTTTTGAAATCCAGGATGATTCGTCCCCCCAATTGTCGCCGGGAATCAGAAAGAAATGCGTGTGATTGGGATCCAGTATGGAGGCGGGTTCTTCTTTCATAATGAGACTGTCGAACACAACTCCGATCAGTGGAAACGAGTATCCATGGCGTTTTCTTTGCTTGCCGATCTCGGTCATGATACCGGCTTGCGTACCGCCGTCAATGATAATGGATTCGGTCTCTTCTGCGAGCTGTGCAACAACGCCCACGGCTTTACGCATGGGAAACTTATCCAGCCAGCCGATTCCGCCCGCGCCACCCACAAGCACAATTACACTATTCGGATGTGGGATTTGCAGCTTATCAAGAGCGGGTTGGATTTCGGCTGCATCAGCAATATTCACTGCTCTGGCTGTGCTGCGTTCCAGGGGAATCTGTCTTGTGATCATCGTTCTCTCCTCTCTATGGGTTTTGGCAATTAATGAATCAATACGATGAACCTCATCGGATGGAGAGGTGTCATCTCACACTGCACTTATTTGGCCCAATCAGCCTCGTTTGTTTTAGCCCGCTGTGATTCATTATACGGTTTCGCTTAAGCAAATCAATGGAAAAGCCGCTCTTCTAACGAAATTCTATTAATCAAGTTCGTTAATAAAATCGTTTTAATGCGGGAAATGACTTTATTGAGAATTAATTCTAAATCAAACCACGGTAACGGTTGAAACTGGCATAACCCGACGTATAGTTTAATTAGTCGCTCTAATCGTGCATACATATCACTTACATGCGCAAGCAGAATGGAAAGGTAGCTTGAAATGACAAAGATAGCGTTTGAACGTTCTGGCGGATTCCTGGGACAGGAAATCAACATCAACCTCGATCTGGACACGTTACCTGCCAATGAAGCACTCAATCTAATCCATTTGGTGCAGCAGGCTGATTTCTTTAAGCTTCCGGAGGATTCGGTTGCCACAGCAACGCCTGATGAGTTTGTCTACAGCCTCACGGTCGAATCTGGTTCATCGAGTCATTGTATTCGCACCAGTGACACCAGCGCCCCTGAAGCGCTACGCCCGCTTCTCAACGTGCTTTCAACGCTGGCTCTGGTTCGTTAATCAGAACAGGTGACAGCAGAGCAAACCGTAAGACTTCATCGCACATGAGGGATATCCCAAGTAATTGAAAAGACCTGATGAGTGTGCTGTTTCATCAGGTCTGCT
>Ga0114129_10015472_pt1 | contig 10850 bp, 7 predicted proteins | sample RhiMetdeltSRZDD1_FD_80071 | JGI IMG/M metagenome (GOLD analysis project Ga0114129, IMG submission 80071) | Populus rhizosphere microbial communities from Tennessee, USA - Rhizosphere MetaG P. deltoides SRZDD1 (version 2) (version 2) | ecosystem: Host-associated > Plants > Roots > Rhizosphere >... | reverse complement strand
TCCTCAATGCTGAGGACATCCGGCCCACCGACGTCGAAACTCTCGTTGTTGAACTCTTGTCCATCGATAACTGCGATCATGGCATCCACCAAATCGTCAACATCGATGGGCTGAATCCGCGCAGAGCCGTCACCGAACACAGGCACCCAGGAAAGCCGAGCCAGTCGCGCCAGCGACCTCCAGCCCAAAGACTCTCGACCCAACACAATGGTCGGACGAACGATCGCGTATCCTATACCGCTCTTCTTAACGATCTCCTCACCCTCCAGTTTCGATTGTGCGTAATGATAATGTGATTTGTCCCGGTAGTTTGCCGCTATGGAGCTTACATACAAGAAATTGTTTACCTGCCGTTCCCGGCACCGCGCAACTAGATGCTGAGTGCCCTCACAATTAACTGAGAAATACTGCTCCGCGGGAGCCTTGCCTGTGGCTGCCGCAAGATGAACCACCACCACGCTCGAATCCAGGCAATGCTCATAGCTATCCGAATCAAAAAGACTCCCCTGCAACCAAGTGATATTCTGTTGTTCAATGGTTGTAAGATTCGGACTTTCGCTTCGCGTGAGGCAGTAAATACGTTCGTAGCTCCGGGGATTGAGTCTTTTAAGCAATGTTCGCCCGATAAAGCCGCTTGCCCCTGTTACGAATAATGAACCGGACACTTCCGACTTCCTCTCGCTAGCTATGAAAAGTGCTTGATCCTGTCATTAGCATCCTCTGACCTCCGGCAGCGCGTTGGGATTTTTGAACTGTTCCCGACTCGTAGATCGCATCAATCACGTAAAGCGGTCTCTGCTTCGTCTCGTTAAAAATTCTGCCGATATACTCGCCAATGATGCCGAGACTGATAAGTTGAACGCCGCCGATGAATAACACCGCAACCATAATGGTTGCCCACCCTTGCACCGTAAATCCGAGAGCTTTCTGTACGAAAACGCTGCAAAGGTAGAGGAGCGCAATAAACGAAGTTAAGTATCCCAGCCAGGTCGCTAGTTTTAACGGGACGTCTGAGAACGAGGTAATCCCATCAAGAGCAAATTTGATCATCTTTCGGTACGGGTATTTCGTTTCTCCTGCATGACGCTTATCCCTTGAATATTCGACGCCAATCTGTTGGAATCCGACCCAGCTCACTAATCCCCTGACGAACCGGTCTTTTTCCCTTAGATTCTTGAGCTGCTCCACCACGCGTCGGCTCATTAGTCTGAAGTCACCCACATCAAGGGGGATATCAAGCCTAATGATCCGCTTTAGCAACCGGTAGAAGGCGGCTGCTGTAAGAAGCTTCATCCGGCTCTCACCGTCTCGCTTATCGCGGATACCGTAGACAACGTCATAACCTTGTTTCCATTTTGAAACGAATTCCTTGATAACCTCCGGTGGATCCTGCAGGTCAGAGTCGATCACCACCACGGCGTCACCTTTTGCGAGGTCCATGCCGGCTGTAATGGCTATTTGATGGCCAAAGTTTCGCGAAAATTTTATTACGCGGATGTCGTTGTCAGAATGAGCGAATTCCACTAGCCTTCGATAAGAGTCATCGCCACTTCCATCATCGACAAAAACGATCTCACAAGAAACAGGAGTCAATGAATCTGCGACTTTTCTCAGCCGCTGGTAGAAGGCATCGATAACCTCGGCCTCATTAAAAACTGGGACGACTATCGATAGTAGTGTTCTTTCCATGTTTCTAGCCCTCCTGGTTGCCACTGACTAGATTTTTCCAAGGCCACCTAACGCACCAGATTCCCCAAATAACAGCGCCAGCCAAAAGAAAAACCGGCAGCGGTGAGATGCTCTGACCGTCCAACACCGGAGCATATTGACTCGCCATTTTCGACAGCGTGGTAAGCCATGGCAGTTGGAGCCCGTTTAAAAAAAAATTGACCACCGACGATATAATGCCCTCCCCGGGGACATCCACACGTCGCACCATACTCATGGACCACGACTCGATGATCGCCAAGGTGGCAACGCCATAGGTTACAACGCGCGGTAAACGAATCAGTACGGCGACAACGAGTAAAAACAGGAAAGGTATAACCGGAACGATGTAACGAATGCCGGTAATCCATTGCAAACGAGTGTACTGAACAGTGCTAAAAAATAGCGTAAACGCGCCGGAGAATATTAGAATGAAGACGGTTTCGCGTGTTGGGATAATATTTCTTTTGAAACAGCTCAGAATCGGCGCCAATAATGCTAGGGACAAAATAGGCGCCGCGACAAACAACCCGAATTGGAAATCAAACAAAACCATCCAAAGCAATTCCCCTGAAGGCCAAGACACGCCCTGGTAGCCCTTGTCACTGTAAATCTGTGCTGGCATGAAATGTTGCGGTGGATAGAAAGGATGCCCAAAGCTCCGCCATTGATAGAACCAGAGCATCACGACCGGGCCAACGGCGCCCGCTATATAGAAAAAGGAGTCTTTTGCTGCATCCCAAAATGAAAGATGATCCGTCCTGCGGACGACTCCATAGCCATAGAGCGCGACCAGAGGGATGCCTCCGCTATAATCACAAAGAAGCGCCAGGCCACCGAGAAAGCCCGCTACTGCAAAGCGCTGTCTGATTTTCCGTCGCGAAGCGTCACCCAACTGCCAAAGCAGTATGAACGCGATGAAAGCAAAAATACCGACCATGAGATTCTGATTTAGATACCCGGTCCTGAAAAACATCGGCGTTCCAAACGCATACAAGAACGACATACCTAGCGAAACGCTACGGGCAAGACCGACGTAGTTAAGCGCGTCAAACATCACAACCGCGCCAGCCGCGGAAAGCGGCGCCATGCAGAACACCATGGTCACAAAACCAACCAAACCGAATTTTATATCCAGACCTCGCGCGCGCACTTTCTGGTAGAATTCGACTCGAGCAGGCCGGTCGTCTTTGTAGACGGCAGTGTTCTTCTCCGCCGCCGCTCGTCTAACTTGGGTATGGTTCACAAGGCGATCAATAACCGGTTTGAAAACAGCGTACGGTAAGGCGGCAATTAGGGAAGCTCCCGGGTTTGCACCATGATGCGCCCCGTTGTTGGGCGTTACGAAGATGTCATTGTGCAAGCCCACATACTTGTCAAGGCTGAACGAAAAATCGTCGACGATCGACAAGACCAGATAGTGCTCCCTCGCAAAATCAGTAGCGAAATGCAGGACAAACACGAGCCAGCAAGTCAGAAACAGCCGTACCTTTGTCGCTTTGGGCAATTCATGCATACTATGCGATGGTGCGGGTTTCGGTTAAAACTAATTGCCGCAAAAATCGTCTGCCGGGAGACCAATCGACCGAAAACTTAAGGCGTATCTCTATGGGTTGCGGGCTATCAAAACACGAACTTCGCTGATGATGCTTGGCTGTAGGATCAACATCCCCAGCCCATACACAATCAGCGCAGCAACTCCGACAATAATGAAATGGAAGGGAGGAATCACAAGGAATAGAGCTGCCGTAGCTAGCCCGGCAATGACTGGCCTTATGAGGTAACGCGCGAACGGGAGAATAGCTATATGCTGTCGCACGAAGTAATAGTTCAGAATCCAGATGCACGCTTCCGACAAAAGGACAGCGAACGCCGCGCCGACGAAACCCAATTGTAAAATAAGAACATAGTTCAGAACGATATTAATGAGCGCGCCAAGAACCGCGCTTAAAAGTTCCAACCACTGTTTGCTATAGGCGATTAACGTGTACATGTAGTGCGAACTCATCAAAGTAAAAGCCACCAACCAGATCAGGGCCTGAAAAGCGATCGCGGCGTCATCATATTGAGGACCATAGACAAAGTTTAATAACGGTTTCGCGAGGAGAGTCCCAATAGCACCAATGAAGATCGCAGACCAAGAGGTCACCTGCAGTGATTTTCCAACCAGACGTTGCAAGGTATCTGGCGACTGTTGTGTGCAGCGGGAGATCGAAGGATAAAGATTTACGAAATACATCCATACAAACGAATGAAGGGCTATAACAATCCGGTGTGCTGCGCCAAACCAGCCGACTGCCTCCCCCCCGACCATCAGGCCTAACATAATGGTAGGCAAATAAACCTTCAGACCCCACATGACCTGGGTCAGACCAATCGGTGCTGTCTGGCGCAAGAGATCAAAGGCCAGTGAACGGTCGAACCTTTGGTCGAAGGTCCCGAAGTAATACCGGAAGACGGTAAAATTAAAGATTACAACACAAGCAATAGCTGCAAGTTCTATTAGTGGCACCAGCGATGCCTGATTCGGCTCGAAAACGCACAAGAATACCCCCCCGGCGAACAGGACCCATCTCAAGACCGAGGCAAGCGCGATCCAATGCATCTTGTCAAAGCCTTGAAAAACCCACTGTAATTGTCCCGGCGTGCCAAACAAGGTAAGGCCATAAAGGAAAACCAAATGCTTTTGCTGCCAAGATATCTTACTAACGAGCGCAAAAATAATGAGCCCGAGGAAGGCAGCCACCGCTAAAGCGCAACGCAGAATGACAATATGAAAGGTCAAAAGAATGACTGACTTTTCGTCTTTAGCGATCTCCCGTGTGCCCAATAAACCAAGCCCACCTTCTACAATCAGGTTAAAAAACAGCGTCACGGCCAGTGCAAACTCGACGTTTCCATAGGTGTCAGGCCCCAATAGCCGCGCGAGATATGCGAACCCAACAAACGCTAAAGCCTTGCTTATTGCCTCCCCCCCAGAAAGCAATATGTAGTTCAGGGCCAATTTGCGAGAGTCCGACACCAATTACTCCTCAGTTACGGTTATCGTGTAGCTAAATCGGCCTGCAAGTAGCCCAACCAACTCGCCCCAAGACCAAAGGGTTGAGAAGAATAATATGAAAGGTAATGCTCTGATGACGCCACTTAAATGCGATTTCTTTCGCATTGTGTTGAGAATCAGCTTACCCATCTGCTTCACCGGAAGGATCGGACAGAAAAATATGTAGATCATCCGCTCCGCTAAACTGAATTTTCTCATTCGTGCGCTCGCGAATGCGCGCCCACGGGCAAAAGCAATGCGTGCTGCGCGTCTCCACTCGATGCTCCGGTGTTGATAGACCAAGAGGTCTGGCGAAAACCACAAAGTTTCTCCGCTGTCCGACAGTGCTCGATTTATTAGAGGCACATGAAACTCCTCCAACCACCGATCTGCTATCGACGAAAGTGCTTTGCGTTTGTACGATACGTTGCAATCAGACAGTTCAAACGCGGGACCGCGACGTACCGGTTTCTGGTAATAACCATAACTGCAGTAATCATATAGGTGCACTGCCCAATTGACGGCAGTGTCAGCCTGATCGCCTTTTTCAAGAGCTCCCCCAATAGCCGCGTACGGACCCTTATGGGCATCCGCGATACGCGCACACCAATCGTTTTCGGGCGTACAGTGATCCACCGTCAAAGCGATAATCTCACCGCGAGCTTGGCTGATTCCGAGAGTCAGCATTCTGGCCTGAGTTAGCAAGCCCATGGCGCCACAGAATTGAACGGACGGAAACTTCTCCTTCAGAGAAGAAATATCGCCTGCGTTTTCGTGGTATACGACAATGACCTCCATCTCGGGCGGATTTATTTGTTTGGTCAAAGTGGCAAGACAGCGTGCCAGATGGTATGAGTCGTACACAGCAACCACCACGACCGATAAGCAGGGGGGTTTAGAATCGCGCACTGACACTCAGGCAACTTTCGCGTGGGATGAACCTGGGCCGAAAATATATCCCGCCGCCTCTCCGACTGCCCAGCTCAAGAGCAACAGTACGAGAATTGGAAACGAAAGCAGGAGTTCGCGTCTATAAGTACGGATACTCCACACTCGCCCAAAAATTCGCTGCGAAAGAATCAATGGCAAAAGTGCGGTGCCGGCTCCGTACGCAGCACGCCTGAGCCAATTCGCATCTACAAATCGCATGCTGGAAAACGACCGCGCAAAATGAAACTTTTGCGACATAAACCACCACAGGCTGGCGGACATTTTATGACGTACCCTAAGAGACGGCAGTCGGTAGAGAGGAATCCCCGCATTTCTGATTTGCTCATGTAAGGTACTGTCCCATACTCCTCTCTCGATCAATGGCCAAAACTGATCGAGAACCCACCTTTTGTACCCAACATTGTTTCCCGGAATGATTTCTGCCTCTCCTTCAGAAATTGGGCTCATGAGCTCGCTATACTCACAAAAGAAGTGCGCCCAATCAACGAGTCTTTCACAGGCCCCATTCTCCACCACACCACCGATCGCCGCGTACGGAGTCTGATGGGCTTCCAACAATCTACCCGCCCAATTGGGCTCCAGGATACAGTGATCTTCGATGACCGCAACCACGTCTCCTTCGCATTGGCGAAAAGCCATTGCTCTTAGGTGAGGAATCGAAGTCTCGGTAGACGCTTCGATGAGTTTGACCCAAGGATGGTGCTTTTTAATGGTCGCTCCAACACCCTTGGCGCAGCGATTGACAACAACAACCTCTAGGTCCTTAACTTGGGTCTGTCGGCGAATACTATCGAGACATTCTCCAAGGATCGGGAAGCCGTTCACCGACGCAATGACAACCGACAGTCTGGGTTTGGTCTCGTTAACTTCCATAGAGCGTAACACCGGCTCAAGGAGGGAATAAGGCGATGAGCTACGGGTCCCATTTATCAGACGCCAATTTCCGTGATGCTCGTGGCCATTGAATCGTTGACCGACAAGTAGACGTCCGAGTCCGGCGTTGTTCACCTCAACCGACCCCAGGTCGCCCGGCTGTAACACCTACCCATTTATGAACGCTCTGGATTTTGAAAATCATCATTTGTCGCAACTCTTTCCGTGAGGAGTATCGACCACACCGGGCTGCAACTTGGACCCAACATAAGAAAATAACACCGGAGGAGATGGTCCCTCGATATATTGGGGCCAAGGAATCTCTTATCGGTTCAAGGAACGGACTATTCGCTGAAACACGGTCGATCACTCACGAACGTGTGAGAGACAGCGGCAGCAATCTCTATCGCCCGCATTCCATCACGACCGGTCGCCAACGGCGTGGGTTCGTCGTGAATCGTTCGGTAAAATGCTTGGAATTCTTGAACAAAGCTTTGCGTGACGATTCGCCGATATGAAAAAAGGTGTTCCGCAATCTGGGTCAAAAGGAAGAAGTGGGTTCTTCGGCGGGTACGGCCCCCTCGTTCGTTAGCCCAGGTGACCTGCGTCAACATCGGGAAACAGAAAGCTCGGATGCATCCTCTGGTTCCATAGATCTCAACCAGTAGACGATATCCCCGCCACTCCGTCCAGCTGGCTTGCAAAGATGCGATTCTCCCCGTGGTACTCCGTAGCAACGCGAATCCATTATCTTCACAGCCTTCAAATCCCCACACTGAATTCGACGCCAATCCATGGACTTCCGCGACGTCTCCCAAAAAGTATGTGGTTAAGTCAATGAGATGAACACCGTTGTCGCGCAGCGCACCTCCACCCATCACCTGCCCATCGTGCAGCCACGAATGATTATGATCACCGGCAGAATATCCGGTATAGCTGCGGATATGATCCAACTCACCGATCAAACCACTGTCCAGTATCACTCGCGCTTTTTGAATAGACGGGTAAAACCTGTAGTTGAAGCCAGTGGCCAATAGTCGTCCGCTTTTCTCTGCGGCTTGGAGAATCTGCCTGCATTCGTCGGTTGTACGTGCCAGTGGCTTTTCGCACAGAACATGCTTCCGGGAACTCAGCGCTTCGATACACATCTCAGCGTGCAGCGATGGGGGCGTAGAGACGATCACCATATCTACGTCTTCTCGACGAATCAGATCACGCCAATTACTTTCCACTGCGGACCTGTACTTAGAGGCAATGTCTCGAGCCCGTTCCCGATCCACATCGCTTACTGCCCGCAAGTCAAAGGAATCCAGCCGTTTTAACGCTGCGGCCCGTAGTTTGCCAATCGCTCCACACCCGATCAATCCAACCTTTACTGGCACGAACTGCCTCGGAAACTCGCCATTAGCCTTCAACGACATGACTCTTAAAATACCTCTATATTTTTGCCCGCGCTCAGTTCTACTAATTCTTTCGTGCGGGATTTGTCCACTAGACTTTCAAGACGTGCTCCGCTAATCGGAAACCCGTTAGCCTAGGATGAGACTCTGCTAATCCCATGAAAAGTAACGACTCCTCTTGCAGCCAAATTGAAGATGAGGGTCTGTCCCGCTACTATAGATTGTTGCGGAAGCAACCTTCCCTTCGTGTGCGCGTCAGTCAAAATGACCTCGTAGGCTCCCGCAGCAAGATCTCTAATGTGAATAGTTTCGGCAGTTGAACCCGAGTTGATCACAACAACCACTTGCCGCCCGTCTGGCTTAACAAACGCCACCGGTTTGATTGTTTTTTCCGGTGAAGAGATGCCGACTCGTACGTCACCAGGTCGAACGTACTTCATAAACTGACGCAAATACCAGGAGTTGATGTTCATTTCATAGCCCGAGTAGTCCGGTTGAATGACAAAATAATCCCCACCGCCGCCCCTATTGTAGGAATTCGCCATCCAACAGAGACCGTACTGCTCCCAGGCTGAGACATTAGCCTCGGTCAGATCCAGGTAAAGGGCTTCAACGGCACCTAGTCCCTTACCTTCAAACCATTCTGTCTGAGCCGTTGTAATGCCCAGCCTCTTTGCCCAGTCACGAATTTCATTTCGGTGACTAATATTCTTAGGGCCACCATAGAGATGGTAGGTCAGCTGTCCCAGCTGCGGTAGAACATCGGGAGTCTCCTCAAGAGCTTTCAGATAGGCTGGTATCTCTCCCGGAGTTACGACCTCCGGGCCGGCCATTCGCGTGCGAAAGCCGGCCTTCTTAATCCGCCGCCCGGTCGTTGCGATAAGTTGAGCAACCACCTCCGGACTACCAGGTCGATTATTGCCCGGCTCGTTAAGGACCGTCCAGTAATCGGGTTCAAGGTCATGAGCTTTTTTTAAATGCTCTAGCGTCCCGATGGCCATCTTCGCGTATTCTTCAGGCTGCAGCAACCAAGATGGTGTAAGCTTGCTGCCAAGATCGTAGCTGATATATAGCACCATCTTTTCCCCACGCTGCTCGATTCGTTGTTTAAGGGGCAGCAACCAATTCATGATGATAAAATCCTGCCATTTGAATCGATAGGTTTCCTTATGAATATTTCCTGGTCTATCGTTGCCGTCAGGTAGGGCAACTTGCGGGCCAATCTCAAGGCGAAAACGGTTCAGTCCCAGCTCGGATACAGCAGCATCCATGATCTTTGCCTTTAGCCATTCGGGCACAGGGTCTCCGATTACTAATTGATCGTAACGTTCCGCTGTCGGATCCTTGCGCCAAGCATCAGCCGGGATACCGATCTCCCACACTGTGGCGCTCCAGCCCTCGATCGTTTGATGCCGGATCTCGGAATCCACTCGAAGTGTCACCGGATCCTTTTGCTTTGAGAGACAACCTGTGGCAAGGAAAGCTAATATGACCGAAAGTAGCTTAACCGAGCTTCGGAGTTGCGACGGCACAGAGGGACCTTTCACCAGCCATCAAATCTATAGCCGGATTTTGGCATATTTCCTGCGTCGGTTCACGACGACACACAACGATACCTACTCAAACTTGTAGCACCGTTCATGTTACCCTGCGTGATAATACTAAATGGTTGAGGCGCTCCTATGCTACTAAACTCAACAGGACAAGGAGTCCGTTGCGGCCCTCGTCCTTTTGTCTAACCTTGATGTTTACGTTTAGTCCTTAAAAGTTGTGATCCTAATCCTCAACGACATGGGTCTGAAAAATATCCCTGTACTCTTGCCAACGCTTTCGATCGAAGCAGCCGTTCTGATTTAGGCATTTGGCGGCGGCATAAGCCATATAGAGTGCATGATGGGTATTGTCATGGGCGAAAAGACCCTGCCGGCCGAAGGTCAGCAATCCATCGATATGATCAAGCCACTGATCAATGGGTTGAAAATGGGCTTCGTAACCCTGAGCATAGATAGGATAGGCCTGGCGTAGGCGTCGCGTTACGACCTGGATGATAGGAGCCTGCACGGGAATTCCACATGTTTCGAGAGCTTTGCATGTGAGCGCGCTCAATTCGTCATCGCTCTTACTCCACTCGGGACCGTCGGGTGTGCACGGGAGTTCTGCGCAAAGCACTGTGAGATTTTCAGGGCCTTGTCCATTGTTGTAATTTTTGGGCTCCGACATGCGCGAAATCGGAATAGCGGCCTCTGGAAAATAGTGGGCATCGAACTCGCTAAAGCGTTCCTGCTCTAGAACCAGATAGATAAGAATCATGGCTCGATAATGAATGCTCTGGGCGGCCTGCAAAATCTCGGCCGGCGCGGGCGGGATTAGACACCTCGCCAAGACAGTCATTGGCATCGTCGACCAAACCTGGTCGGCGTTAAGCGCGAGAGTTTGACCGTCACTATCTTGGCACACAACCCTGAGTGCACCTTTATCAATTTCCACAGATTTCACTCGGGATCTAACATGAATTTCCACCCCAGCGTCGCGGGCGCCTCGGCAATAAGCTTCGGAAATCTGTCCATAACCGCGACGTGGATAGAAAAACCGTCCCCCGCCGCCGTTTTTGGCTCCCGATAGCGCTCTGAGGATTTTTCGCGTCATCTTCGACAGCGAGTTAGCTGATATCCGACGCTGTGCCAGCGTGACCGCTAATTCTTCAGGCTTAAGACCCCAAATCTTCTGAACGTATGGGAAATAGAAATTATTACAAATGGTTCGACCAAGCCCCTTCTCTAGGACCGAAGCGAATGTTTCGCTGGATGGTCGTCCGGCCAATGACGACTGACCATTGACCGCTTTCTTGAGAAGATCAGCAGCTACGCCAGCTGAAAAGT
>Ga0114129_10015470_pt1 | contig 10850 bp, 8 predicted proteins | sample RhiMetdeltSRZDD1_FD_80071 | JGI IMG/M metagenome (GOLD analysis project Ga0114129, IMG submission 80071) | Populus rhizosphere microbial communities from Tennessee, USA - Rhizosphere MetaG P. deltoides SRZDD1 (version 2) (version 2) | ecosystem: Host-associated > Plants > Roots > Rhizosphere >... | reverse complement strand
ATCCGGCCGGCGGCGCCCTCGGCTTCCTCGTCCTGCGCGGACAGGAGCATCGACAGCAGGTCGCCGTGATCGCGCTTGCTCCGCCGACGTTCCGCGATCATCCCGTAGACGATCGCGTCGAGCTGCGCGCGCGCCGCCCGTGCGCGGCGGAGCTTCGGCACCGGCAGGTGCTCCAGCAGGTCCGAGAACGGCAGCATCGTCATCCAGAACGTTTCCATGACGCCCGTCAGCGCCGCGCCCACGTCGGCGGCCTGCGATTGGACGTCGGCATCGAACAGCGTCTTGCCGACGATCGACAGCGTCAGGCGATTCATCTCCTGTGCGATGTCGAGCGTCGCGCCATCACGCCAGCCGCGCCGCGTTCGGTCCGCGTACGCGACCATCGTGTCGGCATACGCCGCGATCCGCTCGCGATGAAACGCCGGCTGCATCAGCCGGCGTTGCCGCAGATGCGTCGCACCTTCGCTGGTCAGGAGACCTTCGCCGAGCAGGCGCTTGGTGCGCTGCAGCGCGCGGCCCTTGGTGAAGTTGCGATGGTGGGTGACGAGGACGTCCTTGATGTGCTGTGGGTCGTTGACGAAGATCAGGCGCTCCCCACCCAGGCGATACGCCACGACATCGCCGTACGTGCGCGCGAGGCTCGTGAAAAACGCCAGCGGATCGCGGCCGGGCCGATAACTGAACGCCTCGAGCAGCGACGGTTTCGGACCCGGGGCGGTCGCAGTGGCCGTCATCGGCGTGAACCGATCCTCATTGGTCGAAGACCACCTGGTGATGCTCGACGCCGCGATCGAAGTCGACCAGCATTCTGGCCGCGCTGTCGTGCACGACGGCGTTTTCGATCGCTTCCCCGGCGAACGCGCGAATCGCATCGAGCGAGTCCCACCAGGTGATGACCGTCACCTCTACCGCGCCATTCTGCTCGCGCTGAAGCAGCGTTGCGCCCTGGTAGCCGTGAATGCTCGCGAGCTCCGGGACGACCGTGGATTTCAGATACGTGGCGTATTCGTGCACGCGCTCCTCGGTGGCGCGCGCCCTCCAGATCCGCGCGATCATGACGTGCCATCTCCAACCACGACGTTCCACGGCCGCACGCGCCAACCGGTGACCAGGCCCTGAACGACGTAGGGATCGGCGCGGGCGAAGCGCGCCGCCACGTCCGCGGAGTCGCCGCGGAACACCAGGAGCGCGCCGTCGGGCGGGTCGCCGAGCGCACCGGCCAGCACCAGCTCGCCGCGTGCGTGCGCCGCCCGCACATTCGAAAGATGCGCTTCGCGGTGTGGCGTCCGTTTCTCGATGAACCGATCGACGACGTCGTACATCAGCGCGAAGTGCTTCATTCAGGTGATCCTACAGCTTTCAGCCGTCAGCTATCGGCTGTCAGCTGCGCACGTGCGTGAGGGAAAAGCCGAGAGCTGAGAGCTGATAGCTGATCGACCGCTTGCCAGGCGCTGAGTGCTCGAGTGTGAGGCCGATCGCCGGGTCGCGCGTGATGGCTCGATGGTCGCCGCCGGGCTTCTGACCGGCGGCCAGCGTCGCGGGATACCAGATCCCCAGCTCTACCTCTCCCTGGGATCCGGTTTGAGCGTGAGCGGCTGCGTGAGCGTTTTGCCGTGAGCGGTCAGGCGCACAGAGTAAGCGCCCGTCGCGACCGGCGGTGGACCGCCGCGACCACCGCCGGCGCCGCCGGCACCTCGCCCCCCGCGGCCACGGCCTCCAGCGGGCGGATCGGGTCTGAAATCCCAGACCCACCGGTGCATGCCCGCCGCCGACGACAGCGGCTCCGGCAGACGCGACCACGCGAGGTTCACCGCGAGTGTGTTGACGTCGATGGCCGGCGCCGGGTCGCTGCTCGAGTACCGGCGAACGACCGTCCCGCCGGCATTGAGGATCTCAATCGTCACCGGACCGGTGGCCGCCGTCTTCAAGTAGTAGTCGATGATGGCCCCATTAGGCGGATTGTCCGCTTCAGGCTCGTCTTTCTGGGTGGGCGTGCCGTTGTCGGTGTTCTGTGGGATCAGCACGGCATCGGCCGGCTTGAACAGGAACGCGTCCGACGAAACGACGTCGGAGGACGCCTGGCGCAGCGCACTGATGTCGTCGAGCACCCAGAATCCACGGCCGTGCGTCGCCACGATCAGATCGTTGTCGTGGAACGCGAGGTCGCGCATCGAGCACGGCGGCAGGTTGAGCTGCAGCGACTGCCACTGGTCGCCGTCGTTGAACGAGACGAACACGCCCAGCTCGGTGCCCGCAACGAGCAGGCCGCGCCGCTTCGGATCCTCCTTGATCGTCTGCATGTAGACGCCAGGCGGCAACCCGTTCGTGATCTTCTGCCACGTCTTGCCGCCATCCTTCGTGCGGTAGATGTGCGGCTCGTTGTCCTCGAGGCGATGGCGGTCGATCGCGGCGTACGCTTCGTTGGCGTCGAAATGCGAGGCTTCGAGCATGACCACCTTGCTCCAGGCGTTCACCTCGCGCGGCGTGACGTTCGTCCACGTCTTGCCGTCATCCTGGGTCACGTGGATATAGCCATCGTCGGTGCCGATCCAGAGCAGCGGCGCGCGCACGGGGGACGGCGCGATCGAGTAGATGACCCCGAGCCGCTTCGACTGCGGCGGCGCGTCGGCGGCGGTGGCCGCATCGAGGTTCGGCGGCACGCCGGGATTCTCGCGGGTCATGTCGTCGCTGATCCGGGTCCAGTGATTGCCGCCGTCCGTCGTCTTGAAGAGATACTGATCGCTGAAGTAGAGCGCGTGCGGATCCACCGGTGAGAACACGAGCGGCAGCGTCCACGTGTGCCGAGGCGGCGTCGGCAGATCCACCTCGGGCGAGATGCGATCGATCTTGCCCGTCTGGACGTTGCACTTCTCCACGGTGCCGCCGTAGACGATGTCGGGATTCAAGGGATCGGGCGCGGTGTAGCCGGCCTCACCGCCGGCGCAAAGCGGCTCCCAGTCGCGCATCGTGATGGTGGCGAATCGGCCGCGCGAGCGCACTCGAACAGCTCCGCTGTCCTGCTGCGCGCCCGTGATCCAATGCGGAAACGCGTTATCCACGGCGAGGCGGTAGATCTGTGCCGTCGGCTGGTTGATCCACGAGCTCCACGTCGGATGCTCGTTCAGCCCGTCGACGCTGATCACGGCGCCCTGATCGCCGCCCAGGATCATCCGGTTGCCGTCGTCCGGGTAGATCCAGAGCTGGTGATAATCGTCACCGCCCGGCGATCCCTTGAACGGTTCGCCGAACGTCCGCCCGCCGTCGCGCGACCGGTAAACGCCGGTATTGGAGACGTAGACCAGGTCGGCGTTTTTCGGATCGACGGTGACCTTCCCGAAATACCAGCCACGGCCCCAGATGCGGCTGTCAGACGACGCCAGCCGCCACGTTGCGCCGCCATCGTCTGACCGGTACAGACCGCCGGTCTTGGCATCGACAATCGCATACACTCGCGTGCGATTCGTCGGCGCGACCGCGATGCCGATGCGGCCCAGCCCGTCGGTCGGCAGGCCGCTGGTCAGCTGCTGCCAGTTCACCCCTCCGTCGGTCGATTTGTAGAGTCCGCTGCCCGGGCCGTACGAAGGCGGATAGATGCTCCACGGCGGACGGCGCGTATTCCAGAGCGATGCGTAGATCGTCTGCGAATCACCAGGATCAAAGGCGAGATCGATCGCGCCGACGTCGTTGCTCTTGAACAACACCTTCTGCCAGGTGGCGCCGCCGTCGCGCGAGCGATAAACCCCACGATCGGGATTCGCGCCGTAGACGTGACCCAGCGCCGCGACGAAGACGACATCGGGATCGCGCGGATCCACGATCACCTTGCCGATCTGGCGCGTCGGCTCGAGGCCGATGTGCGTCCAGGTCTTGCCCGCATCGGTCGACTTGTACATCCCGTTGCCGTACGAGATCTGCGACCGCATATCGGCCTCGCCGGTGCCGACGTACACGACGTCGGGCCTGGAGGGCGCGACGGCAACAGCGCCAATCGACGCGATCGGCTGGGAGTCGAAGATCGGCAGCCACGTGCGGCCGGCGTTGGTCGTCTTCCACACGCCGCCGCCGACCGAGCCCATGTAGAAGACGTTGGGCTGACCGGGGACGCCGCTGACACCGTTGACACGCCCGCCGCGGAAGGGTCCGATCATCCGCCAGCGCAGGCCCGAATACAGGCTGGCGTCGATACGACCCTGCTGTGCGGCGACTCGTTCGAGCAGGGACGCTGCCAACGGTGCGGTCAAGACAACCGCAACGAATCCGGGGAGGAATCGTTTTCGCATCGCGCCGCGATCCCAGGCTCTCGTGTTCACGAACTCACCAATTCACCAACTCAGCAATTGCGGTTTATCGGCCCTGAGCGCGCTGGATGGCCGCAAATAACGCGGTTTTCGTGCCGTCGTTGGCGACGAAGAGGTCTTCGGGAGTTTTCGTCACGTGCTTCAGCATGTCCGCGTAGATGACGTCCGCCTGGTACAAGTTCAGGCCGAGGCCAGCCAGGTACTGCAGACGGAGATTCCGGTCGCGGTTGATCGTGGCGTCGCGCAGCCATGGCACGAGGTCGGGCTTGCGGCCGGCGTAGGTCGAGAAGAGATCGATCGCCGAGTGCATGCCGATTTGTGCCAACGAGTTCTTCACCTTGGCGTACTCGGGCCGCTGTAGCCGCGCTTCGATCGCGTCGACGTCGATCTTCGTCGGCTCCGCCTGGCCGAGCAGGACCAGGTCGTAGCCCTTCCCCTCGTTGGTGTTGCCCCAGACGATGCCGTTGGGGAACGCGTCGAGGAACGTCGCGATCTCGCTCTTCACGGCGTCCGAGTTGCTCTCGTACAGCTGCACGAACAGCGTCATCACGCCGCCTGGATTCAGATGTGCCTTCGCCGTCTCGAAGAACTCCTTCGTGTAGAGCATGGCCGCGCCCTTCACCCATGGATCGAGCGGATCCGACGTGATGGCGTCGAACTTCTCGTTCGTGGTCTGAATGAAGTGGCGCGCGTCGTCGATCTGTACGTGGACCTTCGGGTTGCGGACGACGTCGAAGTTGTGCTCGCTGAAATATGTGGACACCACTTTCGGCACGAGCGGCTCGATTTCGGCAATCGTTTCGTGCTCGACCGCCGGATCGATCGACACGGCGCCGGCGGTGACGCCGGCGCCGCAGCCGATGACGAGCACACGCCGCGCCTGCTCGGGGATGAGCGTGGTCAAGTGGCCGAGCATCCGCTGCAGGCGCATGTCCTGCGGCTCGCTCGAGGCCTGGACCTTGCCCGCGTTGTGATAGTTCAGCACGCCGCTCGAGAGCTGTGACACGGCCACCGACGCGTTCAGGCCCTCCCCGACGTAGATGATGTCGGCCTGTCCGACACGCGTCGCCGAATAGCGTCCGTAGGCCACCAGCAACCCGGGCAGTGGATGCACGCTGCGTGCGAGCAGCCCGGCGGCCACCATGGCGGCAGCAAGCACGATCGTGCCGCCGATGTTCCAGCGAGCCTTGTTCTCCCCGACAGACGCGCTCGCCCGCTCGGCCGCGCCGGCGAACGACGGCTCCAGCAGGATGAGCGCGGAGAGCGCGGACGCAATGATCAGCACCTGCTCGGAATGGGAGCTCCCAATCCACGGCACGAGCACGAAGCTCATCCCCAGCGAGCCGACGATCGCGCCGACGGTGTTGGCGGCATACACACCGCCCGCGAGCCACGCCGCGTCCTGTTCGGTGGTCGCGACCGCGGCCAGCGCGAGCGGGAAACTGGCGCCCCAGAGGATGGCGCCCGGCAGCACCACCCACAGGCAGCGCGCCAGGTCGAGCTGCAGCGTGAACCACGGCGTCGTGGCGATGTACGGATTGATCGGCCAGTACGGCAGCGACTCGGTGAGCTCGTAGGCGGCCCAGGCCATCGCGCCGCACAGGAGCAGCTGGCACCAGCCGAGCGCACGTCGCGCGTTGGCGACGTCGCGCGCGAGCGAAGCCCCAATCGTGCTGCCGATGCCGAGCCCCAGCAAGAACACGGCGAGGATCAGCGAGAAGGTGTACACCGTCGCGCCGAAGTGCAGCGAGAGCAGCCGCGTCCAGATCACTTCCGCGGCCAGCGCCGTCATGCCGGAGAGACCAATCGCGACGTAGACCGACGCGGTGGCGCGCGCAGCGACGCCGCGGACCGCGACGGCTTGGGCTTGATACTCGGTCCGGCCCGCGAGGAAGTAGGCGATGACCGCCACGAGCACGTTGATCGCCACGCCCACGAGCGTCGCGATCGTGACGTCGTATTGACGCAGCAGATAAAAACCGGCGGCGAGACTGCCGACTACGCCGCCAGCGATATTGCCGCCGTAGAAGAATCCCAGCCACGACACGCCTTCCGGCGTCGCCTTCACCCAGCGCGAGATCGCGGGCAGCGTGGCGCCCATCATCACGGTGGGCGGCAGCAGGCAGATGCCGGCGGCGATCGCGCGCAGGACGATCCCCGCGACGCCTCCGCCCGCCCACGCCGTGTAGACGCCTCCGACCAGCGGCATGCCGACCAGAATCAGCAGCGCGAAGACGCCGATGGCGGCCTCGAGCGTCGCGTACACGTGCAGCGGATGGCGGCGCGCCGAGATCATCCGCGGCAGCGCGAGGCTGCCGAGACACATGCCGCCCATGAACGTGCCGAGCAAAATGCCGAGCGAGATGGCCGACGATCCGATCACGAGCTGCAGCAGCTGAAACCAGACGATCTCGTAGATGAGCGCGGCGCAGCCGCTGCCGATGAACAGCACGAAGAGCGCAGGAAGATAGCGACGTCCGGTCATATGGGAATGGAGGGAAGTATACCGGGGGGCAAGACCATCATGGCTGATGGAAACGCAGTGCCATCAGCCATGGCGGGGGCGTGCTTACTTCACGTGCTTGCTGACCAGCTTCGTCATCTCGAACATGTTGACGGTCTTCTTGCCGCTGAAGACGGCTTTCAACGTGTCATCCGCATTGATCATCCGCTTGTTCTTCTTGTCCTGCAGACCGTTCTTCTTGATGTAGGCCCACAACTTCTTGGTGACCTCGGTGCGCGGAATCGCCTTCGATCCCACCACCTCGGACAGCGCCGCGTCCGGCTGGACCGGCTTCATGAACGCTGCGTTCGGCTTCCTCTTGCTCTTCGCCATGTCATCTCCTCTGTAAAGGGCGCGCCAGCGGCTTTACCGCTCGTGCAGAAGTGTATACCGAACCGCGCGATTCGTACCACTCTTCAGAGGGGAAATCGTCATGTTTCGCTCTGGAACCCCGCGTGATCCGTGACCCGGCCCGCCGCGGCTTCCTGGAGCGCGACGCGGATCGCGTCCGGCAACGGCAGCTTCGTGAGGCGTTTCGCATCGACGAGGACGTAGACCGTTTCGACCGTGACGATCACGCGATCCTCTCCGGCGAGGCGGAATTCCGTGCCGATCGTGAAGGAAGTCGTGCCGAGTCGTGTCGCGGCGATTCGCAGCTCCAGCACCTGGTCGAAGCGCGCCGGCGCCTTCCACTCGATGGTCTGTTTGACGAGCTGGAAATCGAGGGGACCCGTGATGAAGGCGTCGTGCACGCCGGCCGCCCGAAGGAATTCGTTCATCCCGACGTCGACGTACTCGCTGTAGCGGGAGTTGAAGACCACTTTCTGCGCGTCGCATTCGATGTAGCGGACGCGAAGGTAATATCGGAACGGCAAGGCCTCGGCGGTCATCGATCGCCACGAAGGCACGAAGTCACGAAGACATCTATTAGTACGGGTCGGTTTCGGGTCTTCGCGTCTTCGTGGCGTTCACCCGCGCGCCGCACGTCACTTCGCGGCTTTGACCCAATCCGCCAGCGTCTTCCACTCGGGGTCGTCCTGCGTCTGCCAGTGCTTTCCGCCCGGGTGGAATTCGACGCCGCCGGCCTCGTGTGCCAGCGCCATCACCAGGAACCGGCTCTTCATCGGCACGCCGGGCAGCACGAACCGGCTGACCATCTGGAAGTTCTTCTTCGATTGCTCCTCGGTCCACGTCTTCCCGCCCGGCGGGAGCGGCTCCAGCCGGAAGTTCGTGCCCCTGGAGTGGCACACGACGCAGCGGGCGTTGCCGGGACGCTTCTCGAGGAGGAGCGGCTCGACCTTCGCCCTGTACACGTCGAAGTTCAGCGCCGAGGCGGCCGGGGCCGGCGGCGCGGTCTGGGCCCATGTCATGAAAAAGAGGATCAACCACATGGCTGCGTAGTTTAAAGTGAGTGGCTATGAAGACCAAATCTTTCGTCGTGGCCCTCGTCCTGCCCATCATGCTCCCGCTCGCCACCCTGTCCCTCCAGGCGGCGACCGTCCGGATCGTGCAGACCAACGCCGCCGGCGACAGCGTGATGCTCATCGATCCGGCGACCAACAAGGTGGTCGGTGAGATCTCGGGCATCGAGGTGAACCACGGAGCCGCCGTCGCGCCGGACGGCAGCCGGTTCTACATCACCAACGAGGCCGAAACGACGCTCGACGTCGCCGACGCGAAAACCCTGAAAGTCACGAAGCACATCCCGCTGACGAATCACCCCAACAACGTCGCCGTGAGCAAGGACGGCAAGCGCGTCTACGTCGCCATCGTCGGCGGCGCGGGTGCGGTGGACGTCATCGACACGACATCGCTGACGCGCGTGAAGAGCATTCGCACCGAAGGCGGCATTCACAATACCTACGTCACGCCCGACGGCAAGTTCGTCGTGGCTGGCTCGATCATCGGAAAAAAGATCAACGTGATCGATCAGAAAACCGAGGAGATTGTCTGGACGCTGCCGATGGAAGAAGGCGTCCGCCCGATGGCGTTCGAGAGCAACCCCGACGGATCGACCAAGCGGATCTTCGTGGAGCTCTCCAACTTCAATGGTTTCGTCACCGTCGATTTCGCGACCCGAAAAGTCGTCGACAAGATTCCGATGCCGGAAGTGGCGGCTTCAGAAAAAACGACGGTCGGCCTGCAGGGCTCTCCCTGTCATGGCCTGGCGGTCACACCGGACGGGAAGACGCTGACGGTGCTCAGCAAGATGAACTCGCGCGTGTACTTCGTCTCGCTGCCCGACTTGAAGATCGCCGGCGAAACAAAAGTGGGCCACCACCCGGACTGGATCACGCTGACGCCCGACGGCAAACGCGCCTACGTCGCAAACGCCGGGTCGAACACAGTCTCGGTGGTCGATATCGGGACGCGGAAGGAGATCACACAGATTCCGGTCGGACAGGTCCCGAAGAGGAATATCACCGCAGTCCTACCTTGACGCGATTCAACGCGTAGCCGTTCGCCGACCTGGTTGCGGTCGCTGCGCCGGTGGACGGACGTCGGTCGTGCAGCGGAAATTCTCGGCGTTGTCGATGCTTCCGTTGCCCACATACAGCGCCACCTGCGGGTACGGACACAGCGGCCTCGTGCGGTCCACGCCGGTTTCCGATGTATGTAACGCGGTGATGCGGGCGGGCGCGCGACCGCTGCGCGTCCACTGATCGAGCGCGCCAATGGCGTCGAAGATATCCGGGCCGTCGCCGCCCCAGCAGTGGTTCACGCCCGGTTGCATGTACAACTCGATGGCTGTCCCTCGTCTCGACTCGCTCGTCGCCTTCAAGACCGCGTTGAAATACGCGATGGTGGCCAGTGGCGGCACCTGCGGATCGGCCCAGCCGTGATACATCAGCAGCTTGCCGCCGCCATCGAAAAACGTCTGCAGGTTCGGATCCGTACGATTGATGATGCCGTCATCGACCCGTAGCGCACGCGGCAGATCGAGGGACAGGCGAAATGTCCGCCAGTCCCATCGTTCGTTTTTGAACACCAGATACTTGAATGGCTCGACGGCGTTGGTGAGCGGCTCGGCACCCCCGAGGCGTCCCCATCCCAACTCGGAGCCCGGCTGCAGAAGCGCGCCTGAGACGACCTGTCCCGTGACGGGGTCGGCAATCGGTGCGTACATCCCGCGCGCCGTTTCGACCTGGGCGGTGGTCAGGCACGAGCGCTCGTCGCCGTTCCTGCATTCGAGGATGGCCGGATCGAAGCGACAGGTCGACGGATTCGCGATCAGGCCGTCGTCGACGCCGTCGAGCGTGTCGCACGCGTTCAACGCCGCACGGTGAATCGCCGGATATTTCTCGGGCGGAATGTAGCTGTCGCCGGAGCGGTGCACGAACCTGTTCAGTGCCAGCCGCAGCGCGTGAAGCTGCATGTGCGTGATCGCTGGCGCCCCCGCGACAATCCCGTCGAAATCCGCGGGGAAGCGTATGGCTTCGGTGATGCCTTGGCGGCCGCCCTGCGAACAGCCGTTCCAGAACGAGTGGACCGGCGCCGCCCCATAGAACGCTTCGACAATGGTTTTCGCCTTGACCGTCATCTCGTGAACGGCGCGATAGCCGAAATCGATGTACTTGTCGGGGTGGCCGAGCGCGAATGCCATGGTGTTGCCGACGTGACCGGTGTCGGTCGAACTCGTGGCATATCCGCGGCGAATGGCCTCGACCATCGCGTTGTAGCTGATGACGCCGGCGGCGTCGCCATTGCCGACCGCCTGAAATCTCTGGTTCCAGCCGCGGATCGGCAGCCACACTTCCGCTTTGATGTCCGAATCGGCCGTCGGTGCGATCGTCACGAACACACGACAGAACGCGCGCGGCGCGAAGAACGGCTTCGTGTTCGGGGAAACAGTGCGCGCGTCGGTGATCGTCGCGTCGTCCGCGAGCGTCAGATGGCGGAGGCGTTCGCACGTGCCCGTGGCGGTGACGTCACGGGACGCCGCGAGCAGCGCGATCAGGGTTGCGCCGGCAGCAGATGAGAACACACGTCGGCGCACGGCGACGACGACTCTGCGAACGTCCATCGGATGGCTCTGCGATTGTGTGAGT
>Ga0114129_10015469_pt1 | contig 10850 bp, 6 predicted proteins | sample RhiMetdeltSRZDD1_FD_80071 | JGI IMG/M metagenome (GOLD analysis project Ga0114129, IMG submission 80071) | Populus rhizosphere microbial communities from Tennessee, USA - Rhizosphere MetaG P. deltoides SRZDD1 (version 2) (version 2) | ecosystem: Host-associated > Plants > Roots > Rhizosphere >... | reverse complement strand
TCCTGCTCCTGCTCCTGCTGCTGATGCTGTTCCTGCTCCTGCCTGCTGCTCCTGCTCCTGTAATATATCGGCGTGCAAACTAGCGATGGAAGACTCGACTTTCTGCTTCGTGATCTGCCTGACCCACACGGAGCCGAGCTTTTCCTCGACCGCCTCAAGAATGAAAACCCGCCCACGCACGGAAACCTGCTAAAGCAGCCGGCCCTTCTCGCCGACGTTTTGACGCTCGCCGCCTGGAGCCCGCTGCTCGCGACAACTCTCGAACAAAATCCTGAATACTTCTCTTGGTTGGCGCGCGAGCGAGCCAATACGCGAGTCAGAACCTGTGACGAACTGAAGGAGTCGCTTGCTCGATTTGCACTGACGAATTCGTCTCTATCTCCGCAAGTACTTCTTGCGCGATTTCGCCGTCGCGAATTACTGCGAACTTACCTCCACGACATCAGGCGCGACCACTCGCTCGTCGAGACAACTGAAGAGCTGTCGAATCTCGCCGATGCAATTCTTCAATACGCGCTGAACCTTGCGCGGCAGGAGTTAGACAATCGTTATGGAAGCCCGCGCGTGATTGACGAGCGCGGACGCATCGCAACAGCTGACTTCTGCATTATGGGCTTGGGAAAACTAGGATCGCGCGAGTTGAACTATGCGTCCGATATCGATTTGGTCTTCCTTTATTCGGATGAAGGAACCACGTCCGGTTCAGGAGATCGTGGAGAAGTTAGTAACCGCGAATACTTCGTTAAGTTATCGGAGGCGGTGGCCAGGCTGGTGGGCCAGTCAGGTGGCGAAGGTGCTGCATACCGTGTCGATTTGCGTCTTCGTCCACACGGACGGGACGGCGCTCTTGCTTGTTCTTTAAAGGAGGCAGTTCGCTATTACGAGCGGAACGCCCAGGATTGGGAACGACAGACGTTGATCCGTTCTCGTGCCTCCGCGGGCTCAGCGGAACTCTTTGCACATTTCAAGGATCTCGTGACGCCACACGTGTTTCGCCCGGAGATATCTGTTGCCGAAGCACTTGCTAGCGTGCGACTGGCAAAACAAAAGATCGATCGACAGGTGGAGAAGAAGAGTGGTTTCAATGTGAAACTCGGACGCGGCGGTATACGAGAAATTGAGTTCATTGCACAGGCCCTGCAACTTGCACATGGCGGTCGTGACGATTGGTTGCGGGCGCCACATACGCTCGTGAGTATCGAACGTTTGGCAGACCGCAACTTTATTGCGCAGCAAGAGCGGAGTGACCTTTCTGATGCCTATCGATTTCTGCGGACTGTCGAACACCGTTTGCAGATGGAGCATGGCTTGCAAACGCACACCGTTCCTGAATCGAGGGACACAAGAGCACTAATCGGCAAGCGCGTTGGTTGCTCCGGTAATTCGCCAGAGAAGCAATTTACTGAGTTGCTTCAACACCACACAAAGAATGTCCGGCGGATATACGATCGGCTTTTCAGTGAATTAGCCGTTGAAGAAAGAGAGGCTGATGCGCCACGGATCAAAACTGATGGCAGCCGCCGCCTCGAAAAGCAAATCGCCCTGGTCAGAGCCATCTCCCGAGTGTTTCGAAGGCACTTGCAAGATCCCGTTACTGATTCTCTCGAACAACTCCTCTACAAAGCAGCAGAGCAATCTCTAAACACACAACGGTCGCTGGTTCAAGCCACGCGCGTGGCGGAGTCGCTGGAAAAAACAGATCTTCACCTTGCTTTGACACAAAAGGATCTGGAGATGCTGATGACGATGTGCGGCTCTTCGGATTTTTTTGCCGAAATGATTGCTTCAAATCCGTCGCTGATCGCGGTCCTTGGAACAAACCCACCTCAAGCTTTGCGGCGCGACTATCGAGCAATTCTACGCGCGGGTATTGATCCGGAGGACAACTTCCCGGCTGAGCTCGCAGCCTTTCGCTTGAGGTGGGCGCAGCTGCTCACGGAGATTGGAACGCTCGATGCTACCGATGCTGTTTCGATCGTGGAGTCGAATCGTCTGCAGACGGAATTAGCCGTCGCCAGTATCAATGTCGCTTACTTAATTGCGCGACGCGAAATGGCTCGGCGCTTCGGACGATTGAAGGCGGGTCCGCGCGTCGCGTTTCTCGGGTTGGGCCGACTCGGCACTGGAGGAGTCGACTACGGCTCAGATCTCGACATTCTTGTGACTTACGACTCACTCGTACCGTCTCCAGTTGAATCAATGACTCAGGATGAGGCTTACGCACGACTCGTCGAATTGATGTTGGCTGCGCTGTCGAGCATTACGCGTGAAGGCTATTTGTATCGTGTCGACGTGCGGTTAAGGCCACACGGTAAGAATGGCCCGCTTGTAACGAGTTCAGAAGGATTCCTGGAGTATTTGAGTGACTATAGTGTGCCTTGGGAGTGGCTTGCATATGTGAAGTTGAGAGCGGTTGGTGGCGACATGGATTTGGGGAAGATGATTGAAATCCATGCCAGGCACCGCATTCATGCAAATGCTTTGAAGCTTGATTTGAATGAACTGCGGAGCGAAACCAAACGAGTACGTGACCGGCTCGAAAAAGAGAAGGGAACACGCGGCCGTCATTCAGGCACGGATATCAAATATGGCGTCGGAGGCATGCTTGACGTCTACTTCGCAGTACGCTATCTGCAGTTGCGAGATGAAATAGCTGACGAAGGCGAAGATCGTTCAACGCGTGCCACACTGGAGCGACTGCGTGAAGAGGGATCGCTTTCGGAAGAAGATTTTCTGTCAATGAGTGGCGGATATGAGTTATTGCGGTCTGTCGATCATCAGCTGCGTTTAATCGCCGGTCGTTCAACGCGTCTGCCCACCCCGGATCATCCGGTTGCGAGAGATGTTGCAGTGAAGTTGAATTTTGAATCAGCCGAAGTGTTGGAAAAGACGTTGATGGATCAAATGAAACTGATCCGAGAGGCCTATGATCGCATTCTCAGCTAAGTGCTTACGCCTTTTTCAAGTCTCATCACCACTCAAGCTTCAGTCCCAGCATTCAAGCTCAGCAAAATTTCAGGTCAGGAAGGGCGGTTTACCCCCGCTCAAGTTGTGCTTAGTTCAACTCCAGATGAAGTCTTCAACCTAAAGCTAAATCCTCAAAAAGGGCAGAGAAATGAATAGCTTGAATTGTGGGACTGAAGGTTCAGTGGTGATGAAGTCAGGTAAGCCGTTCCTCATCGCCACCCGTCTCCAACCAACAGTGGGTGCACCAGCGATGTGACCGTTGGCGTTCGGTGAACGAGTACTCAGCAGAGGCGGGTCTTCTTCGAACAACCTCTTTCTCTTCTTCAGTCAATTCTGACCAGCTTTTTAGCCCGAAACGGTCGCACCTCGGGCATTTGGATCCGCCTTGAGTCTTAATTCTTTCTTTCATCACACCTTTAATATTTACGTCACCTCTCCTCTTCGTGTACCTTAACTACGGTGGGGCGAGACAACAGGTTTCAGCTCGCCTGCATCAACGCTCCTGGAGAGTTGAACGGAGAACAGATGTTTCGGATAAAAGCATCATACGCGGAACAGTTGGAATTGCGCACGACAATCGAGCGTGCGCGGGAGTTCTTCGGCGAACTCAGAAACTTTGCGGACTTAATGCCTGGCATTGAAGGTATCCGCAAAGAGGCCGGCGGCATCATGCGTTGGATGGTGCGTGCTGAAGTGCCCGTGATTGGACCCGTCCACGCATCCTTCACCGTTGAGAAGACGGAAGACTCCCCTGATCGCCTGGAGTGGTCGCCTGCTAGAACCGAGGTTAAGAACTACCTACGTTATGCGGCGGCGTTTGAAGAGCGCGGTCACAAGGTCCTGATCCGCATTGCCCAGCACGTTGAGATCCGGCGAAAACACGCGCGCGATCTACATCGCTTCGCAGTGCTGTTGGGGGAGAGTGCGATTAGCGCCGAGATGCAAAAACGAGTGCGGGAGATGATTAAAACGTTTCTCGAACGAGCCCAAGAAAGGCTCGAAAGCGAAACCCTTCCTGAAGAACCAGCCCTCGATACCGCGACTTGACGCAACTCAGCACCAAGAAAAAGAAATCATTGGTCATATATCATTTGACATTTCTCATTTGTCATTGGGACTTCGCACTCGATCGTTAACTCTTTCAAATCAGGCTAGTACTTGATGCCGCCGCAAGCCAAATGACAAATGAGATATGTCAAATGATATATGACCAATGATTTTTTTTATTTCGTGCTCCTGCCTACTGCCCCTGCCCCTGAACCGTAACTGATCAAGTTAGCAAAGAACCGGTATCCTCCGGGAATGCCGGCGCGTAACTGCCGGTACCAAACCATGCTGGTGTAGATGTAGTTTCCCTTTCCATATTTCGCGACCAGCAGTCCTCCGTTCAGTGGTGGCTCACCGCTGTCGTGAGTAGACAACAATGCGGTGTAGTGTGAATCCCACTCCCTCGGGTAATACAGACCACGCTCCTGAATCCAGTTGGCGAAATCGAGTTGCGTGATGCGGTTCGGAAAGTTCAACAATGGATGAACTGCTACGAGAAACTTAACCGGCGCATTCTCCTCGGTGACACGATCGTCATCTAGAATTATTGGGTAAGGAGCCAGTTGTGGCCGTGCTCTTCTTTCGTCGGGATTCCATTCGTTTGCCTTGTGGTAGAAGACAATCAGAGTCCCTCCATCTTCGACAAACTTCAGGAGCTTATCGTTGCTTTTAATTAGTTCCGGGTGAGCCTCGTATCCCCGGTTGTCGATGATGATAGTGTTGAACGCTGACAGATCGTTTGACGCTACGTCGTTACTGCTCAGCTCTTTCGCATTAACCCCAAGAGCAGCCAAAGAATTTCTGAGGCTTGCGTCAAAACTTGGAATGTAACCGACGTGGATCCGTGACACTGCAACAGCGGGGACGTACCACGAGGGTATAGTCTCTTCTGTAACTGCTACCTTCGACCCACTGTCAATCACCGAGGCTTTAAGCGTAAAGGCTCGAACACGATCGATCCTTACGTTGCTCTCACCAAATCTCTGAATCGGTTCAGTCGCAATTTTTTGTGTCTCTTGCTTCTCGAGAGATAGCTTGTGTCTAAGCGGTGGGACTGCATCTTTAGCGGCTTTGACTTCTAATGTTCCATCAAACCGGTGGTTCAAGTGATTCCGCAATGTCAGGGACGTGCTCGCACACGACATAACTGTTGCAGGAGTTTCCACGCAAGGCGATGGGTTATTGTTCGTAATCTCGATTGCGGCAGAAACGTCGATACGTCTCTGATCTCGCACTACGAACGTTACTCCTTCAATCTGTATCTCCGCCTCAACCGTCAGTGGGGATCCGAACAGCTGGCCGTCGTAGAGATGTTCAGAAGACGGGACGCTTATCGGAGTCTGCTTAGGTGGAGTGACAATTAACTCCTGAAAAGCAGCGGTGCCGGGCAACAGCTTGTCGGGCCGTTTCAGTCCGCCGAGTTGCTCCATGACAGGCAATCCGCTGGACGTCCACTTCTTTACCCCAACTTCCTCTTCGCCGGAGTTTTCTAACGACACTTCGACTTTAGTCGTTTCGTTTGGCACGAGCGTGTCATCCGGCGGCTTGATAGTTACCGATACACCAACGATTTTTGCCAGCGCCATATCGAGTCGTGAGGCCATCAACTTGAATCGCTCCGGGTCGATAGCAACGACATCTTTCGGCGCGGTGAAGGCGCCTCGTCGTTTCGCGTTCATCAACGCCACCAAGACTTCTGTCTGATTACCTGCAAAACCGGCTAATGGCTTTTCATCGATGGTTGGTGCAACAAACCTGGGACGGATTGATTCGGGAAGCTGCAAGCCGTCGACAGGGGTTTTGGCATCCGCCGGCAACGGCGCGGCAGTTGTCGCGGATCGCACAAGGTTATATCGGGCGATGCGACCACCAGTCGGCGAGATGCTTTTCGGCCACGGACCCTGTGTCGCATGTTGCTGGAGGCCGCGTAAGGCTTGTTGCGAGTAAGTCTCTCCTCGGACCGGATCCATTTCGTTTGGATCAATTGTTACCTGTATCGCGTTTGACGGTGTTGTTGTTTGAGAGCGACCACCACGCACAAACAAGCGCTGTGGTTGCCAGGGCTTTACCTCTGTCAACTGTTCAGGAAACTGTTTTGGATCTGCAGCCGCGTCGAACGCCTGAAGAATCAATCGGCCGGTAGCCTGGTGATGACCATGCCCGCTAGTTGTGTCGTGGTTCGTGATAATCGCATCAGGCCGCAGTTTGCGGATTTCAAACACCATTCGACGCAACGCTTCTTTCTCGCCCCACGCTCTAAAAGTTTCTTCAGCCGACTTGGAGAAACCGAAATCCTGCAAACCAAGAAAATGCGGTTCTGAACCTTGCACGGCTGCCGCCGCCATCGTCTCTCTCGCGCGAATCACACCAAGCTCTTCGTAGAGTTCCGGTCCAACTGCGTTTTGACCGCCTTCGCCATAAGTGGAAAACAGACTGACAGTGTGGACACCGTACTTCCGTCGGAGCACCGTGAGTGTGCTTCCATCCTCGTCGTCTGGGTGCGCAGCGACACACATGACAGTCCAGGAGTTCGTGAGATCAAGGAGTGCCTGATGAAGTTCGGCCTTACTGGTGTTGTCGGTTGCACTCTGGTCAGCAGTTGATTGCGAACGCTGAGTTTGAGCAAAGGACGACAGCAACAGCGCCGCTGTCGTTAGCAGCAGAAGTGCGCGACCCAGAATGCCCGCTCGGAATTGACCCAATCTTTTCAATTCAGTTCCTCAGTCCCACAATTCAAGATTAGAAAAATTTCAGGTTGGGAAGGGTGGCTCGAAACGACGGAGGAGGCAGCGGCACCAAGCAGGAGACATTGGTTCTGTTCTGCCCCTGCGTGCTGCTCCTGCTCCTCCTATTCAAGCCACCCTTCCAATCTGAAATTTAGCGTAACTTGAATCATGACCTGGCACCCGCTAACTACCTCGAGTTGGTACTGATCTCACGCCACAGCGAAGTGCCGACTCAACATTATCCTCGCAGACGCTCCAGACGTCCGGCGGCGATCATCACGATAGCTATGATGCCAATTAAAACCACACCGTATGCTGCTGCTGTCCCGAGATTGAAGTCGCGCATCTCCGAAGCTATCGCAATTGATATCGGTCGATTGATCGGCACAAAGACCAAGACAGATGCGACATATTCTCCCAACCCGATCACAAACGCCAGCAATGTCCCCGCAATGGCGCCCGGCCATATCAGCGGAAGCGTAACTCGCATAAATCTTCGCAGAACCTTTGCGCCCAATGAACCGGCGGCTTCGCTAAGGGCGGGATCTATTTGTTCCATACTTGCTTGAACTGCGCGCACTACCAACGGCATGAATCGCAGAAAGTAAACGACCGGCAATATCCAAAACGTCCCGACGAGGACAAACGAACCTAGTAAAAGGCTCCGCCTGCCGTAAGCTTCCGCGACTGCAACCGCCACCACGGTACCAGGTAAGGCCCAGGGAATTAGAACAAGCAATGAAACGAAGCGCTTCCCATATTTTGCGGCACGAGAATGCTGTGATCCGGACCCGCTCTCGCCAGCAACCAGGCTGACAACACAGAACGACCACGCCAGAGCGGCCACAGCAGCAATGGCTGACATAGCAAAGCTGTTTAAGAACACCTCGCCCGACTGTGGCTCACTGAATAGACGAACATAATTGGAAAGACTGTATTGGGCAGGAATAGCTTGCGTGGTCCATGAACCTTCGGGCGCGAAACTGACGAGTATTAAGGTCAACACGGGGGACACGAGCATCAATGAGAAGACGATTGCCGCGACGGTCGCGAGGTTCCGTGCGAGACCTTTTGGAATGATTTCGCGCCGTCGCGTCGTGCCTTTCAACGCGGCAGCGACAAACCGACGGGTGCCTTCATAACGCTGAAAAAAGATCAGAGCCGCAAGTGAGATGACTGCGAGCACGACCGTTTCGGTAACCGCCATTTCGGCGTCGCCTCGCTGCCGCGCACCGTAGATTTCCAATGTGAGAACACGAACGCCCCCGCCAAAAAACAACGGAGCGCTAAAAGAAGCCATTGAGGTCATGAACGTCAGTAAGCCGGCCGCGACTAGCGAAGGAGTCAGTTGGGGCAGCACTACGCGGCTCAAGACGGTGAGTCGATGCGCGCCGAGGCTGCGTGCAGCTTCCGCCAGGCTTGCATCGATTCTACGAAGTCCGGCGCCTGTCAAGACGTAAAAGAACGGATACATCGTGTAAGTGTGAAATAGAAGAAGAGCAGGCCAGCCACGGAGAGTCCACGGCGCCGATTGCAGACGGAAACTGCCTTGGATCAATCGAGACAGGATGCCGGATTCACCGAGAAGGAAGATGAAGGCTATCGTTCCAACTAACGGCGGCAAAACCAACGGAAGAGCGGCGAGGACGCTGAACAGACGGCGTCCTGGAAAGGTGTAGCGTTCAAACAGAAATGCGAGCGATACGCCAACAATTGCGCAGAGAACAACGGTTCCAATCGACAGAAGTATGCTGTTGATCAGTGCTTCGATTGTGGACCGTTGTGACAGAACACTCGTGTAGTGAACGAACGTCCAGCTATCGTCCTGACGAAGCGATGCGCTCAGAACGGCCAGATTTGGGTAGATGACTCCGTAGATCAGAACGACTACTGTTGCGGCGAGTAAAGACAGGCGAAGGATTGAGACACGACTGAAGTATGACGCGGCGGGCTGCGACGAAGGCTTAGGCATTCTTCAAAGCGGAGAGTTTTTCCGGCGGCAGACTCACTTCACAAATTGAACCGACGCGCAAACCGTCTGGTTGGAGTACCAATGCCTCAAGCGCCAGGCCATTTGCATCTACGCGAACCGTTGAAGTTGCTCCACCAAAAACAATCTCGCGAACTTCGGCCTTCAAAGTGTTCGGTAAATTCCCATTGCTACTAGACGCAGTAATGCGGACGTGTTCTGGTCTGATCGCTAGGAACACAGGCTGATTCAGAGGCTGTAGATCACCTGAGTCCAGCGACAAACGCAGAGTATGTCCGCCCTCCAAAGTCTTGAATTCCGCTTCGGTCGTTTTGCTGGAGCTCAAACGCATAGCGCGGATCAGATTGTTGCGACCGAGAAAGCGAGCGACCGAGATCTCTGCGGGTCGTTCGTAAAGTTCGCGTGGTGCACCGGTCTGCATGATACTTCCGCCGACCATGACACTAATACGATCACATAAAGCGTATGCCTCTTCCTGATCGTGCGTCACATAAACAGCTGTTAAGTGAAGCCGTGTTACCAACTCGCGCAACTCACTACGCGTTTCCTCGCGAAGCGAAACGTCCAGGTTCGACAGCGGTTCATCGAAAAGAAGCAACGCGGGTTCGATGGCGATCGCGCGGGCAATGGCAACTCGCTGTTGCTGCCCACCCGAGAGTTCATCGACTCGTCGTTTCTCGTAACCCGGAAGCTGCACCAGCTCCAAAGCACTGTTTACTCGCTCGCGCATTTCATCTCTAGTTTTGTGCCGCGCGCGCAAGCCGAAGGCGACGTTCTCGAAGACATTTAAATGTGGAAAGAGCGCATAGTTTTGAAAGACCATGCCAAACCCACGGCGCTCAGGCGGTAGATGAGTTATGTCTGTCGCATCGAAGGCGATCGCTCCCGTGTCGGGTCGTTCCAGACCAGCGATCATTCTGAGCGTTGTTGTTTTGCCGCAGCCTGATGGACCAAGTAGGCCAAAGAATTCGCCCTGTTCAACATCGAGAGAAACGTCCTTAACGGCCCGCGTTGAACCGAACGTTTTGGAGATGTTTTTTAACGAGAGTAGGAACACATTAATGACCTCTTCCGCGTATCTGAGTATCCCAGTACTTCATCCACTCATTTCCTTCCTTCTCCAAAACATCCCAATCGAGTTCCATTCGGATAAACGGCTCATTCATCCACGAAGGGAGCTTCGAGCGGTCCAAATCGTTCCGCACCGGAATTCGATAGTATTTGAATGCCGCGTAGATCAGACTCTCTGGTGTAGTGACGAATTCATAAAATCGCTTTGCTTCTTCTTCATTCGGTGCACCACGAATGATCGCAATGCCATCAATCACGACTGGTGTTCCACTCGACGGCAAGACGTACGCAATGGGAAGGTGCTTTTGCTCCTGGAACAATCGAACATCCGGCATGTCCCAAAGCGTAATCAGACCTTCACGCCGCCCAATCTTCTGCATCAGCAGCGTTCCATCAGCAGTGTACTCATGGACATTAGCGTCGAGATTGCGTAGCCAGTCATAACCCTGTTGCGGCGACTTCGAGTCTTTATAGAAGCGCCAGATCATCGCGTCAAAAATCGTCCGCATCGTATCAGATGGCGTCGGATTTCGAATCAAGACCTTGTCACGCCACTTCGGATTCAATACGTCATCCCAATCACGCGGTGCGTCAGAGGCACTGACGGCTTCGCTGTTATAAGCGATTACCTGAGGAGTTTCGTAAGTACCAAACCAACGATCTTTGTCGTCACGTGCCGTCGCATCGACTTGGTTGGCCCAGGTCGGACGGTACGTGGCGAGGAGATCCTGGTCAGCTGCACTTTCAAAAGTCGTGTGTGATGCGCCCCACCATAAATCGGCTTGCGGCCGATTCCGCTCGAGAGTTACTCGCTCGAGGATTTCACGCGAACCCATATCGAGAAACTGTATGTCTGTCTCGGGGTGCTGTTGCTTGTAGCGACCAATAAAGTCGCGCAGCATGTCCTGGCCGTGGGGTGTGTAGATCAAAAGACGGCGGCGCGACTGTGACTGCCGATTACAGGAAAAAAGACTGGCACCCGCAAGCAGGGCGAAGACTACAAGAAGGGCTTTAAGGCGCATCTAAGCGTTTCGACTGGTTGACGCCAG
>Ga0114129_10015468_pt1 | contig 10851 bp, 9 predicted proteins | sample RhiMetdeltSRZDD1_FD_80071 | JGI IMG/M metagenome (GOLD analysis project Ga0114129, IMG submission 80071) | Populus rhizosphere microbial communities from Tennessee, USA - Rhizosphere MetaG P. deltoides SRZDD1 (version 2) (version 2) | ecosystem: Host-associated > Plants > Roots > Rhizosphere >... | reverse complement strand
TGGGGCACGACTGCTCATCTGGCCATACAGTGGCAACAATAACCAGCGTTATACTTTTACCGAAATAAGCAGCGGTTATTATCGTATTACACCTATTCATAGTGGTAAGAGTGTTGATGTAAGCGGTGGTTCTACTGCTGATGGTGCAATCGTTCAACAGTGGGCTTATGGTGGTTATAATAACCAGCAATGGCAGTTTGCATCGATTTCGGGAAGAATGGCAACAACACCAACGACGCCTGCTGAACAGGACATGGCCGGTGCTATTGTTTATCCCAACCCGGTTGTTAAGTCTGTTACCCTTCGTTTACAGGAATTTGGTCAGGGTGCTACAATTACATTATATGATGGAGCCGGTCGCCTGGTTATTAAAAAGCAGGTGGCGGGAGCCCAACATGTTCTTGACGTTAGTAAGCTGTTAAACGGAGTATATTATATAAACATTACAAATGGTACAAAAAGCAGTACCACGAAGATTGTAAAAAGATAAAATCTAAGAATTGGCGCCGTTTAATTTTGGCTAAGCGGCATAATGTAAAACGAGGCTATCTGTTGTTTTGTAAAAACAGCAGATAGACTCGTTTTTTAATGATGGGTGGGCATGGTCATAAAATAATCATTTTCACATAACTTTTCCTATCTTCCAGATATATACGTTGCCGAAATTAATAAAATGACAGCAAAACAATTTAAGAAAGCCTGGGTAGAACATGATGACAATTTATCTCCCATTTCAGCGCAGAGACTTGGCAAACTTGGTCTGTCAAAACATACTTTTGAATTTCTGGAAAAGGCTGGCCTCCCTGAAGATGCAGCTCCTTTTTTATCATTCTGTGTAGATTCAGATGACATATATTATGGAATAAGTAAATTGAATGAACAATACGACTTACCTGAAACTGACTTTGAAAAATATGTAGTGATCGGTTCCTGCAGCAATGGCGATCCGATTGCGATTGACACAGAGAATGACGAAGTTAAATGGCTTGATCATGAAGACTATTTTTCTTCAGGTTTTTTCAATAGCTCAATTTATTGTTTGGCAGAATGCCTTATTGCATATCGTAATTTCGTGTTAACCATAATAAAAGATAATGGTGAAGACGCTTTTCTAAATGCTGATTTTTCTGATAACCATTTTGCTCAATTAAAAGAGGATTTAATACGAGCGGATGAACGAATATTGACGGAAAAGGGGTTCTGGCATGCTCAGCTTGAAATGGACCTCGCCATGAGGCAAGACAATAAAAAAAATTAATTCCGGCGGCCATATTATTTAATGAAAAGTCAATTCCGTTTAACGCAAAACACTTTTCATGATATGAAATGACTCTATAAAGTCAAGGCCGCCTCAAAGCGGCTGTATTCGCCCGTAATCATTTGTCAGGATCATATCCATCTTAACACTGACAGCACTAATAAAGCTTATGAATTGTGTTTTATATACGCCATCAGTAAAAGACTGTTTGAACATTGTCAATCAATAGCAGAACAAAGACTACTTTTTAGGAAATGCGCTTTAAATACTCCGTATGGTAAGGATATCCTAAGGATTGGCGGCGTTCAACCAGGGAGTTACATTACTTTATCTATGGATTTGGAACGGCGTATGTACCGTGCATGTACGAATGCCAGTGCTGGCTGTCCACGATGCTGGCAGGGAGTGGGTTTGGTGCTGTTACAAAATTGATCAATGTCAAAATTAGCTGGTACACTTATTGGTCTTGGTTTGTATCAGTAACTTTATTACATGGCCGAAGTTTTTGCACCATTTATTGTAAACAGAACCATTCGTAATCTTACCTTCTATGTTATGGAAGGCAGGAACTTCGTGCGCAAAAAAAGCAGTCTGACCCGAAGGAAAGTGCTGTATGCCCCCTGCTTTAAAAACACCCGCCATTATGCCGGGCTGATGGCAAAAGCATCCCGCATTGGCTCCCTTGTTTATAACGCATTGCCTGCATACTGGCGCCAGGGCTGGATGTACCGGTCATTCACCGGCGAAGCCTATACCATGCTTAAAGCAGGGAAAAAGGAAGATGAGATACAACAGGTATTGTGGCAGCGATATGTGGAAGCAGTGGTTAACAAACAACCTGCAAAAGCAATTACTGTCCCGATAAATATTGAGCATAAACGCGCTTATAGAAAATTGAACAGTGCCTACTGGAAGAATAAGACAATAAAGAGCGCCCGTAGAAAAGCTCGTATGGAGCAAACAATGCATTATGCCGGCCTTATGGCCCGGGCATCAAAAATAGGTTCGAAATTATACGGCCGGTTGCCCCGCCAATACAAGCGCCGCAGCGACTATCAATATTTGACCGGGTTGGCATTGCAGTTATTAAAAGTGGAAATAAGTGAAGCGGATATTATAAAGGCCCTGTTACCGACATTGCCGAAGGACCCACCTGATACCTGTCAACAACCAGCTCCCAAAAAGAACACAGCCGGTCTTGTAGTCCATCCTCAGGGACAATATCATTTCATTCATTCCCCGTACAAACGTTTTGAGGATGCAGCTATCGTTGTCAGGTTATATCACCCAAAAACAAAAACCCGTACAAAATCATGATTTTATACGGGTTTGTCATTTCAAAGAAGCTGCCTCTAACTGTTGGGTTTCACTTCAACATAGAAGACAGCCTCTATATCTATAATAATGTATGAGAACCTAGTGACAAGCACTATAATCCTTTGCCAGTTTCAGGTAACTTTCATCTGTTTTAAAATCGTAACCGTCTTTTTCTACTGTTTCCGCTATCGAAGGGCAGTCTTTAAAATATGCTTTCATTGACTCTTTTCTGTTCTTATTCCAATCCTTTCCCGAGTTTGCCACTTCTTCTTCACCGGGGCGTATGAAAACAATGGCGTTGCTAGGACCATCTCCGTAAGTATCTTTCAGTATTTTTATTTTATCACTGTTGTATATTACTTCCAGCAAGTATTCACGCGCCTTTAAAAGATCAAAGCTCAGTTCCTTTGCCTGGGAAATAGAAGGTTTAAATTTGTAGCTTTCATATACGTGATTATTGATGCTAAGCATTTTCACTTCACCATATTTAAACAATTTTCGTACAGTCTTTCCTTTTTCGTTCACATATTCAAACAACAATTTGTTAGCATCCAGGTTAGCAATACTGCCTGCATATTTCTCTATCACCTGTTTTCCTTTAATGGTGTCGCCTTTTTCAAGTACAAGCCATCCTTCGGTAAGTTTTTCTACCCCTAAACCCGATTTCATTTGCTGAACGCCGATCAGGTTTGAATCTATTGTGGCTTTCGGCGCATTCAGGCTGGTGTAATAAGCGTTCACATGATCTGCAAGCGGTTTTCTGCCATCATATTCTATCCTGTTTCCGAAAACTTTAATTGAATTGTCATACAAAAAGGTCATTGTTTCCTTCAGTTTCACGGTATCATAGGCCAGATAATACAAGAAAGCCAGATCATAATAGCAAGCCTTTTTGATAGTTTTCATTTCGTATTCTTTCGGAAACTCCTTGTTCATAAAAGCGGTAAGTTCAGCTTCGTAAGGTGCGATCATCTGCTTATAATCAGTAACCGATTTTTTCTTAAGATCGTTAACCAGGCGAACATTTAATGAATCGAAATAAACCAGCTCGGGATATTTCTTGCGTGCCCTGTATATAGTGGAAAATCCAGTGGTCATAGTCTTATATGAATTGGCATAATCCTCATCGCAGGATTTTGCTATCCTCACAATCGAGCGTACCAGCAATGTGTAAGTTTCTATTGCTTTTGGCGTAGCAAGGTCCTTTGTAAAACTATTCCTGATCATCTCACTGGATTTTAGTGAGGTGGCTGTTGAAAGATTTAAAGGTTTGATATAATAGATTTCTGATTTTCCATTTAAAAGAGCCAATTTGGCACTGCCCGACAAATTATAGCTTGCATTGCCCAGCAAATCAGGGGCGGCAGTTGCAGTGGCTGCAAAATTATCAACGTCGATAGCCACTATAAGATCTGCGCCGTCCGATATCATTTTTAAACCAGCTACATTCATTTCTTCGATGATACTTTTTCGGAATGCATCAGGGTTAAATTGTTTTGATTTGGACGGTAACAGGGAAGCACCCAGTTGCTCATTTATATCAGCGATATAAACAATTTTTTGGTGCTCACTGTATCGTTGATCTTTTGCATAACGGTAAATGGGTACTGAAAATTCATCGAACTGCAGCGTTTGGCCAAGGGTACTACTTGCTGCGCATAAACTAAAAAGGGCGATTAACGGGAATACATGTGCTTTTCTCATAAGGGAAAATAATTATGGGAAGTAACGGATTTATTAAAGGTTTAGTATATATGCTGTATCCGTGCGCAGTTGTATTCGTCCGTAATCCTTTGTAAGGTTATGTGAACCCAAAAACAAAAAACCCGTACAAAATCATGATTTTATACGGGCTTCCAATTTTCGTTACTTCTATCTGAATGTTTGAGAGTGGTCTCGCCCAGAATCGAACTGGGATATCATGTTCCGGAGACATGCGTACTATCCATTGTACTACGAGACCAAATAAATCGGCAATTTTCTGACTTCGGACATCCGACTTCGGACTTCATCTTCAGGGGCGGCAAATTTACATTAAAATTGCCAAATACCCGAAACGTTGATATTTAATGTGGTATTAATAAAAAAGTTCTAAGTCCCGGCCCCGGGCTCCGGCTGCTAGCCGAAAAACCAGGGCAAAGAACTTAGAACTTACAACTAGAACTGAGAACTGAGTTCTACCGGGGCAGAATAATCACCCTGGTGGTCGATCCAATGGTTAGCAAGGCCTGGTTGTCGCAGGTGCCGTCGCCAAAATTCAATGACCCCGAAATACCATTATAAGTGAACTGATCCACCCCCGATACAATGTTTTTGCAGGTGTTATTTTTAACGATCGGAGTGGTTATAGCTGCTGTAAGACTGTTCCCCGCCGAAGAGGCTGCAGTGCAATTGCCGGTTAATGTAAACACATCATCTAAAAATGTAATGGTTCCGGTACCGCCTGTTTGGGTAAGGGTATGGGTGCCGGTATAGCTATACCAGGCGCCATCGGGGTAGGTAATTTTACCGCCGCTCACCTGGGTAGTAAAGCTCAGTCCGTTGCCATTACCCGAGCTGTTGGTAATGGAATACGTGCCTTCAACCTTGTAATCGTTCACCAAATAGTTTACAAACGCAACCGAAATAGTAGTGCCGGTTGTACGGATCTTATTGCTGAGCGTGGCAACGATCTTTCCTTTGCGCGTAATGCCATTGGCACTCGTACATCCCGAACCAAAATCAATGGTCATGGTCTTGGGCCAGGTGGTGCTGTCGGCCGGAGTTATCGTTACCGTAGCGCAGGTGGCTATTCTTCCGCTTACACTATTGCTTTCGCCTTCCTGGGTTACCACGTCAAAAGCGTCATCATATAAACTTTGCGAGGCGCTCGCAGAACTCATCAATGAAATAGCAGTTGCCTGATCGCCGCTGCCCGAATTGTTGTCTTTTTTACAGGATATTATAGTAAGCATTGCGGCGATACCTAAACATCCTGCGGTTTTCATAGCGTTGAAATTTTGTTTCATGGTTGTTGTTTTGAAGATTAAAAAACGTTTATTGTAATTGATTTTTTTGCGTTTGTTACCTGGCCGGCAATTAAACAGATTACAGACCCGCATAGTATCACCGGGTTCAACGGCCGGGAATGTAATTTCAGCGAACGACCATATTGTTCCGGTAAACTGCATATTAACTTGTATAGCATGGGTGGTTTTGTAAATTTGAACATGGAGTTAACCCGCCGTACTTTTTTATCATTTGCCGTTATTACACAGGTTGTGTTTTGGCTGGTAGCTCTTATACTGGTATTGTATGTATCCAATGCTAACCTGAAGCCCGAACATGCTTTGCCGCGGGCGGCCCTTATTTTCATTTGCCATCTTATTAACTTTTATGTTTGTTACAGCATTCTCATTCCACGCTACTTTGAAAAAGGCCAACGGTTCATGGCTATTGCAGGCTTCATAGCCCTTATTATTGTGCTTACTCCGGTGAGAGGGTATATCGAATTGCAGTTTGCTGCGATCAGTCCCGATGTGCTGAACGCTCGTTTGGGTTCGCGCAGAAGAATAAAAGGGGCCATTTTGTTTTCTGAGATCTTTATTGCTGCCATTGCTTCCCTGCTTCGTTTGGCCGTGAGCAATGAACAAAAGCGATCGAAAATGGTAGAGTTGGAAAACCTGCACCTGCAAACCGAGCTCCGTTTTCTGAAAGCGCAAATGAACCCGCATTTTTTGTTCAACACCATCAATAATATTTATTCGCTTACGTTGTTAAAGTCGAATAAAGCATCAGAAGCGTTGATGAAGCTGTCGCAATTGTTGCGGTACCTGTTGTACGAAAGCACCGGCAGGGTGGCGCTTGAAAAAGAAACGGATGCGCTGAAAGCCTATGCTGAATTATTTCAGCTGCGGTATGAGCAACCGCTTTCTATAGAAATTATTAATGAGGTTAAACGCCATATTGAAATAGAATCTTTATTGTTGATCCCTTTGCTCGAAAATGCGCTGAAGCATTCTGCAATCGGTATTCAGCGGCAGGCCACTGTATGTATGAAGATTAGTATGGCCGATAAAAATACGTTGATCGTTTATGTGCATAATACCAAAGCCGATCCGCCTGTAGAGCAGGAAACCGGTGGTATTGGTTTGCCTAACGTGCAAAAGCGGTTACAACTGGTATATGCCGGTAAACATGATTTTAAGATAGATGACAACCCGCAAACATTTTCAATAACCCTTTCTATTACCACTGCATGAGCTTATCCTGTATTATAGTAGATGATGAATACCTCGCTATTAAAGTGCTGGAAGAATATGCCGGCAGCCTGCAATCATTAAAAGTAGTAAAAACCTTTACCGATTCGCGACAGGCTGTTGCTTTTATTCAGGAGCAACCGGTTGACCTGCTGCTGCTGGATATTCAGATGCCTTACCTTACCGGCTTTGACCTGGTTAAGGAACTGCCGCCGCAAACCATGGTAATATTCACTACCGCCCGCCACGATTACGCAGTACAGGCATATGAGCTGGATGTGCTGGATTATCTGGTAAAACCTGTTTCAAAAGATCGTTTCGAAAAAGCCGTTCAGAAAGCGGTTGAATACCATCAATACCGTAAAGTGTGGCATGAGCAAAAAAATGCAACGCGCAATTTTTTAATGATCAAATCAGATTATCGCATCATTAAAGTATTGTTTGATGATATTGAATATATCGAAGGATTAAGTGAATATGTAAAGATATATACGCGTGAAAAAGTATTTACTACCCTGGCTGCCTTAAAGTCGCTCGAAACCGAATTGCCTGCCGGCAAATTCATCCGCATTCATAAAAGCTATATTGTTGCTTTTTCTTCTATTAAACATTTTAACAGCCGGTCTGTGCAGTTGAATAATGGTAACGACCTGCCCGTTGGCCGCATGTATAAAGAGTCGTTTATGCTGAAAATGAAATCTACTTCTTAAAATTACTCGGCTTATGCTGTTCCTTTTCAGTAGTTATATTGTGCAACACCTCGTATTGAAATCCGTTGTCAGTTGCTTTCAGCCGCATTACACAACCATAATGAATTTTGAAAGCGCCAAATGAATCAACCAGCGGTGTTTGCGTAATGTGGGCCAAAATGCTTCTGATAACACCGCCATGGGTAACAATGGCCACCGGTTTTTCCTGCGCTGCAATTCTGTTGAAACAGGCTGTTACGCGGCTATGCATCTGAACATAACTTTCTCCGCCCGGTATGCATACGTTTACAAAATCTTTCATCCACGGATCGATCACTTCTGGTGAAATTGCATCCCAATGCAACAGTTCCCATTCGCCGCAATGAAGTTCCATTAATCCTGGTTCGAATGCAATGGCATGTTCGGGAAATAAATAATCAGCCAGTTTGCGGCAGCGTATCAGCGGACTGCTATAAACCTGATTTACCGGTTCCGGCAATGAAGATTGTATCAATGCGGCCTCCATTTCAAAAGAATCTGTTACATCGATATCCGATTGCCCGTAACAAATGCCTTTTTCAATCAGTGGTGTTGTATGTCGAATAAGGTAGATAGCCATGTCGCAAATTTATGAAATCAAACAACGTATCGCCAGATGACGATAGTCGCTAAATAAAACGTGAGCTCACTTACCTGCTGAATGGTGCCGAGGCAATCGCCGGTATAACCGCCGATCCATTTTTTGAAATATTTGGCCAAACTGAAAGCGATCCATATCGCCGGCGCAATAGCCAGCAAAAACTGCCAGCTCATAAATATAAAAGGAATGCCTGCTAAAAGGATCGCAACTGACAAGTCAATGAGAGAAGGTTTGCGGGAGGCCACCGGCTTCGATTTGCTGCCATCGGGGTCTGTTACATAATTATAAAAGCACATCACCAATACCGGCATCAGTCGACTTACGGCATGGGCCGCAATAATTGTAATTAAAAAGTAACGGTAATTGTAAAAGATATTTATCGAAGGAAGCAACAGGCTTGGTGTGAATTTGGGCAATTCTTTCAATAATAAAAATTTGCAGAAAAGTATAGCGATCATGCCGATTACCCCATACGAACCAAGCCTGCTGTCTTTCATGATCATCAGTATCTTTTCTTTTGTCCACCCGCCGCCAAAGGCATCGCATACATCGGCAAATCCATCTTCATGAAAAGCGCCGGTGGTTAGTATGCCCGCAATAATAGAAGCAGCAATGGCAATGTCTTCGCTGATGTATTTATTAAAGATCAGAAAGGTTAACCCGCTTATACCGCCCACGATCCAGCCTATCAGGGGAAAATATTTTACCGACCGCTCCAGGTATTCGGGCGAGTGATCGGTAAACCGGGGCACCGGCAGCCGGGTGAGGAACATTAAGGCGGTAAAGAATATGCGTAGTTCTTTTTTCATAATACTACTCTTTATTACTAACTCCCGCACTTTCAAAACTCGCCATTTCATTTAAAAAATGTACAGCACTTTGAATCAACGGTATGGCCAAAGCCGCGCCAGTGCCTTCGCCTAATCGCATACCAAGATTTAATAATGGCGTTACGCCTAAATGCCGTAAAATTTTTTCGTGGCCTGCTTCCTGGCTGGTATGCGCAAAAATGCAATGGTCGGTGAGGGATTGCCATCCATTTACTGAACTGTTTGCTTGTTCGGCAATAAACAGCTCATTGGCAACCAGCAGGGCAGCGGTGGCTATAAAGCCATCAACCATTACAATCATTTTTTGCTGCACCGCTTCAAGATAAGCGCCGGCCATCATGGCAATTTCAAATCCGCCTACCCGTGACAGTAATTCAACAGGCTGGCGGGCCAGTTCATTCAACGCATGTTTTTCATACACCTGCTCCAGCGTATTGATCTTTGTTTGTAATTGTTCATTGTTAAGGCCGGCCCCTCTGCCTGTAAATTCAACAACCGGTAAACCGGTGATCGCGCTCATGATGAGGGTGGCCGACGAAGTGTTGCCAATGCCCATTTCACCAAAGCCAATGCAGTTACAGCCTGCAGCAGCTGTTTGCGCCACGATCGCTTTGCCTTTTTCAATGGCTTGTTTTGCCTCTGCAACACTCATGGCCGGTTCGTTCAGGTAATTTTTTGTACCATGACCGGTTTTGGCATTAATTACCTGTACCGGATTCGAAGTGAAATCAAAGTTCACCCCTGCATCCACCACCTTTAATGTAAGTTTATTTTGCCGGCAGAATACATTAATAGCCGCGCCGCCATTTACAAAGTTCAGCACCATTTGTGCTGTTACTTCCTGCGGATAGGCATTTACCAAACCGGTTTTGGCAATACCATGGTCACCGGCAAAAACAATAATATGCGGTTGCTTAATAACAGGGTGCACGGTTTGCTGTATCAGCCCGATCTTCAATGCCACTTCTTCAAGCCGGCCCAATGCGCCTAATGGTTTTGTTTTATGGTTGATGATATGTTGCAGTTGTTGCTTTAAGGTAAGTGTACTGGTAACTGACATTTGTTTTGGGTTTAATGAATGATGAATCGTCAATGGTCAATAATGAATACTGAAAGGCTTATGAGTATCGGGCTCTTCTGACTTCATACTTCCGACTTCTGACTTCCGTCTTCAGGCAACAGATCACAAAAATAAAATCCATACTGCGAAGCCTGGTTCATAGGATTGCAGGTATCCTGTGCCTGTTGAGGCGCCTGGTATTTGCGGTAAACTATTTCGCCTTTGGTAAAGGGGACCGGATATTTAAAAATGGGTCCATCAAAAACATAGGAATGGTATTCGCCGTTTTCGCCACATACGTCAACATTAGATGGCAGGTCACGAACAAATGATTCATCGATCAAACGTCCGCAAAAGCTTTTATCCAGGTATTTTTCATTTACACAAACAATAATGGCTTTAAATCCGAGCTGCAAAAATTCCTGCATCAACTGCGTGGTAGATATTTTCCATAATGGAAACACACACTGAATAGCTGCTGTAGCCAGTTTTTCTTCGCGATAGCGTTTCAGGTCTTCCAGAAAAATATCGCCAAACACCGCATAATCATAGCCATTGTTTTTTAAGGCGCCTACTTTTTCCATCATCGCCTGTTCATATTCCTGCATGCCGGGTTGTTCGGGCAGTTCAATGGTTTGCAGAGGAACACCGATTGATTCAGCCTGGGCCAGCAGCAGTGACCTGCGTACCCCATGCATGGATATACGATCATGAGCGGCATTTACACTGGTAAGTAAACAATCTACCGCATACCGGTTATCCCGAAGAATATAATGCAGGCAAAGCGATGAATCTTTTCCGCCGCTCCAGTTCATGTAT
>Ga0114129_10015467_pt1 | contig 10851 bp, 9 predicted proteins | sample RhiMetdeltSRZDD1_FD_80071 | JGI IMG/M metagenome (GOLD analysis project Ga0114129, IMG submission 80071) | Populus rhizosphere microbial communities from Tennessee, USA - Rhizosphere MetaG P. deltoides SRZDD1 (version 2) (version 2) | ecosystem: Host-associated > Plants > Roots > Rhizosphere >... | reverse complement strand
TAGCGGCGGGCACGTAGGCGGGCTGTTCCGGCAGAATCACCGTCACTTCTTTTGGAATCCGTCGCGCCGCCGCGATCTGCTCTTCGCGCTCAGTTTCGCGCAGCATTGCTTCCAACGAACCAGTGGTCGGCGATTGCAACGTGCCGCTCGGTCGCATCTCTTCGTCACGCGGCGTCAGCGCCGGCGCGCGCAAGACTCGCGGCGTCACAGCAATGACGATATCGATCTGGCGATTGTCATGCGTCGGTGAAGTAAAGAACCGCCCCAGGATTGGCAGCCCACCTATAAACGGGAGACCCCGGCGTCCTTCCGTGTCGACCTGGGACGAGACGCTGGCCAACAACATCGTCCGGTTGTTCTGCACGCGCGCCGTACCGGTAATGGTGCGTTCGGTAAAGGTCGGCGTGAGTGTGCTGGCGCCCAGCACGTCCTTCGATTCGATGTTCATTTTCACTTGCACGTCAAGGTTGGGGAACACCTGCGGTGTGAAGTTGAGGGTCAAGCCCGTGGGTTCGTAATTGATCACGGGGAAGCCGCCGGACGGAAAGGCTTGTCCTGGGTTGGGCGTACCGGTTTGGATACCGAATGGATAAGCCTGCGCGGTTTGCACCGGCACGCGCTGTCCGATACGCGCCTTGGATTCTTCGCCGTTGAACGCGTGAATCTGCGTCGACGCAATCAGTTTCGTGTTGTCTTTTGCCTGGAACGCGGTAAGGATGGACGGCGGAACAACCAACGCCGCTGCGAGGGCCGTTGGCACGCCGCCGACAATGCTGGCTACGTTAACGCCGCGGGTGGCCGGATTGATGGTACGGTCTCGAATGACTGCGTTGTCAGTCAGCAACGAAAAGCCGGGAGAACCGCCGAGGTTGAAGCCACCCGCCGCCCCAATTTGATTTCCCAGTTGCAGCAGGTCGGTGCGCGTCACTTCATAGATGTTGACGTCCATCACCACTTCCGCGCGATCCTTGTCGACGCTTGTAATTAGTTCGCCAATCAGGCGCACGTTTTCTGCCGTATCACGAACCGTCAGACTGTTGGTGTCTTTGTCGGAAACGACGATTGACTGCGGCCGTCCAACAGACGCGGGCAGTGCTGCCGCGATCAAACTTTTCACTTTTTCCGGATCGGCGTTCGAGATGAAAAATGTCCGCACCACCAATTGCTGATACATCGGCCGGCGGGCCTGGTCCGCGACGAGAATCGTGTGGCGATCGAGTTTCTGGAAGAACAAGCCCTCTTGCAAAAAGATGTAGTCGAGAGCCTTCGCCGTCGTCGTCGGTTGCGTAAGATTGATTTCCAGCTGCCGCGGCTGTGCAAATGTCTGCTTGTCAAAGATAACGTTCAGCCCTAACTGCTCAGCAAGCGTGCGAATGTAATGCTTGAGATCGCCGTTGTAGTTGACCACGCGCAATTGTTCTGGCCGGGATGACTGTGCGTTGGGCTCTTCCGCAGGCCTCGCATTGCCCGGTCCCGGAGGCGTGCCCCCAGTGCCGTCGGCATCAGAGGTCGAACCGGACTTCGCCGCGCCACCTTCTTTCACTTCCTGCAAACGAAGCATCCGCTCCATCTCAGAAACAGCGAGCTGGTTCACCGGGTCATACCCGAACGCCTGGCGAAAGGCGTTGTAAGCTCCTACGTAATCGCGTTGCTCCGCGAGCGCGCGTCCCTGCTGCATGAACATCTGCGAGGCGTTGAAAATCGCTCGCCGGTAGTGCAGCTGAAAATCCGGGTTAGACGGATCGGCCGCCAGCGCCAGCATGAATTCCTGGGCCGCCTTGTCCCATTGCTGAGCGTGCTCGTATTCCAAACCCTGTTTGAAATGGTCTCTCCCTTTCTTGGCGAACGCGGTGAGCGGTAATGCCAGCAGACAGGCCATGACAATGAGAGAAACGATCGAGGTTGAGCGAGTGTGCGATTTCATAGGGTGTTACCTTTCGGCGATCGGCCACCGTTTGATGCGGTAAAGCCGCGGTTCACTGCTCGTTACACGCGGACACGGTAAGATCGGTTCCGCAATGCGACAAACTGCCCGCAAGTTTAGCAGAAAAACCCCGGCGCATCTAAGCCCGTTTTCCTTGCGAAATCGTTGCCGTTGGTCCCACGCCCACAAAGAGCGCGGGCGGATTCTGGGAGTATGTCAATGAATTTGGTTCGTTGCGGGCAGCTTACCGCTGGCCGTTGAGATTGACCTCTTCCACGAACGTGACGCGGTTGATTTCGTGGAGTGTCGAGACGCCGGAAAATACCTTCTTGAGCGCCGATTCGCGGAGGCTGGTGAGCCCCTCGGCTTCGGCGGCGCGACGCACTTCTGAGCCCGGACGCCGCTCAACGATCATCTCGCGGATGTTGTCGCTCAAATCCAGCAGCTCGTGAATGGCAGTGCGGCCGCGATAGCCGGTGTGGTTGCAGCTTTCGCAGCCCGTGTTCGCATAGAAAACCCGGTTGCGATGTTCTTCGGGTTGCAGACCGGATTCAATCAGCTCAGTGTCGCCGGGATGATACGGCTTACGGCAGATCGAGCAGAGCAAGCGCACCAGCCTTTGTGCCAATACACAGTTCAAGGACGAGACGAAGTTGTACGGCTCAACACCCATGTTCAGAAAACGGCCGATGACGTCGATAACGTTGTTCGCGTGCACGGTGGTGAAAACCAGGTGGCCTGTCAGCGCTGATTGAATGGCAATCTGGGCCGTCTCTTCGTCACGAATTTCGCCGACCATTATCTTGTCCGGGTCGTGGCGCAGGATTGATCGCAGCCCGCGCGCGAAAGTCAGACCCTTCTTTTCGTTTACGGGAATCTGCGTGATGCCGTGAAGCTGATATTCGACGGGGTCTTCGATGGTGATGATCTTGTCTTCTTCGTTCCTAATCTCGTTGAGCGCGGCGTAGAGCGTGGTCGTCTTACCTGAACCGGTCGGTCCCGTCACCAAAACCATCCCGTAAGGCTCAGCGATGTAACGACGGAACTTGCGCAGGTCGTCCGGATCAAAACCAACCACATCGAGATCGAGATTCTTGAAAGACTCGTTGATCTGTTCCTTGTCGAGAATACGAATGACCGCGTCTTCGCCGTGCACGGTCGGCATGATCGAAACACGAAAATCCACGTTGCGCCCTTTGTAACGAACACGAAAACGGCCGTCCTGCGGCACGCGGCGTTCAGCGATATCGAGTTCGGACATCACCTTGATGCGGGAGATCAACGTCTGGTGATACGCGAGGTCGATGGGATCGACTTTGGCATAGAGCGCGCCGTCGATGCGGTACTTGACCTGCACTTCCGTGTCGCGCGTTTCAATATGAATGTCGGACGCGCGCGACTCCATCGCGTTGTAGATGATCGTGTCGACCAGTTTGATGATCGGCGACATCTCGCTGTCAGTCGCAAGCCGATCCAGATCGAGAACCTCTTCGCCCTGCTCGGTTTCGCGCACCAGCGAGATGCGAAAGCCGGATGCGGCCTCCTGCAGTACGCGTTGCGTCGCATCGCCCTTGCGCAAGACCACATCGATGGCTCCGGCGGTCGCGACGTACGGAACCAGGCGCGCGCGCAGCGCATTAGCAAGATCGTCCAGCCGATCCAAGTCCGTCGGATCGGCCATCGCGATATGGAGCTTCCCGTTTTCGCGTCGCAGGGGCACGAACTGATTGCGCACCATCAGGTCAACCGGGAGCTCGCTGAGCAAGCTGTAATCGATCGGAGATTCGCCCTCCTGCGGCAAGAGGTTGACAAACGGAAGCCGGTAACGGCGCGCGAGGTCTTTGGCCTGGCGAACTTCGGGAGGCTCGATCGTTTGCGGCAGATCGGCGTCCGTTTGGGGCAGATCGGCGTCGGCTTGCGCGCCGCTGTTGATGGCGTCGGTGGCCGTCTTGTCGATTTCGTTTTCCGAGAATTGATTCATTTCCATGTAGCGCAAGTTGTTAACTTGCGATCGATCCTAACACGGAGGAAATTAACAATTGCGCCACTACCGTCTGATCATCGGGCCGCTGGAGATTGACTGGATGATTGGCAAGTAAATCGCGAGCAGAATCACTACTACGATGCCACCCATCACGACAAGGATCGCAGGCTCCAGAGTGGTCGTCAACTGTTCTAGTTTCACCTCGGCTTCCGCGTCGTAGAAGGTGGCAACCTCCTCCAGCATTTCGCGCAGGCTGCCCGATCGTTCGCCGATGCCAACCATGTCAAGAGCCAGTTCCGGCACCCATCCGGCCGATTCCAAACTTTCAGTGAATGAACGTCCTTCGCGAATCAGCGGCAGGATGGCTGAGCTGCGCCGTCGCAATTCGAGATTTGTGATCGACTCGGCCGCAATCTCCCAGGATTCGACGAGAGTGATACCACCGGCGAGCAATGTCGCCAGAGAACGCGTCGCTTGCGCGACTGACATCTGCACCAGAAGTTTTCCCGCCAGCGGGATTTTGAGTTTCAGTCCGTCAATCGTTAACCGCCCCTGAGGCGTTCGCGACCAGATGCCGAGCACGACCGCGCCGATGATGATGGCGGGCGCCAGCCAAAAGATGTTTCGCGTCAGCCAACCGGACATCGCCAGTACGACCTGGGTGATGAACGGCAGTTTGCCGAAACCGGCGAACAACTCAGACATGCGTGGTACCACGTACACGATCAAAAACACGACCATGCCGAGCGACGCCACCAACAGGAACGTCGGGTACGCCAGCGCGCCGCGAATCTTGCGGCGCAGACCGACCGACCGTCTCATGTAGGTCACGTAGCGCGACAAGACTTCGTCGAGCGCGCCAGATCGCTCGCCGGCGAGAATTGAGGCTGTGTAGATTCGTGGAAAGATTGCGCCTTGTGCCGCGAACGCTTGTGACAGCGCGGCGCCACCGCGAATTGCTTCCTCCACGTTTTCCAAAACCGCGCGTAGCCGCACCGAAGTGGCGCGCCGTCGCAGCATGGAAATCGACTGAAGGATCGGAATGCCGGCGCGCAAAAGCGCCGCGAGTTGTTGGTTGAACAGCAGGAAGTCGTTAGCTTTGACCTTCGCTCCGGCTCTGCCGCCAGAAGCTTTGGTGAAGGTGGTAAGCCCTTCGGCTTTCGGGGGCGTGATGTTGAAAACTTTGAAACCCTCGCGCTCCAAACGCGCGCGCGCCTCATGAACGGCGGACGCTTCGACCGTGCGCGTCACAATTTCGCCCGCGGGAGTTCCTAAACGACAAACAAATTCAGCCATTGGCTCGCGAGTATAGCAGTTCGGAATCGCGCGCGTTAACGCACGAACTATCAAAACGCTCGGCGCTTCCAGTTGTTTCCGATTGTTTAGTTCAAGAGCATCGCGGGGAAAACAAAGCCCGCGATAACCGACGGCAAGCGGCGTCATCGCGGGCAGATGAAAGCGAGGTTGAGACTGTTGCGACTCAAATTTCGAATTCGCTCGGTCGCGGCGGTTTGTTGGGCGCTCCCGGCCCGCCGGGGCCTGGGCGGCCACCGGGGGGCGGCGTACGTGGACCGTCAGGTCCGCCCGGCCCAAGTCCGCCCGGCCCACCGGGTCCAAGGCCTCCGCCACGTCCGAATCCGCGTCCATCACCGCGGTGGCGCATCCCCTGAAGTTTCTGCACCTGTTCCGGCGTCAGATTGTTTTTGATGCGGATCGCAAGCGCCGTGTGCAGCTTCTTAATCTCGCGCTCGGCGTCCAAAACCTTGTCGAGTTGGGCCAGCGCCTGCTGTTCGTTGACCTGATCGGCTTTCATGGTTTCATGCAGCGCTTCCATCGCGTCCTGAAGCTGCCACTGCAGGTCATTGAAACGCGCCGAGGTCTTGTTGATCTCGCCGCGCATGAACGCCTTCTGCTCGTCAGTCAGACCAAGCTCTCGCTGATGCTGCATGATCATTTCCGGCGGAAACATCGCATCGCCGAGCATGTCCGGCGGCCGTGGCGGCTTACCCGGCTGCTCCGCATTCGGCGGCGGGGTCTGCTGTGCGGCGACCGGTGTGACGGTGAGCATGGCGATGGCCAGGCTTAAGAAAGTAAGGCAAACGATCTTCTTCATGAGTTTCTCCTGCGCTGTACGACAGGCTGCCAGCCTGTTTCTACTTCGGACGATTCGGTAAAAACGATTTCAAGTCATTAGTGCTTTCGTTGAATTGAGGCACCGAGCTGAACAGCTCGTCGCTCGGCGACGAGAGCAGCGCCGAGGTCGGCGATTGCCAGTTCGAGATCGTCTTCGCGTCTTGTGTCAGTTTTCGATTCGCCGCTGCAAGCTGCGCCGTCCGGCGAGTCTTCGATTTGTCGTTGCGCGATGCGATCGTCTGGCGTGGCTTCTCTGAAGGGGTAACGTAACGCGGTGTTCCAGTAGTCGCTGGCGTAGTGGCTATCGTTACCGGTGTGGTTGGCGCTTGCAGATCCTTCGCCAGTGGCGGCTGCTGCGTGGCACGTTGCGCGTATCGCGACCACACGGCCAGAGATATCAATGCGGAGACGAGCAATGCAGTCACACCCACAAATGCGGGAGTGAAGGCGCGCATGCGTCGCGGCGCTAATTGCGCGCGATTCCACACTGTGGCGAACCGTGGCGCGGCCTGCTCGTCCGCCGCTTTCACTTCGCTAAACAGCGCTTGAAGTTTCTGTTCTTCGCCAGACAATTTCATTTTCCGTTTCCGTCTTGCTCAGCCACTCGCGCAGATGCTTCTTGCCTCGCTCGTAGTGTTGCCGCGCACTGCCCACTGTGATTCCCATCACGGTTGCCGCTTCGCTCAGACTCAAGTCTTCGTAGAACACCAGGTGCAACGCTTCCCGTTGACGCGGCGGCAGTTTCGCGAGCGCGATCCGAAACTGCTTCTGCATCTCTGATTTTTCCAGGAGCAACGGCGGCGCTTCACCCGACGCGTCTGCGTCATCGCGGCGGTCAAGGCCGCCGATAAAGAGGAGGTTCCGCACCAGCTTCTTCCGATACTCACCGATTGCCGTCTTGCGAATAACCGCGAACAGCCATGTCTTCAGGCTCGACTCGCCGCGATACCGCGCCTTGCCTTCCATGATTTTCAAATAAACGGTCTGCAGGACTTCCTCAGCCTCGGTTTGATCGCGGCGGCAGCAGCTCAAAGCCCAGCCGAAACTGGCGCTATGGAGCTTCTCAAGCTCGCCCTTCAGCTCCCCGATGTCCATCCTGTCAGTGTTCACGGAATAGCGCCGTGTTTCAGTGAATTAGTCGCGCCGGGCGACGGATTGTATGACGGATTCTGTGTTCGGAGCGCACGCATCCGTGCGTGCGGATCGCGGGCATCCTGCCCGCCTTTTAGAGCACCGGCAGAGATGCCGGTGAACCGCAGGCAAAGATGCCTGCGCTCTCCATTATTTCGTCCATTCGCAGGCAATCTGCGATTCGACCTTGACCGGCACCGCGTGCAGGTAATCTTCGCCGGCCGCCGTCATGGCCCGCTCGACTTTGGCCGCCACGCCTTCAGCCTCTCCTTCGTCAGCCTCAACCACTATCTCGTCGTGAATGATGTTCACGATTTTGGCCGAGCTGCCGCGCAACTCGTCGTTTAAGAGTCGCAGCGCGCGCTTCAGGATGTCCGCGCTCGTGCCCTGAATCGGCGCGTTCTTTCCGTTGCGCTGCGTCATGGAAACCTGCTGGCGGTCCGAAGGATCATAATTGAACTTGACCAGACGGCCTGACGCGGTGCGCGCCTGCTTTTCGTCGACAGCACGATTCGCCGATTCCTTCAGGTAAGCATCAAGCTTCCGATAGGTCGCGAAGTAACGCCGCAAGACGTCCTCGGCTTCAGGCTGGCCGAGGCCCGTCATCATTGAAAACCTCTGCGCGCCGATGCCGTACACGACGCCAAAGTTCAGACGCTTGGCAAAGTCCCGCTGCTCTTTCGTAACTTGATCGCCCGGCACACCGAACACCTGCGCGGCCGTGACGCGATGCAGATCCGCGCCGGACTTGAACGCGTTCGTGAAAGCTTCGTCCCCGGAAAATTCGGCGAGGATACGCAATTCAATCTGTGAATAGTCCGCGATGATCAACCAACGCCCTTCGGGATGACCCATGAAGCAGCGACGATACTCGGCTGCGTGCGGCACCTGCTGAATATTCGGGTTCGTGCAGGCAAAGCGTCCGGTGGGCGCGCCGATTTGCCGAAAGTCCGCGTGCAGCCGGCCGGTCTTCGGGTTGATGAACTCGATCATGTTTTGGCCATAGCTGGTCAACGCCTTCTGCATCGTGCGGTATTCGAGGAGCTTCGCGACCACGGGATACTGCACCGCGAGTGGCTGCAACTTCCAATTGCGCGTTGAATCAGGCAGCGGAATGCCGAGCCGGGTCAACGCCTCGCTGACCTGTTGCTGCGAATCGAGATTGATGTTTGCGCGCGGCGGGCCGAACAGTGACGCCTGGGCGACGCCTTCGCCCAGCATCTCCTGCAACTCATTCGCGAGTTCCGCGCGGCGCTCCTCCACAATCGCAAGTTGCTCAAGCCACCGCGTTTTGTCCATGTAGAAACCGGCCAGTTCGAGGTCGACGACCGGCATTACGCACTCGAATTCCAATCGCGCGCAATCAATCAGCGCGTTCGACTTGATCTTCTCGACCAGTTTCTCGCGCAAGGGAATCAAGACGGCTGCATCGCGCGCGGCGTACTGCAACTGCGCTTCCGACAATTCAAATTCCCAGTTGCTGAGGCGCTCAGATTTATCGACCGCTTCGTTCAGATAACGGCCGGCGATCGCTTCCAATCCGTGACGCTCTTCAATGTCGCCGGCTGAGACGAGCTGGCTCGCCAGCAACGTGTCGAACAACCCACCGATGTCCACGCCGAGATTGTGCTTGAGAAACTTCGCGTCGAATTTTGAATTGTGCGCGATTTTGATCGGCCGAGGCGCGCTGATCAGTTGCCGCAGCGAAGCGAACTCTTCGCTCTGCTTGAGATCGTAATTCGCAAACTTGCCCAGATCGATTATGAAAACATCTTCAGGCGTGGCCAGTTGGATTAGCCGCAGCCGCGACAGGTACGGATCGAGATCTGTGGTCTCAGTATCGAGGCCGATTACTTGACGGGTTGCGAGTTGCTCGACCGCGCGGCGAAGTTGATGGGGAGTTGTTATGAGTTCGTACGGCGTATTCATTGCGAAGTAGATTTAGCCACAAAGACGAAGTCAGTACCACTCGCCTCAGCGAGTGGGTCCCGCACTCAATCCAATTTGAATCATTGTCCCACCTGCTGACGCAGGCGGTACGGACCTCATGTGCGAACATCAATGCTTCGCGCCGATCAGATACGTTACCGGTTCGTCACGGGGAACAAATGCAGCGTGAATGGTGTTGGCAGGCAGGTAGTCTCGATCGCCGGCACGCAGCGTGTAGGTTTCATGTCCGACGCGCAGTTCAAGTGTACCGCTGATAATCCAATGTGATTGATCTTCAGGATGCGCGTGCGGCCCGTAACTGGTCCCGGCCGCATCGGTCCATTGGAAGACACTGTAGCCTTCCGACTGAAGCTGCTGCCGCAGCTTCGACGCATCGGGCGCACTATCCGCCGCCCACCGTTCCACTTGAATCTCCATGCCCTAACTTTGTCACAACTGGGTTGGCGACGCACGAAGCCGCCCGCGAATCCGTGACACAAATCACCAGGGCCTGACGCTATTTGGATTGAGAGCGGCCGATTGGCTGTCGAAGAAAAGCCAGAGGAAGGCGGGTTAGGTAGGTTTAGACACAACAAAAGGAGGCGGTTATGCCGTTAATTGAAGTCAAAGCCATTGCCGGAGTTTTCTCGGAGGAAAAGAAACAGGAAGTCGTCAAGAAATTGACCGACACCATGGTCGCGATCGAGGGCGAAGCCCTCAGACCGTACACTGTGGTCTTGTTCGAAGAGATTGCGAGCGGATCATGGGGCGTCGGTGGAAACGCGCTTACGACCGCGCAGGTCAAGGCAATCGCGGCCGGCGGAAAGTAACCGGTTACTCAAAAAAACAGGTAAGGCAAGGTGCGAGAGGCATAGGCGGCGAAAGTCTCTATGCCTTCTCAGCCTTTTGTTATCTTACGAATCATCAATAATGAACGAGGAGGCAATATGAGTCGTCGAGCTGAATCACTAGCTAATCGAATTGAGGAAGGTGCGGCGGGTCTGGCAGCTTTTGCTGGAACCCTTTCTGATGCCGAGTGGCACATACCGGTTTCATTAAGCGACCCCCGCCCAGTTGGCGTCATCGTGCACCACGTCGCCAGTGTCTATCCCGTGGAAGTTGAAGTGGCACGAATTGTCGCTGGCGGCACAGCGGTAACCGACGTGACTTGGGAGGCGGTGGCAGAGATGAATGCAAAGCACGCCGAGAGCCAAAACGAAATCACTAAAGAAGCCACGCTGGAGCTCTTGCGCAAGAACAGTCGCGAAGCCGCCGCGGCGGTGCGCACATTTAGCGACGAGCAATTGGATAGCTCGGCGCCATTCTCATTAAGTTATGGCGCGCCGATGACAGCACAGTTCGTAATCGAAGATCACGCGTTGCGTCATAGTTGGCACCACCTGGCGAAGATTCGTAAGGCCGTCGGTCGCTAATCCGACAGACTCTGCAAAGTCCTGCGTGTAGGAGGTTCGGGGTGTAGGAGGTTCGGGTGTAGGGGGTCGGGTGTCGGGTGTAGGAGACAGCGTTAGGTTAGAAGCGTGTAGGGTTTAGGGTGAAGAGCCGCGTCAGGGAAGTGTCCTTTACGATTCGGAACAGCTACACCCCACACCCTAGGGTGTAGGAGACAGGGGTTAGGTTTGAAGCGTGTAGGGCTTAGAGTGTAGAGCCGCGTCAGGGAAGTGTCCTTTACGATTCGGAACAGCTACACCCCACACCCTAGGGTGTAGGAGACAGGGGTTAGGTTTGAAGC
>Ga0114129_10015464_pt1 | contig 10853 bp, 10 predicted proteins | sample RhiMetdeltSRZDD1_FD_80071 | JGI IMG/M metagenome (GOLD analysis project Ga0114129, IMG submission 80071) | Populus rhizosphere microbial communities from Tennessee, USA - Rhizosphere MetaG P. deltoides SRZDD1 (version 2) (version 2) | ecosystem: Host-associated > Plants > Roots > Rhizosphere >... | reverse complement strand
CGTCTCGTGTTTGCTACCGGCGTGCGCGTCGGACTGGCCAAGGGCATTGGCGGCGAAGTGCCGAACACCGAACAGTTCTTCGCCGGCGGCAGCTACAGCATGCGCGGCTTCGCGCAGAATGCCGTCGGCCCGATCGGACCCGATCTGATTCCGACCGGCGGCAATGCGCTGGTCATTTTCAACAACGAGCTCCGCGCACCGCTGTTCGGGCGCTTCGACGGCGTGATTTTTACCGACATCGGCAACGTGTATCCGCTGATCAGCGATATCACCTTCGATTTTCGCGAGTCAGCGGGCGTCGGGCTGCGCGTGCGCACGCCGTGGTTCCTGCTCCGCGGCGACTACGGCTTCGTCCTCGATCCTCGTCCGGGCGAGAAGCGGCAGCGCTTCTATTTCAGCATCGGGCAGGCCTTCTGATGTGTCATGGCCAGGCTTCTGCGTCGGCTCGGGGTTGAAATCTCGTGGCGTGAGATTCTGAAGCGGACGCTGTACGAGACGTTCTGGAAAGACAACTGCCTGTCGTTGGCCGCGCAGTTGGCCTACTACTTTTTCTTCGCACTCTTTCCGACGCTGCTGTTCCTCGTCGCGCTCGCCAGCTATTTCCCGGTCACGACGCTGATTGATGACATGTTCCGGACCTTTGGCGGATTCCTGCCGCCGGAGGCGTTGCAGATCATCACCGATCAGATCGTCAAGATCTCGAACCAGAAGGACGGCGGACTCCTGAGCCTCGGTATGCTGCTCGCGGTGTCGAGCTCGTCGGCGGCGATGACGGCGATCATCGATACGCTGAATCATGCCTACGGCATCGTGGAAAGCCGGCCATGGTGGAAGGTGCGGGTGATGGCGGCCGGCCTCACTGTGGCCGTGTCGGTCTTCATACTGGCCTCGTTCGCGTTGATCCTGACCGGTCCGACGCTGGCCACCAGGCTTGCCGACCTGTGGGGCCTGGGCCCCGTGTTCGAGTGGAGCTGGAAGATCCTGCAGTGGCCGATCATCTTCGCTCTGGTGTCGGTCTCGATCGCGTTCATCTACCGCTTCGCACCGGACGTGGAGCAGGAATGGGTCTGGCTGACGCCGGGCTCAGTGGTCGCAACGTCGCTGTGGTTGCTCGCGTCGCTGGGCTTCAAATATTACGTGGCGAACTGGGGCGCCTACACCGAGACCTACGGGCTCCTCGGTGCGGTGATGATTCTGCTGCTCTGGTTCTATATTTCCGGGTTCGTGATTCTGCTCGGGGCGGAGATGAACGTGGAGATCGAGCACGCCGGGGAGGCTGGTCCACGCCGTCGCATCGGCGATCGCAGGTTTGCTGGTGTTGAGCGGCGGCGACAGGCGGGCTAGACTCCGGTTCCGAAGGTTCAGAAGGTTCCATGGGTTCCATGGGTTTCTGTTCCGAGGGTTCAGCGATGAAAACCGCACTCGTTGGCGCGAGTACCGCCGCCCTCCTCATCATCTCTGTCCACGCGCAGACCCCGGCGCGTCTGCCGTGGGGCGATCCCGATCTCGAGGGCATCTGGACCAACGCGACGTTGACGACGCTGCAGCGTGCGCCGGAACTCGGGACGAAGGCCTTCTTCACGGCCGAGGAAGCGGTCGCATGGGAGAAGCAGCGCATCCAGGCCACCAATGCCGATCGCCCGCTGCGCGCCGGCGAGGTCGGCGCGTACAACGACGCCTTCTTCGAACGCGGCAAGAGCGGCGTGAAGAGCCGTCGCACCTCGCTCATCATCGATCCGCCGGATGGGCGCATCCCGGCGTTCACGCCCGAGGCGCAGCAGAAGGTAGACGCGCGGACGAAGCACGAAGCGGTCAGTCCGGCGGATCGTCCGGCGGATCGCTGGCTCACCGAGCGGTGCATCCTGTTCGGCGCCACCGTGCCGATGCTGCCCGAGCCGTACAACAACAACTACCGGATCCTGCAGAGCCCGGGTTACGTGACGATCCTCGTCGAGATGAATCACGACGCGCGCGTGATTCCTCTGGACAGCCGGCCGCATCTGTCGTCGCGCGTGCAGCAATGGATCGGCGACTCACGCGGCCGCTTCGAAGGCAACACGCTCGTCGTCGAAACGCGCCATCTGAAGTTCAACGAGAAGAGCCGCTTCGGCGTTGGATACTTGAACGGCCTGAGCGACGAAAACTTGCGAGTCGTCGAACGGCTTACGCGCACCGATGCCAACACGCTGACCTATCAGGCGACGATCGAGGATCCCACCGTATTCGTGAAGCCGTGGACGGTCGAGATCTCGATGGATCGGACTGAAGGGCCGCTCTACGAAGTCGCGTGCCATGAAGGCAACTACGGGATGTCCAACATCCTCTCCGGACAGCGCGCGGAGGAACGGGCGGTGAGTAAGGTTCCGTAGGTTCAGCAGGTTCCGAAGGTTCCGAGGGTCTCGGTTCCGCGGTTCGCGCCTGTGGGCCTGCCGGATGGCGGCGCCGTCGGAGCACGACGACTCATCGCGAAGGCGGAAAGCGAACGAAGCGATTCCGCGCCGCGAGTTCGTTCTGCGCGATCCGTGTCGTACCGAATTCGCAATGTTGGTGCATGCCGCGAAGGCTGTCGGTGAAGTAACCCCTACTCGCGGCGGGACTATCGAAGCGTCCCCTTGATCAACATGTGACGGACGCCTATTGGCGCGACCGTCAGGTCGAGCCCGGCGGTCGCCACTTGCGCGCGCACTTCATCCATCGTGAACGCGGCGAGCAGCGACTGATAGAAGTCGTGCTGCAGGATGGGATGCTCGCTGCCCGCGCCTTCCTTCACCATCGCACGCGCGGTTTCTTCGCTGTCCGGTCTCACGAGATCCATCACGTAGACGGCGGCACCTGGCCGGCCGAGGCGAGTCACCTCGTTCCACAGCACACGCGGATCCGGCAGGTGATGGAGCAGATCCTTTGAGAGCACCGCATCGAAGGACTGCGACGCCGGCGGCGGACCGGGGATGCGGGTGTGCAGCAGGGTCAGTCGATCGTCCACACCGGCGGCGCGCGCGGCCGTTCGGCCGAGCGCGATCATCGGCGCGGAGCCGTCAATCGCGGTGATGGCGGCATGCGGCGCTGCTTTGGCCAGGCGGATCACGACGTCTGCCGGGCCGCAGCCGATGTCGACAACCGTGCGCAGATACGTGGGGAAGTCACCGACGAGACTGTCGACGTACAGCTGGTTCGAGGTGCTGAAGTCTGCCTGGGCGTAGGCGATGGACTGCTGCTCATCGTTCATCAGTTCGGGTTCGGTCACTCGTTCCATGTCGGCGGTTCGATACCTTACCACTCGTGTCACCGCCCGGTGTCCGAGTGCGCCGCATGAACCGGCTTTGATTCGGGAGAACCACGCTGACGCAGGTAGACCGCCAGCCAGACCATGGCGGCCACCGACAGAAATTCGCTCTGCCAGTTCTGAAATGACTCGAACCAGAACTGGCTGGACGTCAGGTAGTCCACGATAGTCGTGGAGGTGGGCGCGTTGTGCAGCTGTTGCGTGTGCCGATTGGCCGCCCACCCCCCAATGACATGCCCAATCCACGAAATCGCAAAAAGACCAAACAAGGCGAGTCCCAGTGAATGTTCGTAGACACGCAAGACCCAACCGCCGTGCTTCACTGGCCACGGGGCATTGTCGAGATGGGCGAAGTCGCGTGGATCGGCATCGACCGCTTCGATCGCGCCCGGCCGTCGAGACTCCGGCGATCCCTTCTGGTGCAGGATCGCCGTCAACGTGACGAAGGCCGTCATTTGCAGGAACTCACTCTCCCAATTCTCGAAAAGTGCCTCCCATGGATGTCCCACGCGCAAATACGACAGGAGGGCGAGCGCTGGCGCCCCATGTTCGATCTGCTCTCCGTTGAACTCGTACCATCCGGCGACGATCTGGCCGGCGAGACAGATCGCGAACAGGCCGAGCATGACCAGCGTCAGCGATCGGTTCGCCACCCAGCTCATAGGTCCGAGGAATAGCAACTTTCACGCCCGTCTCTTGATGGGTGGGCGAGCCCCACGGCGGCGCATCCGCCGTCTCGGAGGCTGTGACGTCCCGATCTTGTGCCTGTCAAGAGCACTGGTCCACCGTGGTAACGTTGCGCCAGCCGGACAGTGAACACATGACACGCTTCTTCCTGACCATCGTCGGGCTGATTGTTCTATCCATGGCCACTGGCGGACAGGCCGCCGATCCGCTGCTCGCGCGCGTGAAACAGGAGCGCGGCGCGTATCTGAAGACGCTGCAGGAGCTCGTGTCCATCGAGTCGGGCAGCCGTGACATCGAGGGGCTGAATCGCATCTCGGAAGTGATTGCCAACCGGCTGCGCACGCTCGGTGGAGAGGTCGAGTTCGTCGCGCCCGGGTCGGACGCCCGCTTCGACGACACGCCGGCACGGATCGGCCGCATGGTGCTCGCGCGCTTCAAGGGCACGGGCACGCGCCGCATTCTGCTGCTGGCGCACATGGACACCGTGTACGAGAAGGGGATGGGCGCGAAACAGCCGTTCCGCATCGACGGCGACCGCGCCTACGGGCTCGGCATCGCCGACAACAAACACGGCGTCGCCCTGGTGTTGCACACCGTTGCCCTGCTCCAGGCGATGAAGTCCCAGCCGTACGGCCTGCTAACGGTGCTCATCACCGGCGACGAGGAGATCAGCGCGCCCGGGTCGCGCGGTGTGCTCACACGTCTCGGCCGCGAGCACGATGTCGTCCTGTCGTGTGAAGGGGGCGGCGGGGCCGGTAACGATCGGATCGAGTTAGCGACAACCGGCAGTGGCGCGCTGTTGCTCAAGGTCACCGGCCGCGCGTCGCACGCCGGCGCTGCGCCGGAACAGGGACGGAACGCGCTCTATGAGATGGCGCACCAGATCATGCAGATGCGCGACCTCTCCGATCCGGCGACAGGAGTGAAGCTGAATTGGACCGTGGCGTCGGCGGGGACGGTGCGCAACATCATCCCGGCGACGGCGCAGGCGATGGCCGACGTGCGCGTGCAGCGTGTGGCGAGCTGGGATGTGATCGAGAAGCGTGTCCGCGAGCGCGTCGCCAAGACGCTCATCCCCGATACCAAGGTCGAGCTCGTACTCGAACGGCGGCGGCCACCACTCGAACCCACGGACTCATCACGCGCGCTCGCCAATCAGGCGCAGCGGATCTACTCCGAGATCGGACGGATGCTGCGAGTGGCGACAGAAGGACAGGGGGGTGCCACCGATGCGGCGATCGCCGCTCTCGAAACGCGCGGCGCCGTGATCGAAGGACTCGGTCTGCTGGGCGCCGGCGCGCATTCCAATGACGCCGAATACATTCTGCTCAACTCGCTCGAGCCGCGGCTTTATCTGCTGTCTCGTTTGATTATGCAGAACTGAACCAGTTCCGAAGGTTCAGAGGGTTCCGTAGGTTCCGTAGGTTCCGAAGGTTTGAGTTCAGAACAGAAACCCTCGGAACCTTTTGAATCTTCTGAACCCTTTGAACCTAGGTTCAGTTCGGCAACACCACGCTGTCTACGACATGAATCACGCCATTGGACTGGAAGACGTTGGCCTGCGTGATCGTCGACCAGTCGCCCTTCTCGTCCTTCAGCATGAGTTCGTTGCCCTTCATTGTCGCCCACAGCATGCCGCCACTGACCGTTTTCAGCGTCGCCATGCCGTTGTCCTTCTTGATCCACTTCTTCAGATCCGCGCTGGAGATCCGGCCGGGCACGACGTGGTAGGTCAGCACCTTCGTCAGCATGCCCTTGTTCTCGGGTTTGAGCAGCGTGTCCACGGTGCCGGCCGGTAGCTTCGCGAATGCCGCGTTCGTCGGGGCAAAGACGGTGAACGGGCCGGGACTCATCAACGTATCCACGAGACCGGCGGCCTTCACGGCGGCGACGAGCGTCGTGTGATCCGCTGAGTTGACCGCATTCTCGACGATGTTCTTGTTCGGGAACATCTCTTTGCCGCCGACGATGGGATTCTTGGCGGCGTAACCAATCGTCGCGGCCATTGCCACGATTGCCAGCGCCGTTCCGCACAATGTTGTGAGCTTCATCTGTTTTCCTCTGTTCAACCACTAACCACCAACCACCAACCACTAACCAACCAATCACCAACGGCTACGCGCGGACCGCGACATCGGATTGGGTCCGCTGTCGCGACGGACGGCGTCCGCAGTCGAGCAAATCCGGCAGGGGCTTCGGTGCGTAGTTCCAGTTGTGCGCGATCGAGTTGCGATGCCCGTGCCTGAGCCGCCGCGCCCGACGCGGCGTGAGCTGCTGAAGATGCTCCCGTTGGTGGGCGCCGCCGTGCTGCTTCATCCAACCTGGCGATCGCGTCTCCTGTCGCGCGGTCTTGCGTGGAGTGATGCCCTATCGGAGCGGACGTTCAATCCGCTGCTGTCCGCGCCGACGTTCGCTGACGAGGAGCTCACACCCTTCGAACGGTTCCCGCTCAACTCGTATCTCGTGGACGATCCGGAGATCGATCTCGACGAGTGGCGTCTCGAGATATCGGGTCTCGTAACCAGGCCCGGTGAGTACGCGCTCAGCGATCTGCGCATGCTGCCGCGCGTTCGGCAGAACACGCGGCATATCTGCATCGAGGGCTGGGATGTCGTCGGCAGCTTTGGCGGGATGCAGCTCGCCGATCTGCTGGCGCTGGTCGGTGCCGATCGGCGCGCGCGGTTTCTCGAAGTGACATGCGCCGACGACTACTACGAGTCACTCGATATGGCCACGGCACGGCACCCGCAGTCGCTCCTGTGTGACGAGATGTATGGCCGGCCGCTCACGCGCGAGCACGGCGCACCGTTGCGCCTCGTGCTGCCCACGAAGCTGGGCTACAAGCAGGCCAAGTACGTCGTCGGCCTGCGAGTGAGCCACGTGCTGGGCGCGAAGCGCGGCTACTGGGTTGACCAGGGTTACAGCTGGTACGGAGGACTGTGATCCAGCATCCGGCGGTGGTGCGCCTGTGTCATTGGGCGTTTGCGCTGTCGCTGCTGGTGTTGATCGGCAGCGGTCTCGAGGTGTTCGCGGCGTTTCCGTCTTTTGGCGAGAAGCTGCCGGCGTCGGATCTCTTCGTGCCGCCATCGGTGGTGCGGATCGGCGGATGGCTCGGCGGGGCGTTGCAGTGGCACTTCACGTTCGCATGGGCGCTGGCGGCAGCGATGATGCTCTACTTCACCTACCAGTTCGTGAGTGGCAACGTCCGCCAGGTGCTGTTCGCGAGTCGTGACGTGCGCGGCGTGTGGCCGATGGCGCGGCACTACTTTCTGTGTGGCCCGAAGCCGGAGCTCTTCGAAACCTACAATCCGCTCCAGAAGCTGGCCTACTCGATCGCGTTGCTGCTGATCGTCGTCAGCCTCGTCACGGGGTTCGCCCTTTACAAGCCGGTGCAACTGCCCTGGCTTGTCTACGGGCTGGGCGGATTCCGGCTGACGCGCATCTGGCACTTCGCCGCGATGTGCGGACTGCTCGCGTTCATCCCAGGACACCTCGTCATGGTCGTGGTCCACGGCTGGCGAAACTTCGCGTCGATGTGGACCGGACGATCATGCGTGGACTAGATCAATTCCCAATTCCCAACTCCCAACCACTCCCAACTTCCAAGAGCGGTCAATTGGGAGTTGGGATTTGGGAGTGGTTGGGAGTTGGTAGTCGGTAGTTGGGCGTTGTAATGTGTGCACCATGCGCAGCTTCACTCGTCGCGAGCAACTGAAGGCGATGCTGGCCCTTGGGTTGGTTCCACTCCAGATTCCGGCGCGCCCCGACGGAGTTGTGCCAGCCACAGGCATCGGGCGGCGCATTCGTCATCTGTCGTACAGCGATCAGGGCGGACGGCCGGACGGCGTACAGGTGATGGTCAACCGGCGTCACGTCTACGTCGGCCACATGTTCAGCGACGGTGTGACGATTCTCGACGCCACCGATCCGCGGCGGCTGAAGCCGGTCGGCTTCTTCACCGCCGGCGTCAACACACGTACGCATCACCTGCAAGTCTCTGACGATGTGATGTTGCTCGCCAATGGCGCGAACATCGTGGCGATGCAGTCGTACGACAACCTGCGCGGTTACTTCGAGAACGCGCTCGTGGACAGTATCAGCAACAAGAAGAAGTTTCGATCGGGACTGAGCATCCACGACATCTCACGTCCAGGCGAGATGCGCGAGATCGCGTTTCTCGAGATTCCCGGTTTCGGCGTCAATCGGCTGTCGTGGATGGGCGGACGCTACGCGTATCTGTCGGCGCATTTCGACGGCTTCACCGACCACATCTTCTGCATCGTGGACTTGCAGGAGATCACCAAGCCGCAGATCGTCTCGCGCTGGTGGCTGCCCGGCATGCATCGCGAGGCCGGTGAGAAGCCGACACTCGCGCCGGGGAAGCGGGTCGCGCTCCATCACGCGATCGTCGCTGGCGATCGCGCGTATGGCGCATGGCGCGATGGCGGACTGACGATTCACGACATCAGCGATCGCTCGTCGCCAAAACTGATGTCGCACATCAACTGGTCTCCGCCATTTCCCGGCGGGACGCATACGGCACTGCCGCTCCCAGGCCGCAACCTCGTCGTCGTCGCCGACGAAGCGAACGCAGAGCGCTGCGCCAAAGGCACGTTCCACACGTTCGTCGTCGACGTGCGCGCGCCGGAGAATCCCGTCCCGATTGCCACGCTGCCGACGCCAAAGGACCGCGACTTCTGCGCGACGGGCACATTCGGGCCACACAACCTGCATGAGAATCGGCCTGGATCGTTCCGCAGCGAAGACGTGATCTTTTCGACGTACAACAACGCCGGCGTACGTATCTTCGACATCAAGGATCAGTTCGCGCCGAAGGAAATCGCTGCGTGGGTGCCACCTGCGCCGAAGCGCCTGATCGACCCGCGCCCGAACGTATCGCTTGCCGCGAAGACGGCGGACATCTTCGTCACGACCGATGGATTGATGTTTGTGAGCGATTGGAACGCGGGACTAAACGTCTTGCAGTACGAGGGTTAAAACTCCCAACGACCAACTCCCAACTGCCAACCACTCCCAACCCCCAACTACCAACCACTCCCAACCCCCAACTACCAATTCAACGTTCAATTGGGAGTTGGGAATTGGGAGTGGTTGGGCGTTGTAGTTGGCAGTTGGGAATTGATTTACTTCACGTACCAATGGCCGGAGATAGAGAGGCCCATGCCGCCTGGCTCGAAGCCGACGAACGGCTCGGGCTGGTGGTAGTAGCCCACGTCCACGCTGAGTGCGAGCGCCGGCACGCTGGCCAGCGACATCTCACCGCCAACGAAGAAGCGTGCGCCCATCGTGCTGGCCGATTCGGTCACGTCCGCGAAAATCAAGTCGGTACGGGACGAGCGGGCGAAGTGTGCGGCGGCACCCAGATACGGACGCAGCCACAGCGTATCAGTGACATGGTCGTTCAGCGCGAACAGGACGCCCGGCGCGATGTCGGTCACCGACGCACGGCTCAGCAGATCGACGCTGTCATACGTATAACGCGACACCTCGAGCTGCATGCCGATGCGACCCTTCTTCCAGGCGCGCGCGCTGCCGCCGAAGCCTCTCGAACTGCCGGCCATCGCGCCCACACCGAAGGCGTGCGTTGGCGCGACATACAGCGTCTGATTCTGTGACGGCGCAGACGGCTGCGACACCGGGATCTGCTCGCGAACCGCGACCGGCGCCACAGACGCCGTCGGCGTGACCGCTGCCTTCGCGCTCACCAGCGCCGGTTCGTTGGCCGCCGTCTTCGCGCCCGCTGCGGGTGCGGCTTTCGCGGTTGCCGGGGCTTTCGCCGTCGTCGCCGCTTTCGCGGAAGCTGGTGCCGCTGTCGCTTTAGGCGCCGCAGCTGCCGGAGCCGTTGCAACCGCCGGTGCCGCGACATTGCCGCGGGCCAGGGCATTCACGCGCACGTAGCCGACGCCGTCGGCGGCCGACGGCCATGCGACCTTCACCCAGTCGCCCACTTCACGCGTCACGACCAGCTCGGTCCCGCGTGGCGCATTGCCAACCACAGGGCTGGCCACGCTGGGCGTCTTGTGCACAGCAGTCGCTTCGCTCACGGTGACCTTCTTGGCGGCGCTCGGCGCGCTCTGCGCATGAAGCGGCGACGCACTCAGACAAAGAGCAACGATGGTAGCCGCAGCCTGACGAATCATTGGAAGTTCCTCCTCCACGTTCCCGACATACGAACTTGGCGGCCCGACGACGGTTCTGTCATCGCGCGGCCGCGCGAACTGCTGATATGGCCCGGAAAAGCCTTGCTGGCGTGATGAAGAGCAAACGGCGTGCTTGTTCGTGGTGCTTTGTCAGGACGAGAGGCGATGCGCAGGTTTGGCGGAGAGCGCAGGCGTTAAGCCTGCGCGTGTCCGCGGAGGTTGAAGCCTCCGCTTTACGGCAGCGAGAGTGCCACGAGCTCGCCCGGATACTGCCGGCCCGAAACGGCAATGACGATGTACTGCTTGCCGCCGGCCATGTAGGTCATCGGCGCGTTGCTGACGCCGGCGGGCAGCTCCATCTCCCAGGCGATCGCGCCGGTCTTCTTGTCGAAGGCACGGAACATCTTGCCGCCCCAGGTGCCGCCCGGCGGCAGACCAACGCCGGCGTCGCTGCCTTCACCCATGAAGACGAACGACTTGGTGACGAGCGCCGCGTTGCGTCCCGGCGTGCCGATGGGTGGAAGGTTGAGACCCTTGAACGCCGGATGATTGCGGATGCCGTTGCCGTTGGCGACCGACCACAGGATGTCGCCTTTGTTGAGATCGATCGCGACCAGTCGTGAGTACGGCGGCTTGAACGGATCTGGCAGACCCTGCGGACCGAACGGCCACGGCACCTGCTGCTTCACGTACGGCAGCGTCGATTCGGGATGCTGCGACTT
>Ga0114129_10015460_pt1 | contig 10854 bp, 9 predicted proteins | sample RhiMetdeltSRZDD1_FD_80071 | JGI IMG/M metagenome (GOLD analysis project Ga0114129, IMG submission 80071) | Populus rhizosphere microbial communities from Tennessee, USA - Rhizosphere MetaG P. deltoides SRZDD1 (version 2) (version 2) | ecosystem: Host-associated > Plants > Roots > Rhizosphere >... | reverse complement strand
CGTCAAGCAAGTTCCCTACGTTTCTGGCACATAAATTCGCAGTCCCCGGTAAACCTCATCGCCCGATAGCGTACGGAGAATGGTATCCGCCGACCGTCCGGTTCGTTCAGCCAATTCTCTCGGCGTCATAGGGCGGTTGCCGGCAGCCAGTAATGCGCGAAATACCGCATCTACCAGTGACGTGCGTTCCGTCATGTATTCGGCCTGTAAGCTGCAATGAGTAAGTAAAACATACTGCAATTGATCAACATCCTGCACTTGTCCAGTTGCAGGGTCTATCCACTCTACGCGAGTCTGCGAATCTGGATTCTCGCCCAATTCTTCACGATGTTGGGCACATAAATGCTGTGCGAGATACAGATCAAGGTCGCGCTTGGAGCGCGACCACCATGTGTAATCAATATGAAACTGGGTGTCCAGTGTAGGACGGACCAAGTTACTTGGAACACTCGGTCGTGGCACGGTCGTTTTTCCTCTCGTCTGTCTCTCTAAGCGGCACTCTATACTAAGACTGCGCTTGAACCTCTTTCAATCGCCAATAAGGCCCCCCAACCGATTCAAATTCGGGCAGCGCGACCAGTCGCGCAAAAATTGGCCCCGGTGGGCTTCGGCGAATGAGATTAACTGCACTGTAGAGCGTTTTTGCGTGCACAGTTCCCTGCGGGTTTAGCGCCGCCAAATCCCGCATAATGTCTTCCATCAGGTCTTCGACAGGTATATTGCGGTCGGCAACACGCTGGGCAACATTATCGATTGCGTCAGGATCGATTACCTCAATGATCATCAGATCATCAAACTCTGTCGCTACCCCACGTTGCGCGGATTCGAAACGCAGCCTGCTGTTCTGAACAGACGCAGTACGAACCCACTCCTTACGAGGCTTATGGAGTCCTGCACTGATTTCAACCCGGCTCGGATTTTTCGTCCGTCGGATCGTCAGATTACTCCCTACTGGGATTTCATGCTGGATGAAATAATCCGCGAGTCCATAAACATATCCGCCGGGGCGCACCACCCAGGCTGGATACTCACTGCCCGTATCATGATCAATAAGCGTGAAGCGAATACGCGGTGATTGCAGTGCAGTTGGAAACATCTGCTGCAATTGCGGCAATAGCGGCAGTGTGCCGGACCGCTGGTGCGGATAGATCAAAGTTACCGTCACAGACTGCGGCGGTTGTACGACACGGGGGATTGGTAGGTTCGAAAGTTCATCGCCGATTTGACGTTCAAGTTCCTTCAGTTCTGTAGTAAGGAGGCTTTCGTCGGAAGAAATCGGTAGATAGTGAAGACGCGATGGAGGCGTTTGAACTTCGGCAGGTTCTAATCGGCTCAAATACCATAGCACTTGACCTGCTGGCCCAACCTCGTCAAAGCGATCATCCCGTTGAAGCCCATAGTTGAGAGAAAATTGCGCCAAGCGCTCAGGAACGTTTTGCAGCATTCCAGCTTGTTCGATGATTTCGGCGGTTGCCATCGGGCCGCCGCCGTTCATATCTAGTACCGCCTCAGCAAGATTTAGGTGTCCAGAGTTGACGTTGGCGAGAAGTGATTTTGGGAACCAACGTCCTGCTAACCGAACAAGGTCTTCATTTTCATCTAGTTTCGCTTGAAGCGCGTCTGAGACTGCGCCGCCCCACTCAATGAAGATTTCCTCAGGTGAAAGTTCGGGAAATTCTACGCCAGTTTCTTCCTCAACTACCTCTTCTTGCCCCAGCATATCTGGTGCGATACCACTAGCAAATTCGAGCACCTTGCCCTTATCGAACTGTACTTCAAGGACGGTGTAGGTTCCATAATCTGGATTCTTGCCAGCGCGAGTTTTCATAACCTTTCCTACCGAGAAGTTCATAGACGGGAATGCCACCTCATCGCCGACCTGATACTCACGCGTAGGATTGTATTGATTCTCTGGTGTGTGGGCTGCCTTCGATGGGCGTTGGGAATCGTGCTCTACCCGATTTCTGACGAGAATCAGCGCCATTTCATCTACCGAAAGAGGTGTCTCCTGTTCAAGCAGCATGTTGTATAGATGATCTAGATCGGCCTGCTCGACACGAAAGTCATCGACCCAGTATTCTCGTCGTTGGGTATTACGTTGCGCCACCTAGGCTAGACTCCATCCTTGATTTCTACTGCGGGGATGCTGATGCGGCATCGATATGAGGTTCAGTCAGATACGGCGTCATTATACCGAGTGCTGAGGTCAGTTGCAATGATTTGTGCCTAAGGGAATTCTTCCCGCACCCATTGAAGAGGATCAACTGGGACTCCACCTACCCACATCTCCCAATGCAGATGTGCTGCCGTTGCCGATCCTGTCCTGCCCACCAATCCAATCTGCTCGCCTGCTGACACACTATCCCCCTCCTCGATCAGTATGGATGATTGATGCCAATATCCGGTATAGACTCCCCACCCATGATCGATGACCGTAAAGTTACCTCTCACCGCAAGCTGGCCTGTTTCCACGACCACGCCATCCGCAGGCGCAAAGATCGGTGTTCCAGTCTTCGCGAAGAAATCTGCTCCACTATGATAAGTGTTGTAGGTTTGGCCCCCATCAAACGAGCGTGCCGTCCCAAACGCAGAAGTCATGACACCAGTTGTAGGAAGTAAAAACAGCGAATCCCACCGATGCTCAGGTGAAAAGCCTGTCATCAGGCTGGCAATGTAGTCCGCTTCTTGCTGGACTGCAACTGCGTCGCTGCGAAGCGCAGCCTCGCCCTCAATAAGACGAATGACCTCTGACGAATAGCCACCGGGAGCGACCATCACGTTTCGCGTGAATGTGTGTTTGGAACCGTCTGCACCCATAAAAGTCAGCACAAGCGGATACAATCCGGCATCCGTCCATCGATCTACACCAATTAGAGCGATTTGCTTCCCGCCATCATTAGCGATATTCAAATCCTTGCCCATGAAATTCATGGTAATCATACCAGGTTCTGTTGTCTCGACTTCGACCGCCCCGCTCCGCCCAACTTCGAGTGGCAGTGGATGGAAACTTATTGATTTCCAGGGCGACGGTAGTAGAGTCTCTGCCTCCTCGTCCATGGGCGCGATGATCAACTGGCCGGGATTAATCATAAAAGGGTCGCTGAGGTGGTTCGCGTCGAGCAATTCAACCATCGTGATATTGCGCTTCAAAGCAACGTCCCAAAGCGAATTGTGATTGTCAACACGTACAACATCCCATGTTGCGCTGCGATTGCTGCTCGTCTCAATCGGAACGCTCAACGCTTGCCCAGCGAATATTAGAGTGGGATTGACGATTCGATTAAGTTCGGCGGCCTGACTTTCCGTAGTACCAGATTGTAACGCCAGAGCCTCAAGCGAATCGCCAAGACCAACTGTAACTGAATTGAGACTTACTGCTGGTTCGCGCTTCGGGATGATGATTCGTTGCCCAACTGCGATTTGCGATGAACCTGTGAAATGGTTGGCCGTGTTCAAGGCTTCAATCGTGACATTGTACTCGCGCGCAATATCTGAAAGCGATTCACCTGGCTGAACAACATGAATTGTGATGTCACTAGGGTTGCCATTACCAGACGGATCAGCTTGGGCTAGGGACGTTTGTGTAAACACAAGCCCACTTAGAATCAGAAGCAGGCCAATGGCACTTCGCAGGCTCAGTCGTGTCATGCGATTGGCTCAAACACTAGTGTTTCGCCCACTGAGACTTTGCTGAGAAGATCAGAGGATGCTTCGAGAGTGAACTTAGCTGCCTTAGCTGGAATATATGCTGGTCGCCAAGGCTTTGCAAGTACGGAATCGACTACACACATTGAACCATCAAGCCAGATGGTTGCTATGGGAAAAGACATGAACAACATATGAATTGATGCTCCCGAACGGCTTGCTCTTGGCTCGACCATGAGCAGTCCCTCGCCATCCTCCAGATGAGACCGAAACATCAATCCACGTAGCTTACAGAGAAATGAGTCGCACCAATGCACTTTGGAGAGGAGAATTGTCCCGGTGCTAGTGTTAATTAGGCGCCCCATCCTCGCCATTATGTCTTGCTCTGCTAGTCTGTGGCGCTGGCGGCGCTTGAAGAAGCAGGTGGGGCAGATGCAGCCGTGTCTTCCTGTTGATCAAGTACGCGGCGCACACTTTCTACTAATTCATTTGGACTGAATGGCTTGGTGATGTAGTCCTGTACTTTTGCAATGTGCAGACCCAGCACTTTATCGATGCTCTGCGCTTTGGCAGTCACGATGATAACTGGGATAGATTTCATAGTCTCATCGGCTTTCATTTGCTGATAGACATCCCAGCCGCTCATGTCCGGCATCATCAGATCGAGTAGCACTAGATCAGGCCGATTCTTGGAGATCATCTCAAGCCCTTCCTGACCGCCGATTGCTCCGGCGACCTCGAATCCCCGATTTCGAAGAATCAGTGAAACGAGTTCAATCATAGCAGGCTCATCTTCGATGATACAGATCTTCTTGCGCTCGCCCGTTGTTTCGTCTGCCATCGCCCTCTCCCTGAGATACATAGCCGTTTCTAGCTAAACGATCTTGCTGCGCCATATGAGACCCATTCGATTGTAGCAATCCTTACAAGCGATGCAACTTTACTTTGGCTCCTCATTTGAAAGCCACTCAATAACGGCCTCAGGTAACTCTGCCATGCGCCCTTGTTTCGTTGAGCAGTGGGGCAGCGAGTCGAGAAACATCCTGCCGTATTGCTTTGTCAAGATTCGGCGGTCGAAAATAGCTACTATGCCGCGATCTGTTTTGCGCCGGATCAGCCGCCCGAACCCCTGACGGAATCGCAAGATCGTTTCCGGTATCGCGTACTGTGCGAACGCATTGTCGAAAAGCTCACTACGTGCTGCAAACAGAGGATCGCTGGGAACGCTAAATGGGAGTCGCACAATCACAAGTACGCTGAGATCGGCACCGGGCACGTCCACTCCTTCCCAAAAGGAGCGGGTTCCCATAAGAACTGCCTTCTCACTCCCTACAAAGCCTTCCAGCAATTGGCTTCGGCTTGATCCATCACTCTGATCGTAGACCACTATTCCGTCGCGAGCAAGGGTATCACTGATTGCGTTCGAAGTTTGGCGAAGTTGTGCATAGCTTGTAAATAGGATCAGCGCTCGGCCCTGACTAGCTCGGCATAGGCTGATTAACCCCTGCTCTACCATCTTTTGATAAGCCCCTTGATCGGCTGGCTCAGGGATGTCGTTGACAAGATACAAGAGCGTATTCGACTCGTAGTCGAACGGTGTATCGATGACAACCTCGTCAACTGAGTCAGCGTCCAGCCTATCACGGATATAAGTGAACGAATTATCCGTTCGCATCGTAGCGCTTGTCATCACGATAGTATCTTTGTTGTACCACAGATGACGCTGTACAAGCGGCCCCACGTCGAGTGGTGCGGCGTGCAGCGACATCTTCGCGCCATCCGGCTGGAATTCCGCCCAGTAGACGTAATTTTTGTCCGGCTCTACCACAATCTCGTTGAGCTTCTCGTGAAGCTGAGTCAAATGCCGAGCCGCCGCGCTCACCCCTGCGAGTAAGTCGTCATACTCGTCGATGTCATAGTCCTCAAGGTCTTTGAGACCGAGTGCAAGCTGAGTCATTGCTTCAGCAATCCCCGAGGTGAACTTGCTCAAGTTATCCCAGTATGCTTGTACCTCGCCCCATGCCTGCTGGGATCGCAGCGCATTGAGGATACGAATCTGCTGGGTGTATTCATTACGTGGAATACGCACATGCTCTTCAAGGAACATACGAATGACTTGAAAGAACAGGTCAACGTGCTTGCTCATGTAGCTGGCTGCATCAACAACCATATTGACGAACTGGTCTAAGGTTTCGTAATACTCTTGAGGAATACTTCCTTGAGCCTGTTTCAGAACATCGCCAAGTAGTCCGGAATTGACAGTCCCAAGATCACCCATTTGGCGGATGATCGTATAGGGGTCTGTCCGAAAGCTGAGGCCATTCGTAGTCGCATCTTCCAGATGATGCGCCTCATCTACCACGAGGTATTTATAGTCCGGAAGCACCCTCCCCTCTGTCGCAACATCAGCGAGAAGCAGCGAGTGATTCACGATCAACAGATGAGCTGCCTCCGCCGCCCGCCGAGCGCGGTAGAACGGGCACGTTCCTCCCATCTGTGTCATGCACCGCTCTGTTGTGCAGCCTTCGTCCTCGGCGCTTAGTCGATGCCAAACACTGGCCTCAGCAGGCCCGCGAAGCGTTAGTTCCCCCCGATCCCCTGAGCGACTTTTAGTAAGCCAGACCAGAATCCGTGCGAGCATTTGCATTTCGTCCGCAGAAGTTGGCCCCCGTCTCCGCAGAGCAGCCAAACGGCGTGGGCAAAGATAATTGCTGCGTCCCTTCAGTACTGCTGCCCGGAACGGAATCCCCAGAATCTGTCGCAGAAGCGGTATATCTTTATTGATGAGTTGTTCCTGCAACGTGATCGTATTTGTACTGACCACCACTCGATCATTATTCTGAACTGCGAAGTGAATAGCGGGAACAAGGTACGCCATCGATTTGCCAACGCCTGTCGGCGCTTCGACCATGACGTGCTGGCCCTCGTTGAACGCATTGCAGATAGCTTCCATCATGTCGGCTTGCTGGTGGCGATACTCGTACCCGTTGAAGTTTGAAGCGATTAGACCTCCCGGTCGTACCGTAGCGACAATCTTCTCCGTCTCGATCTGCTTAAGTTTCGCACGTGGCCGTAGTTGTTGTGATGCAGAGCCGTTTTCCCCCGAAAATAACTCGATTAGCTCTTCGTCTTCGCCGCCGTAATCTGCCGAACTCGGTGTGACGAATACATCTTTCGACCTCATTTGCAGTGCCGCTTCAAAGATGTACTGACCATCCCATGCCATCGGTTTCCCGTGCCGGACAATCTCAGCAAGCGTATTCAGCGGCAATTCCATGACCTCTTTCCAAAGCTGTTGGTACAACGCCACAGTCATGTGCACATCATTCAATGCGCGATGTGCGCCATCGGTGGGGATACCATACATCGCTGAGAGCGCATACAGACTGTAGCGGGGCGCTCCGGGCTGCATTGTGGACGCAATTGCATACGTGTCGATCTGTCCGCCGGAAAGCCGCATCCCTGACCGCTGCAAAAATGCCGCATCAAACCTGATGTTGTGTCCGAGAATAGGAGCTGTGCCGATGAAGCGATCTAGCTTTGGGAGAAGAAGTTGGAGACGCGGAGCGCTTTCAACATCTTCGTCCCGGATACCTGTCAATTGAGTCACAAAGTGGGGAATGGCACACCCTGGCGAGACAAGGCTGTGCCATTCGCCGAGGATTTCATCACCCTGGAATTTGACAGCGCCAATTTCAATAATTCGGTCGTGGTTTGGATCGAGGCCCGTCGTCTCTAGATCGACTGCGACGATGATGTCGCGCACGGGAGCGCCTTTCTAAGCATCTGTCCGGAGATGCAGTGTTGCTCAACTTTGGGATAAGTTACAACCTTCGATACGATGTGGCTATTGTACCATACCACTCGCTGCGTCAATCAATTTTGACTTAACGATCAGCTTCCCGTCGAAACACCACACAGCGCTGTTCAAGTTCGCTGAGCAGAGTGTCATAATCTTCGAGCGCCTCTGGCGTAATGATGATGGTTTGCCGCAAGCCCTGTCCATATACTGGCCCCGGCAGCCGATTGAGCAGTGACAAACCTTCGTACAGCCCAATGCTAGCAATCTCAAGATACACACCTGTTTCGCCGTTTTGATAGCTATAAACAACTGTTCGGTCAATTGCATCCCAGGGCACGAAGCGCTTGGGAAGAATCAATCGATGAATGATCAGCCCTTCCTTCACTACCGAAATCTCGACAACCGTCACCATCGCGCTGATCGCCACATAAGCGAGAAATAACAACGCAATGATCTCTATTACACCAAAGTGCGGAGATAGTATCCATCCACAGAACACCAACATTCCGAGCATCGTGATCGGAAGCCAGATGCGGATCTGTGGTCGTGTAAATCGATGGCGGGACAACACGGCGCTGTCAGGAACGGAGAAGCGGCTCATTCAGGTCTGAAAATCCAGCAGTCCTTTAGACTCGAAATGTTTGGTCGGCCTGGAAAATTGTACCCTTATTTCACGGGATCGCACGAGTGCTGTCTAACACAATTCACTCTCAAATATGCGGATTAACGACTGCATGGTAGACACGGCATGGTAGATTGGAGGAAATACTTGCTAAGTCCAACGGCATTCGAGTCATCTTCTTCAATGGATTTCGTCACACGCCCCCCAGAAGAATGCAAGATTCTTGTTGTGGACGACGACGAGCGCATTGTTGAAATCTTTTCGGTGATTCTGAAGCGCGACGGCTACCAGGTCATTTCCGCAGGCGACGGCTTTACTGGCTTGAAGTTGATTGAGGAAGAGCAGCCGGACGTGGCTGTTCTCGACGTGATTCTACCGGGTGTAGACGGCATCGAAATTTGTAAACGCATTAAGAATAACCCTATCACGCGCTTCCTTCCTGTAATTCTTGTCACCGGGATGTCAGCGCGTGCCCGCCGTCTCGACGGGTTGGCCGCAGGGGCGGACGACTTTTTAGAGAAGCCGCCCGATCCGGTCGAGTTGACAGTTCGCGTGCGCTCCCTGATGCGTACCAAGCAGCTTTACGATGAAGTCGAAGGGAGTCGCCGGGCACTGGAAGAGCGCGTCGCCGAACGAACACATGAACTGCGCCAGGCTTATGAGCGTCTTCAGGAACTTAGCCGGGTAAAAAGCAATGTCCTGAATATTGTCTCTCATGAATTGCGCACACCATTACACCAGGCAAAAATTGCGCTTGATCTGGCCCGTCAGGAAGGAATGTCTGATAACCAGAAGATCACGCTCGTTCGTGAAGCGTTGGATGCGATCTCTCTACTGGAATATCGTGTCGGCGATATAGAAGCATTTAGCGATCCGACAGAGCTTCGCCTTGCACCAGCCTCAGCGCGCGACTTGGTTCGCGCCGCAGTCGAGCAAGTCCGATCTCTACGAAAGGGCCAAGATGATCAAATCGTTATAAATGTTCCGCCGGGCTTACCGCCGCTTCTAGTTAGCCCTGTTCCAGTGACGCGCGCACTTGCCCACTTGATACTTAATGCAGCGAAGTTTGGTGAAGGTCAACCTATTGAGATAAATGCGGTACGAAACAATGGTGGAATTCTAATCTCTGTAACCGATCATGGCCCCGGTATGCAGTCAGAAATTTTGCCCCGTTTGTTTGAACCTTTGGAGCAAGGCGATCCTAGCTCAACACGGCGGCACGGTGGGTTGGGGATAGGACTGGCGCTTGTCAAAGTCATTCTCGACGCTCATCAAATTAAATTTGAGCTGTTAAGCGAGTCAGGCGCAGGCACAACCGTGCAACTTCTTGTGCCAGTCGCGCAACTTTAGTCCCCATTGACAATTCTCTAACCAAGGTGGGATCAACCTTGAGTCGATACCGCCACAGCGCATCAAGTCCGCTACATACAGCAGTTGTTGGCCCGCTCGTTCTTCAAAAGATACCGCCGATAATTGCCGCCGTCTTGTTGGTAATCGTTGCCCTGCTTCCAGTCTTAAGGTTCGATAGGAATGTTCGGGTTGCCGTTGGATGCTTTCATGTAGGTCTGCTTCTCGCAGATTGGCTGACACTTTATGGACTTCCGAGAACGCGGCGCTCCTTTGGCCCAGTTGCGCCGCCTTTATATGCAATTACCGCCCTTCGTGGTTTACTGACAACTGTTATAGGTTTATTGACCGGGCGATCTGAAGTCGCTTTGTTCGCAGATGTGGTGATTCAAATCACTATTTTAGTTCTCAGCATCTACGGGCAGTGGGTAGAGCCGGTTGGTCTAATAGTAAGTTACGAAACGCTGACCTCGAAGAAGCTCAATCTTGGCGATGCACCTATACGTCTTCTTCACCTCGCTGACTTGCATGTGGAGCAGATCGGATTACGCGAAGAAAAATTGCAATCCCTCGTAGCGGATATTGCTCCTGACATCATTGTCTTTAGTGGCGACTTCATAAACCTGAGTTACAACCAGGACCTAGATGCAGTCGCAACTGTCCGAACAATTATCTCCGAATGGCATGCGCCTTATGGCGTATTTTGCGTCTCTGGGAGTCCGCTTGTCGAGACACAAGAATTAGTGACCCAATTTGTAGAAGGACTGGATATTCGTTGGTTGCGAAATGAAGTTGTTGAGGTTGTTGTGCGCGGACAGCGAATTCGAATCAGTGGAATCACTTGCACGCATCAGGTTCAGCCAGATAGCTCCACGCTTACCGACGTTCTCTCCAATTCCTTCGCCTCGGCGGATTTCAGCCTTTTTCTCTACCACTCGCCCGATCTTGCACCGATAGTTAACACATGGGGAATCGACCTGTATCTCTGCGGTCACACACACGGCGGGCAGATTCGCTTGCCGATTTATGGTGCACTGATAACGAGTTCTGAACTTGGCAAGCGTTTCGAAATGGGCCGCTACAAGATCGGAGACATGACACTCTACACAAGTCGCGGGATCGGGTTAGAAGGAGCAGGAGCGCCGCGTGCCAGACTGCTATGTCCCCCTGAAATAACTTTATGGACTTTGACTGGTGAGAGGTAATTACTAAATCGGTGGACGAACTGGCCCGCATACAAGCACAGCATTATTTATTGCCGCACGCATTTGCCGGAGATGCGTTCGGTCGTGCTCAGTGGTAAATCTGACCATTTCTTCAAAGCTGGTAGGGCCGAAGATGGCGTGTCGTGCAGGGCGAGACCAAGCCTCTGCTGGAAGACCTCGCAGCCATCGCACCATTTCACCTCTATAGTGCACGAATTGGTCAAGTGCCACTT
>Ga0114129_10015459_pt1 | contig 10857 bp, 7 predicted proteins | sample RhiMetdeltSRZDD1_FD_80071 | JGI IMG/M metagenome (GOLD analysis project Ga0114129, IMG submission 80071) | Populus rhizosphere microbial communities from Tennessee, USA - Rhizosphere MetaG P. deltoides SRZDD1 (version 2) (version 2) | ecosystem: Host-associated > Plants > Roots > Rhizosphere >... | reverse complement strand
TCACGAAATCAACGTGATCGGCATCTCTGCCGTCGCCGCTGGCAATGCCGCCGTGGCGCGCGCCTACATTGAGGGTTTTAACTGAACGTGTTCGGTAGGCCCACCATGTCCGCTTTTGGCCCATAGCGGACATGGACTAGTGCACCGCACATGTCCGCTTTCGGGGGTAAAGCGGACATCGACCAACCGGGCGGCTGACCAATCTCGATTTATGAGTACACGTCCTAAATCCACAGAACAGACACGGCCTAATTCACTGTCGTCGCCATAAATCAACCCTTGTCCCAGCGCTTCGGCGCGGAGCTGCCCCTTGTGGCAGGGCTGCACGGCTTTGTGCAAGCGCGCTTCGATCCGGTGGCGGATCATTCAGCCAAACCTGTGCCGGCGTTCTGGTGTCGAGGTGCGTGCGTGCGTCACGCTCGGCAAGCCGCTGCTGTGCCTCTTTTGGATCAACGCGGCGATCGATTTGGATGAATTCACTCGCGGCAGGGAAATGCTTCGCGCGTCGTCCCATGGCGAACCCCCGAATTCGTGCTCGGCTTGGCCGGCACGATAACCCGGATTTGGCTGCGCACTGGTACATGGCCGGTACACGGCGCCAGGGACCGGGGCGGGAGTTAATTCAGAGTATTGCGAGAAGTGCCTGTGCTTAAGCCATTTCTTTGGTGAGCGCGCCGGGACTCGAACCCGGGACCTACTGATTAAAAGTCAGTTGCTCTACCGCCTGAGCTACGCGCTCGTCACCATGCGCAAAATACTGCCGGTCGATGCAGTGTCCATCCCTAAAAAGGCTCCGGGACAAGCTTTTCACCGTGCGCGAGGGTCGGTGTAGGGGCGGTTCTTTGCCCGGTCAATAGGCCGCTGCGTGTTCTTAAAATGCCGTGCGGCTCCGGGATTTGCTACAGTTACTGGCGCGACCAATATTCGTGTCCGGAGAATGTCATGCCTGTTGTTAACCGCGTCGCTGATTTGCACCCCGAGATCACCGCTTGGCGACGCGATCTGCACGCACACCCCGAGCTGATGTTCGATGTCCAGCGCACCGCAGGCACGGTCGCTGAAAAACTGAAGGCGTTTGGCTGCGACGAGGTTGTGACGGGTATCGGCCGAACCGGAGTCGTAGGGGTCATCCACGGACGCAAAGGTTCCAAGGGAAAGACAATCGGGCTTCGGGCAGACATGGATGCCCTTCCTATCGAGGAGGCCAATGATCTTCCTTACAAGTCGACGGTACCTGGGAAGATGCATGCATGCGGCCACGATGGGCATACCGCCATGCTGCTTGGGGCTGCGCGCTATCTGACGGAAACCCGCAACTTTGCGGGCACCGCGGTGGTGATTTTCCAGCCCGCGGAAGAGGGCGGCGGCGGCGGGAAAAAAATGGTCGAGGACGGGCTGATGGACCGTTTCGGCATCGGCGAGGTCTTCGGCATGCACAACTATCCCGGCATGCTTGTCGGGTCATTCGGCATACGGGCCGGACCGATGATGGCAGCAGCGGACGGAGTCACCATCGATATAGAAGGCGTGGGTGCCCACGCCGCACGCCCTCATTTCGGCATCGATACGGTTCTGGTCGGCGCGCAGATCATCACGGCGGTTCAATCGATCGTCTCGCGGAATGTCGATCCGCTCAAATCGGCGGTTGTCTCGATCTGCATGGTCCGCGCCGGCAATGCCGAAAATGTCATTCCGCAGACCGTGCAATTGCGCGGGACCGCCCGCAGCTTCGCGCCCGAAGTGCGGAACCTGCTCGAGGAGCGGCTCCATGTGCTGGTGGAGAACACGGCGGCAGCGTATGGCGCCAAGGCGAAGCTGACCTATCGCCGCGGGTATCCGGTGCTTGTAAATCATGAGCGACAGGCTGAGTTTGCCGCCGCGGTCGCAAGCCAGATCGCCGGCCCGGACAAGGTTGATACCGCGTTGCCGCCGATGATGGGTGCGGAAGACTTCTCTTACATGCTGAACGCCAGGCCAGGCGCTTTCATCTGGGTCGGCAATGGGGACAGCGCAGGCCTGCACCATCCCTCGTACAACTTTAACGACGACACCATCCCGTTCGGGACTTCATATTGGGTAAAGCTGGTCGAGACGGCACTGGGCGCCTGATCGATCGTTCTACTGCACCAGTTCGCCAGGCTTGGGCGTCGGCGCGGTGCTTGTTGCCTCGGCAATTCTCGTGCTCCGCCGCGCGATCGGCAGAAGCTCGGCTACGCGGGCCTCGAGGCTGCGCCAGTAAGCGAACTCGTTGAGGCGCGTCCGTTCGATCACGGCCAATCCGACGGCTGCAACGAACGGCAGGCTTTGGATTAACAACACAATTGCAAAGATGTTGATTTCGCGGATTTCCTTGATGTTGGTCGAAACCAGCACGACGGCGCCGAGAATAAGCAGGCCGGCGAGAATTGCTTCCCAGAATGCACGAAAATCGCTCGAACGCCTGATGCCGCCTTTCGAGGTCCTTACGAAAGGCAAGCGATCTTTAATAATGCCAAACCCGACCGCCCGCGCGACGGTCCACTGCACCGACATGGCCGCCAGCACCGATCCGAGCAGTTGTCCTGTGCGCGGGCGGACGCGCAGCCGATAAAGGGTGGCGGAATGGGCCACCGACACTATGAAGCTAGCGATGATCGGCACGGTCAGGATGCGGTCGGGAACGGCAATGTCGAGGAATGTCACCACAGGCACCCAGACGATATTAAGGATGGCAACGGCCACGCCGATGCTTTCGGCGCCGAGCCAGTTCAGCCAGCCAAGCGCAAACTCGCGTTTCTGCTCGCGGGTGAGGCGGCTGCCGCCCGGAAGGAAGCGGCGCCAATGCTTTTTCAAAATCTGGAAGCCACCGTAGGCCCAACGATGCCTCTGCTTCTTGTAAGCTTCAAAGCTGTCAGGCAGCAGGCCGCGGCCATATCGCCGGTTGGTATAATGAGCCTGCCAGCCGAGTTCGAGTAGCGTCAGTCCAAGGTCGGTATCCTCGCAAATCGTATCGCTCGACCAGCCGCCGCCAGCTTCGATTGCCGAGCGCCTGATGAGACACATCGTGCCGTGCACGATGATTGCATTAAATTCGTTGCGCTGGACCATGCCGATGTCGAAGAAGCCGGCATATTCGCCATTCATCGCATGATGCATGACGCTGCGTGCGCCGTCGCGGTGATCCTGCGGCGCCTGCACCAGCCCAACAGTCGGGTCGCCGAACAGCGGCGTGAGGTCCTTGAGCCAGTCCTGATGCACGACGTAATCGGCATCCAGGACGCCGACTACCTCGGCGTCTGCCGCGGTATGGACGAGGGCAAGACGCAGCGCGCCCGCCTTGAAGCCGGCAAGATTGTCGGCCCGCACGAATTTGAAGTGTTCGCCGAGTGTGCGGCAGTGTTCCTCGATCGGCAGCCAGAGCGCCGGATCCGGCGTGTTATTGATTACAACGATGCATTCATAATTCGGGTAATCGAGGCGCGCGACAGCGTCGAGCGTCTGCATGAGCATCTCTGGCGGCTCATTATGCGCGGGGATATGAATAGAGACCTTTGGCGTAGCCGATTCAGGCGCGATGGCCGGACTTGCAACCAGCCGAAGCGGCTTTCTTCCGAACGCAATGGACGCGATCTCTTCGATGCGCGCGAGCGCGATGACGATCAACGGAATTAACAGCACCACGCCGAGTGCAAGCGCGAAAGCGGCGCCGGGCACGAAGTAATGTCCGTTCCAATAGCCGAACACTGCCGCGAACCATGCACCCACCACATTTGCGGCGCCGGCCAACATGGCTGCCTGCCAGAAAGTGGTGGCGCTCATCGCGAGTAAGGGCAGGGACAGCAGTATGCTCACCAACAGGGCAATCGCCGCAAGCCGCCAGTGATTGGGATCCGTGATCGAGCCGAACCATTCGAATTTTGGATGGCGCGCGGCATCGAATATTCCCCAATATGGACCGACACCGCCTTCGAATATTTTCCAAGGCTGATCGATTGCTTCAACGATATTGTAATCGATGCCGTAGGCCTCGGCACGCGTGACGAAGTCGCGCAACACCACTGCCTGGTCGATGCGTCCCGGGTTTGCGTTCTTGAGATTGTAGCCGGCGCTCGGCCAGCCGAACTCCGCAATAACGATACGCTTGCCGGGATACGCCTTGCGAAGCTTGTCATAGATCAGCACGGCCTGATCGACGGCTTGCGTCTCCGAGAATCCCTCCCAGTAGGGCAGGATGTGTGCCGCAATGTAGTCGACGGCAGAAACCAGTTCAGGGTGTTCGATCCACACGTGCCAGATTTCACCTGTCGTGACAGGGACGTTGGTCGCGCGCTTCACGCGCTGAATCATCTGGATGAGATCGGAAACCTTCTGCTCGCCGCGAAAGATGGTTTCGTTGCCGACGATGATGCCGTTGATGTTGCTGTGGCGCTTGGTGAGCTCGATCACCGAGCGGATTTCCCGGTCATTGCGATCCTGATTCTTGTCGACCCAGGCGCCGGCCGTAACCCGCAACCCGAACTCGGTTGCGATCCCGGGAACGAGTTCTACACCGCCCGTCGAGGAATACGTCCGGACCGATCGGGTAAGGGGAGCAAGCAACTTGAGATCCGCGCGAATTTGCGCGACGCGCGCCTTGGCGCCGGAATCGGGATGCGCCGATCCTTCAAAGGGGGCATAGGAAATACTTGCTAATTGGCCACCGAAGTCGGGCGCGCGAATGTTATCGCGCGTTAAAGCCCACAACCCGGCATGCACGCACGCCACAAGGGCGACCACGGCAGCGACGGTGCGCATACTCGTCAAAACCAAGTGGGGCAGAATGGCAGACCCTCGAGCCCGTCCCCTGGGCTCAGCCGACGCTCCGTCTGAAAGGGCGCAAGGTAACGCGGCGTAAGGTAGAAGCTCAAGTAATCACGCGACATGGCAATTCCTAGGCACCCGCATGGCGCCAGCGTAATTTTCCTTAACGCAACGCCGGCTAGCGCTGGGTTGTTCCGCCCGAAGTGGCGGGAGGGGCAGCGGCCTCTGCTGCGGCGGGCTCCAGACCAGGGTTAAGCCAGCAGGCGTGCACCCGCCCGCTCAGCGTTTCTTGGGCCTTCGGATCGATGTTTCCCTGCCTGACCAGGCAGCGAAAAGTGGCCTGGATATGGGCGCTCGGACAGCCAAAGCGATCGTAAAGATCGAGATGGCGGAAGGCGGTATCAAGGTCGTCACGCCAGAGCAGGTTAACCACCCGGCGCCCCAGCCAGACACATTCCGGATTGCCTGCCGGGCCTGTCAGGACCCGGGTCGCCTCGGCGATCTCGTCTATCTTTTTCTGGGTTTCCTTGGCTGCGTCCGCAGCCGGTTTTTGGGGCTCCGGAGGCTTGCCGTTGCCGCTTTGCGCGAAGGCCGGGGGAACGACAAGACAAAAGCCGGCTACACAACCCAACACGGCGACTAACTGACGCAACTTGAGAGAAACCGGCATTGTCCCCGTCGACTGTTCGTTTTTTAATTTAACCCTATTCCACGGGCTCTTTTTGTGCGACCCGATTGGGACGCTAATACGGCGGTGATTTACCTTGTAATTCGGCGACCCTCGATCGGTGTAAGACTTGGCCCCAACCTGCGTCCTTGGTCTAGCTTAACTGCATTTCGTCATTAAGACAGGCGTGCTTGGCAGGAGCGGGCTTGCGCGATAAGCGGTTGCGCAAACGACTGGCGTCCCGATTGGATTTTCGAATGCGTTTAGCCTTCGCCTGTCTGGCGCTCACGGCGGCGGCCATAGCCGGTTTCTGGACCTGGCTTGGCAGCCCGGCACTCCTGATGCCATCCCAGCTTGGCCGCGGCGAAAAGCTCTACTGCGTCTCTTACACCCCGTTTCGCGATGCACAGACGCCACTGGACCCCGCCACCATGATCCCGGCCGGCCAAATCGAGGACGATCTCGCCCGCCTCGCTCAGGTCACGGACTGCATACGCACTTACTCGGTGGATTTCGGGCTCGACCAGATTGCCGGGATTGCGGCCAAGCACAAGCTCAAGGTCATGCAAGGCTTGTGGCTGTCGAGCAATCCGGCGAAAAGCCGTTATCAGATCGAAACGGCCGTCGCCCTCGCCAATAAATATCCTGACACCATCCGATCTGTCGTAGTTGGCAACGAGGTGTTATTGCGCGGCGACATGACAGCGACCGAGCTGGCCAACACCATCCGGGCCGTCAAGGCACGCGTACGCGTGCCCGTAACTTATGCGGACGTATGGGAATTCTGGTTGCGTAATCGCGATGTGGCAAACTCTGTCGACTTCATCACGATCCATATCCTGCCTTATTGGGAGGACTTCCCGATCCCCGCGCGGGATGCGGTGCCGCATGTGGAGGCGATCCGCCGCCAGGTCGTGACTGCGTTTCCCGGTCGGGAAATCCTAATCGGCGAAGTCGGCTGGCCGAGCGCCGGCCGCATGCGCGAAGGGGCGCTTCCGTCCCCGGCCAACCAGGCGCGGGTCATTCAGGACGTCCTTGGACTGAGCAAGCGCGAGAATTTCAACGTCAACATCATTGAGGCATTCGATCAACCCTGGAAGCGTGCTCTCGAGGGGACGGTAGGAGGCCATTGGGGACTGCTCGACGCCGCGACACGAGCGCCAAAATTCGCCGGTGCACAGGCGGTGTCAAACCATCCGCTATGGCTTTGGCAGGGCATCGGCGGAATCGCATACGCCTGCATTGTTTTTGCCGCGGCAATAAGCGTACGCACAAAAGATACTCCGCAATTGTTCTGGCTTGCCGTTGGTATGAATGCTTTCGTCGGCGGCGCGCTGATCGGATGGACCCTTGAAAATGTCCCGCTCGAAAGCCTCGGCATTGGCGGCTGGTCCCGCTCGCTCGCCCTCGCTGCGGTGGCGTTAACCGCTCCCATTGTGCTGAGCGTGGCCACCATGTGCAGCACCCCCGTGCCGGCCTTCTTCCGAATGTTGGGACCGAAGGAATACCGCATGCAAAATTCGCTTGCTTTATCGGTCAGCGTCATACTTGCCGTCACGATGCTCCTCGCATTGGTGGTCGCGCTCGCGCTTGTGTTCGATCCACGATACCGAGATTTCCCATTTGCTCCGTTGACGGCCGCGGTCATGCCCTTCCTCGTGCATCACGTCGTGGTTGGTCGTCCAAAGGGGATACGCCCGGCAGCTGAAACTGCTGGAGCTGCCGTCCTGGCGCTGTCCGTGAGCTACATCTTGTTCAATGAGGGCTTCGCCAACTGGCAATCGCTGTGGCTGTGCACGACGCTGGCGGCGCTCTCTTTCAATCTGGCTCGGGCGCGCGACGTGCAAGGCTGAGAATCAACAGACCGAGGGCGAGCGAAGACAGGCCGACGTTATACAACACAACCCCGCAACACGCGGCCGCGAGTGCGGCTGCAAACAGCACGAGCGTCGGGCGCAAAAGGTTTATTGTGGCAACGATCAGCGCGAACAAGCCAAACACCGAATAAGTGAACAGCACGATTGTGACCTGGCGCGTAAGGCACAGCCACGTATTCAACCCTGCCTGACAGGCTAAACCGACGCTCGACTGTTCGACCGCGAGATAGCGCATGTAGAGCGCGTAACCGATCGAACAAAAGCCGACCATTAACAACCAATTGGTTTCCCGCGCGCTGGGCAAAAATAATTTCATGCGTTTCAGTATGCCGCGGCGTCTATCCGACGACAATCATTGCGACAAGATCGGATCGCCGTCGAATTTGACCGCGCGGCACGTCGTGCGAGCGGCCGCAAAATGAGCGCACAAGCCAGAGGCCGCGGCGCTGTTCGGCAGCGGGCCGACGACCAGACGATAGCCGATTGCGCCCGGGCGATGGTCGCGCGCGGCGAGCGGATTGCATGTCGCTCAGCAGCGGCCCGAAATTGGCCTTAACCGCGTCGGTGGCAGATGGTGTCGGCTGCGGCGGAGCGGTGTCGGCGTTTGCCGACCGGGTAATTGCAATTGTTGTAACCGGCGTGGCGGTGACGCCCGCACTTGTTTGCGCGAAATCCGGCACAGGCGGCGCACTGGCTGATCGGCTTGGAGCCGCAGCGGCGCTGGCCGCGAGCGCTGCCGCGGTCGCCGCAGCCTGCTTTTTGCGCCGTCCAGCGTTGTCGCACAGCCTCCATGGTGGCGCCGGCGCCAAGCTCCAACCCAAATTCGTTCTGGTTCGCAGGTTGCGCCGCTGGGTCGTTTGTGGTCGCGCTCGCGAAGCGGATTGTGCCCGTCATATCGTCAATGGTGCTTTCGAGGAGCGCGATGCGGCCGGCCAGCCGATCGCGCTCGGTGTTCAGCGTCCGAATCCTGGGCTGCCAGGATCTGCGTTTCGGATTCCAATTTGAGTAATTCGAGACGGCATCCGCGCGACCGCAGACGATTCATTGGCGGCAAAGATCTGACGGAGCCGTTCGCTGGCGGTTTCAGTCTGGCCGGTAATTGCGAGGGCGGCCAGGGCAATGGCGGTAACGCATCCCCAGCCGCATAACCAGAGGAGCTTAGTTCGCGGAGCCGCCTGCGCGGGTTGAGCGAACCCGGTTCCGGCGGCGTCAGCTCGAGTGCCATGGCCCCCTCGATGGACGAATCATTGAAAACGTTAGCAGAATCCGCCGATTCCCGCTTTCCAGCCGAGGCGCAAGCGACCAGTCCGGGCGGCCTTTTGCCTATGGTCCGGCTGGGCTATTGGGGGTGTTTCGCAACGTCCAAAAGAGCCGAACCTGGACCAGATGCCCGCTCGAAAATGTCTCGTGATCGTGCTCGCGGCCGGCGAAGGTACCCGCATGCGATCGCATGTGCCAAAGGTGCTGCATCAGTTGGGCGGTCGCTCGTTGCTTGGTCATGTACTGATTGCAGCGCGCGCCGGCGGAACCGACGATCTGGCGGTCGTGGTGGGGCCCGACCATGATGCGGTATCGGCAGAGGCGCGCCGGTACACGCCCAATGCGCAGCTCTTCGAGCAGCGCGAGCGGTCTGGAACCGCACATGCCGTGCTCATTGCGCGCAAGGCCATCGAGGTGGGCGTCGACGATATTCTGGTGATGTTCGGCGACACCCCACTCGTACGGGCTGAAACGCTGTTGAACCTGCGAGCGGCTCTCGCAAATGGGGCTGACGTTGCCGTGCTCGGATTTAAGCCGGCTGATCCGCGAGGCTACGGACGGCTTGTGATGCAGGGGCGAGAACTCGTTGCAATCCGTGAGGAGCGCGACGCGACGGCCGAAGAGCGAAAGTTAGTGCTATGCAACGGAGGGCTTATGGCGATTGCGGGCAAACACGCTCTCGCCATTCTATCAAGCATCGGCAATGCGAATGCCAAACGGGAATACTATCTGACCGATGCCGTTGCCGTTGCCCGCGATATGGGTCTGAAGGCAGTGGCGATTGAAACCTCGGAGGATGACGTGCGCGGCATCAACACCAAAGTGCAACTCGCCGAAGCCGAAGCCGTTCTGCAGCAGAGGCTGCGCATGGCCGCGCTTGGAGCGGGCGTCACGATGACTGCACCGGAGACGGTGTATTTGTCGGCTGACACCAAATTTGGGAAGAAGGTGACGATCGAGCCGAACGTGGTCTTCGGTCCGGGCGTCACTGTCGATGACGGCGCAACGATCCGCTCATTTTCGCACCTCGAAGGCGCGCATGTAGGCAAGGGTGCGCGGGTGGGGCCGTTCGCGCGGCTGCGCCCGGGCGCGGACCTGGGAGAGGACGTCCATATTGGAAATTTCGTCGAAGTGAAGGAGGCAAAAATAGAGGCTGGAGCCAAAGCCAATCATCTTTCCTATATCGGCGATGCGCGGGTCGGGGAGGGCGCCAATATCGGCGCCGGTACCATAACCTGCAATTATGACGGCGTTGCCAAGCATCGCACCGATATTGGCAAAGGCGCGTTCATTGGATCCAACTCCGCGCTCGTGGCACCGATCAAGGTTGGCGATGGTGCATATATTGGCACCGGAACGGTGGTGACCAAAGATGTTCCGGCTGGAGCGCTCGCGATTGCTCACACGAAACAGGCGATTAAGGAAGGTTGGGCAAAGCGCTTGCGGCAGGTGAAAGCGTTGGGCAAGAACCTGTCCGCAAAGAAGCCCAAAAAATAAATTAGCCGGTCGCAGGTGCGCAAAGGGAACCGCTGTCACACGGCGAAATGTTGATTTCCATGCGTTTGTCGCAGACAGCTAAACCTAACTGACGGGCAAAGGGCTATACCAACGGATGTGCGGAATAGTCGGAATTTTGGGGGCCAAGCCGGTTGCCGGGCAACTGGTTGATGCGCTCAAGCGGCTCGAATACCGCGGCTATGATTCTGCGGGGGTCGCAACGCTCGACCAGGGTGTCCTTGGGCGCCGCCGCGCCGAAGGCAAATTGCGCGCGCTGGAGACGCGTCTGGAGCGGGAACCGCTGGGCGGGACGATCGGCATCGGTCACACGCGCTGGGCCACGCACGGCCGGCCGACCGAGGATAATGCCCATCCGCACGCGACCGAAGCCGTGGCGGTTGTTCACAATGGCATCATCGAAAATTTCCGTGAACTGCGCGAGCAACTGACCAGGCGCGGCCGGAAATTCGTCAGCGATACCGACACCGAAGCCGTCGCGCATCTCGTCTCCGAGGAAATGAAGAGCGGAAAGTCGCCGGCCGACGCCGTCGCTGCCGCGCTCAAGCAATTACGCGGCGCCTTTGCTCTGGCCTTTCTGTTTACCGGCAAAGACGATCTTTTGATCGGAGCGCGCAAGGGTTCGCCCTTGGCCATCGGTTATGGCAACGGCGAAATGTACTTGGGTTCCGACGCCATCGCGCTTGCGCCATTCACCGATACCATCAGCTATCTCGAAGATGGCGACTGGGCGGTGCTGACGCGGAAGGGCGTTGAGAT
>Ga0114129_10015456_pt1 | contig 10857 bp, 10 predicted proteins | sample RhiMetdeltSRZDD1_FD_80071 | JGI IMG/M metagenome (GOLD analysis project Ga0114129, IMG submission 80071) | Populus rhizosphere microbial communities from Tennessee, USA - Rhizosphere MetaG P. deltoides SRZDD1 (version 2) (version 2) | ecosystem: Host-associated > Plants > Roots > Rhizosphere >... | reverse complement strand
TGGATCTCGGCCGGCGACACGGCTGCTTCGTCGGGCGGCGGGGCGGGACGCCCCAGACGTCCGCCCTGCGCCGCCACGGCCGCGCCGCTGCTGAGCAACGCTCCACAGACGAGGGCCAGACCGACGATCCTTTTCATGAATGCGCCAATTATCACGTCATGCGCCCGAGCGCGCCAGTTCTTCCTGCAGCAGCCGCTGCAGCTCGCGAAGCTCCGAGCCGGTCAGATGCGTCACCGCGTGCTCGGCGCTGCCGCGCGCCGCCAGCCCGGCGTCGCGCGCGGTCTCGAAATCCATATCGGACGACAGCTCGGCGACCAGCGTGAGCGCCGTGTCGCCGGCGGACTGCGGGTCCGCCAGAAGGTCTACCGACGCCACCGGCAGCGCGACTGGCGCGGGCACTACCGTCGGAAGCGGCGTATTCCCACTGCCCCCTCGGTTCAGCGTGACGGCCACGGCGAGCACGGCGGTCGCGACCGAGACCGCTGGAATCGCCACGCGCGGCCACGTCCAGAACGACCGCCGCGGCGCGCCCTCGGCGTCCACTGCCTGGCGCACGCGCGCCGAGAAATGATCCCAGAAAAGCAGCGACGGCTCCGGGGCGTCGACGTCGGCGGCCGCGGACATCGTCGCCTTGAGCTCCTCGAGTTGCAGACGGCAGACCGCGCACTCGGCGAGATGCGTCGCAGACGACTCCGTCCGCGTCCCTTCCGCGAGGTCGATGAGCTCGTCGGGCTGCAGGTGCATCAGAGGACCTCGCCGCCGAGCATCTTCTTCAAGTTGCTCAGCGCGTGGAAGAAATTCGCCTTCACGGCGCCGACCGAGCTACCGAGCACATCGGCGATTTCCTGATGCGACATCTCGTGGTACATCCGCAGGACGAGCGTTGCGCGCTGCTTCCGCGGCAGCTGGGCGATCGCGGCGCGCACGCGCGCCCCTCGTTCGTCCTTCATCAGCCGATCCGGCGCCGACTCCGCCTTCTCGTCCACGAATTGTCGATCCTCAATCGACTCGCTGAGCGGCTTTTTTGCGCTGACGCGATTGAGGCACACGTTCACGCCGATCCGGTACAGCCACGTCGCCAGCGACGACTGCCCGCGAAAGCTTCGCAGGCCGCGATAGGCCCGCAAAAAGACGTCCTGCGACAGGTCGCTCGCGTCCTCGTGATTGCTGACGAAGCGGTAGCACAGGAGATACACCGACCGGCGGTGGCGTTCGACGATCACGTCAAATGCCGCGGACTGACCGCTCAGGCAGGCCTCGACGAGCGCCCGCTCGTCGAGATCGACCAACCCGGGCTCAGCAGGCCGCATCGGCTGCGTCACGGTCCTCGGTGGCCACGTTCCTGGGAGCGTCCACGTGAGCGATGATGCCATTGCTCGGCTTTACCAGAGTTAGACCGCCGTCTGCGCTGAAGGTTACATGATGCGCCTGTCGGGGCTCGGGGCTGGGGGCTAGGGGCTAGGGGCTAGCTGGGAAAATATAGCCGCGCAGTCATCAGTTGCTCGACCTCGTCAGGCGTCGGCAGGCCGCCGCGGCCGCCGAGAGCGCGGCAATTGAGCGCCGAGACGGCGTTGGCGTACGCGAGCACGTCTTCGATGTCGCCGCCCGGATGTCTCAGGCAACCAGCGGCGAAGGCGCCGCGAAAAGCGTCGCCGGCGCCCGTGCTGTCAACACAATCCACCGGGAAGGCGGCGGTGCGGATTTCGCGGCCGTTACACCAGGCCAGGCTGCCCTCGCCGCCGAGCGTGGCGCAGACCAGGGCTGCGCCGAACTCACGCGCGATCGCTTCGAGCGCTCGTCCCAGCCCCTCGTGTCCGGTCAACGCGGACGGAAACTCCTGCGCCGTGATGACGGCATCGATGTTCTGAAGCAGATCGCCGATGCCGGGCCGCACCTTCTCGACGTCTACGATCGTCGGGATCCCGGCGTCGCGCGCGTACCTCGTCGCCTGAGTCGACGCCGCCGTTTCATGACAATCGACGACCAGCATGCGCCCTGACGTGACCGCCAACTTCGGCACGTCGGCGGGGTCCCATGACAAAGCGGGGTGCCGATCCCAGAGCACCGTGCGCTCGCCAGACCGCGCATCGACAAGGACGACGGCAAACTGGTTCGTGGCGCCCGTAACGATTCGCGCCGCGCTGACGTCGACGCCGTCGCTCATCAGACTCTGCCGCGACAGTTGACCCAGTTCGTCGTCTCCAAACGATCCGATGTAGCACGCCCGCCACCCCAGTCGCGCGCACGTCGCCGTCGCTGTCGCGATCTGGCCGCCGGGCAGACGGGCGAACCGCTGCAGACGCTGCTTCGTGTTTGACGCCGGGTACTCGGCGACGACGGTCACCAGGTCGATGCTGTTCAGCCCGAAGCCGGCGACATCGAACGGCCTCGCGTCGGCGGATGGAATGGAGAACGGCACGCGCACGACCGGGCATCGTAACAGAGCGTTTACACAAGACTGCGCGTCATCTCGCTCATCTGTATCTTGACTTTCGCCTTTGCTTTGCGTAGAGTGGCGCGAAGAGAGCACGAAAGATGCTGCCACTGACCAAACGCCAGCGCGAGATTTTCGACTACCTCACCGAGTTCATCGGCCAGCACGGCTATGCGCCCAGCCTCGAAGAAATCGGCCGGCGCTTCGGCCTCTCTTCGCTGGCGACGGTCCACAAGCACCTGACGAACCTCCAGGAAAAGGGATTCATCAAGCGCGCGTGGAACCGCAGCCGATCGGTCGAGATGGTGCCGACACGGACCGGCAGCCGGGCCATCGAGCTCCCGCTGCTGGGCTACGTCGCCGCCGGCCTCCCGATCGAGGCGATCGCGTCGAGCGAGACGATCGCGGTGCCCGAGGATATGGTCGGCAAACGCGACACCTACGTACTCCGCGTTCGCGGCGACTCGATGATCGACGAACAAATCCGCGACGGCGATTTCGTCGTCGTCGAAGACCGCAAGACCGCCGACAACGGGGAAATGGTCATCGCCCTGCTCCGCGGCTCCGATGTCACCCTGAAGAAGCTTTATCGCGATCCGGGCGGCAAGATCCGGCTGCAGCCGGCGAACGCGGCGATGCAGCCGATCTTCGTCGAGCCCGACCAGGTGCAGATCCAGGGTGTCGTGGTCGGAGTGATGCGGAAGTACTGAATTACACTTGGGCATGCCTGACGCGCCCAAGCAAATCAACTTCACGATCGTTCCTGACGACAACTCGACGACGCCGCGTACGTACGCGAATTTCTGCTCGATCGCCCACACGCCGTTCGACTTCACGCTCACCTTCTGCGAGGTGATGCCGCTCACGGACAAGGAGATCAAGGACGCCGAGTCGGAGCACATCGTGCGCGCGCCGGTGCGCGCGAAGATCGTGGTCCCGGTGCAGTTCGTCCCCAATCTGATCGCGGCGCTGCAGGAGCACTGGCGGGTGTACTCGGAGTCCTACAGCAACGTCGGGTGGAACAAGACGCCGGCGAGCACGATACAGTAATCCAGAGGTCCGGCTGAAGCCGGACACTACGTACCGTCTCGTACGTAGTGTCCGGCTTTAGGCGGACCCGATCGACGATGAAAACGCCACGCGAGACGCGCGAGATTCTCGACCGGCTCGAGACGCAGCATCCGGACGCCGACACCGAGCTGCACTACCGGACCCCGTACGAACTGCTTGTGGCAACCATCCTGTCGGCGCAGTCCACTGACGCCCGCGTCAACATGGTCACGCCGGCGCTCTTCAAGCGCTACCCGGACGCCACGACGCTCGCGAAGGCCACCGCGAAGAAGCTGGAACCGCAGATTCACTCCACCGGTTTCTTCCGAGCCAAGTCGAAAGCGCTGCTCGGGATGGCGCAAGCGCTGGTCGCGACGCACGGCGGCGAGGTGCCGGCCAGTATGGACGCGCTGGTCGCGTTGCCCGGCGTCGGGCGCAAGACCGCGAACGTCGTGCTCGGGCACGCGCTCGGCGTGCCGGGTCTGCCGGTCGATCGCCATGTGCTGCGGGTCGCGAACCGCATCGGCATCGCGGAGTCCGACGACCCTGTCGTCGTCGAGCAGCAGCTGGGCGACGCGCTGCCGAAGGAACGCTGGACGCGGACATCGGACACGCTGATTCTTCACGGCCGGCGCATCTGCCGTCCCAAACCGGTCTGTGGCGTCTGCGTGGTCCGCGACGCGTGCGACTACTACCGGACCGTGATCGCCCGCGAACGCCCCGTCGCCAAACCACGCAAAACGCGCAAAGCTGGTCGTGGATCGAAAAGCATTCGAGCAGCTCGTCGCTGAGGCGCTCGCCTCGATTCCCCGCCGCTTCCGCGACGCGATGAAGAACATCGCCATCGTCGTGGAGGACGAGCCCTCGCGCGAGCTTCTGGCCGAAATGGAGATCGAACCGCCGGACACGCTGCTGGGGCTGTATCAAGGGACACCGCTGACCGAGCGGACGTGGGGCTACGGCAACACGCTGCCCGACCGCGTGCTCATCTTCCAGGGCCCGCACGAGCGCGACTCCGAAGACGAAGACGACCTCGTCGTCGCGATCGGCGAGACGCTCATTCATGAGATCGGCCATTACTTTGGTCTCAGCGAAGAAGAGATTGAGGAGATCGAAGAAAAGTACTGGCGTGGAGAAGAGTGACAGTGTCGGGGCTGGGGGCTAGGGGCTAGATGTCAGGTGCCCAATCGGGGCTAGGGGTTGCTGTCACGGATGCGTCGGGGCTAGGGGCTAGCTGTCACTGATGCCGCCACGAGCGCGGAAACGATTCGGGCAGCACTTCCTCGAGCCGGCGTGGGTCGAGAAGGTCGTGCGCGCGATCGACCCGCAGCCTGACGACACGTTCATCGAGATCGGGCCGGGCCGCGGCGCGCTGACCCGTCCCCTTGCCGCAAGGGCGAAGTGCGTCCTCGCATACGAAATCGACCGCGATCTCGCCGCCGCGCTCCGGGCTCAAGGGATCCCGAACATCACCGTCGTCGAAGGCGACGTGCTCGAGACGCTCACAGTTCAGTCCCCGAGTCCCCAGTCCCCGAGTCCCCAGTCCCCGAGTCCCCAGTCCCCGAGTCCCCGACAGCTAGCCCCTCGCCCCGAGCCCCTGCGCGTCGCCGGCAACCTCCCCTACAACGCGGCGTCGCCGATCATGTTCCGGCTCGCCGACCTCTTTGCCGCGGGCGCCCCGATCGGCGATGCGACACTGATGCTGCAACGCGAGGTCGCCGACCGCCTGGTGGCGGCACCCGGCACCCGCGAGTACGGCGTGCTGAGCGTCCTTCTACAGCACGTGGCGACGATCGACATTCTCCTGAAGCTTCCCGCCGGCGCGTTCCGGCCGCCTCCCAAGGTGCTGTCGGCGCTCGTTCGATTGCGCTTCCATCCGCCCCTGCCGATGGTGGCGAGCCCGCAGGCCTTCACCGGGATCGTGCGGGCTGTTTTCACGCGCCGCCGCAAGACCCTCGCGAACGCGCTGCTTGCGGTCGATACTGCTGGACGACGGTCGTTTGGCCCGGCGCTGGAGCAGGCGGGCCTCGACGGCCGGCGCAGGCCGGAGACCTTGACGCTCGCCGAATTTGCGCGACTCGCCGATGCGTATACAGCCCAGAAATGAGCTGTGCTATAGTTTCGCCCTAAGTTGTACGTAGGTCGTGCCTTGTAGGCTGCGACCGACACGACATCCCGCCACTTGAGTTTCAGGCGCGCCCAGCAGCCTGAGTGAGCCGCAGCGCGGCTCCCTGCGACCCGGTCGCCTCCGCCAGGAGTGTACCGGGCGAAGGTGCGTACATCCGCTTCACTGATGCTCGAAATCGTTGCGCTCGGCGGACTCGGCGAGTTCGGCATGAACATGCTCGCGATCTCGTGGGCGGAGACGACCCTCGTCGTCGACGCGGGCGTGATGTTCCCGGATCCCGAGCTGCTCGGCGTCGATCGGATCATCCCGGATCTGACCTACCTCCAGCAGCGCCGCGCGGCGGCCTTGATCCTGACGCACGGTCACGAGGATCACATCGGCGCCGTGCCGCATGTGCTGCCGGTGGTCGACGGACCGATCTACGGCACGCCGCTGACGCTGGCGCTCGTCGAACCCAAGCTCGAGGAACACGGGATTGAAGGCCGCCAGCTGGTGCCGGTGCGGCCCCGCGAGCGCGTCACGATTGGACCGTTCACGGTCGAATTCATCCGCGTCACGCACAGCATGCCTGATTGCGCGGCGCTGGCCATTCACACGCCCGCGGGCGTCGTCGTTCACACCGGCGACTTCAAGATCGACCAGACGCCGATCGACGGCGAACATTTCGACGTGCACCGCTTCGCGCAGCTCGGGGGCGAGGGGGTGCTGGCACTCTTCGCCGACAGCACCAACATCGATCGCCGCGGCTTCACGGGTTCGGAACTCGACGTGGTCGAAGCCTTCGAGGAAATCTTCACGAGCGTCAGCGGCAAGCTGATCGTGGCGGCGTTCGCGTCCAGCATCTACCGCATGCAGATCCTCGTGGATCTGGCAGTGCAGTTCGATCGGAAGGTCGCCTTCGTCGGCCGCGGGATGCTTCGGAACTCGGAGATCGCGCAGCGTCTCGGCTATCTGCGCATTCCCGCCGGGGTCCAGATTCGTGATTCGGAAATCGGCGGCTACCCCGCGCAGGACGTGCTGTGCCTGGCCACCGGATCCCAGGGCGAGCCGATGTCGGCGCTGTCGCGCATCGCGATCAACGACCACCGCTCGGTCAAAGTCGGTCCCCAGGACACCGTCGTGCTGTCCGCGCGCTCGATTCCGGGCAACGAAAAAGCGATCGGCCGCGTCGTCAACCACCTCGCGCGCCGCGGCGCGGACGTGATTTACGAGGGCATCAAGCACGTCCACGTGTCGGGTCACGGCAGCGAAGAGGAGTTGAAGCTGATGCTCTCGCTGGTCCGGCCGCGCTACTTCGTGCCGGTGCACGGCGAGTACCGCCAGCTGTCGCAACACGCACGAATCGCCGAGCGGGTGTTCGCGGGACGGGATCCGAAGCCGGAGATTCTCCTCGCCGAGAACGGCGATCTGATTCACCTGGACGCCGACGGCGCCCGGATCGCGGGCAAGGCGCCGGTCGGTCGGGTGCTGATCGACGACACCCGCACGGGCGAGGTCGGCGACGAAGTGCTACGCGACCGACGTCATCTCGCGGAGGACGGTCTGGTCGTGCCGGTCGTGGCGATCAACAAGCAGACCGGCGCGCTCGAGGGGGTGCCCGAAATCATCACGCGCGGATTCGTCATGGAGAACAGCCAGGCGCTGCTCGCCGACGGCGCGCGCTTCCTCAGCGACGTCGTGGACCAGGCCAGCGTCGAGGAACGGACCGATCAGGGGCTGATCAAGGAGAAGCTGCGCGTCGAGCTGCGCCGGTTTTTCCGCAAGCGCTCGGGACGGCGGCCATTCGTGCTGCCCGTCATCATGGAGATCTGATACGTGAGCCGATCGACCGTTTCACGCCGGGTCAGCGAATTCGTCGGCGTGGCCCTCTTCGCGGCCGCGCTCATCTGGATTATCTCGCTGGCCAGCTACGAACCCGCGGATCCGGTCTGGTTCTTCAGCAGCGGCGCGCATGCCGCGCCGGCCAACTTCGCCGGACGGGTAGGCGCGTTCCTCGCCGAACTGTCCTTTCAGCTGTTTGGCTACGCGTCGTATCTGGTCCCGGCGCTGATGATGATCATCGGCTGGAACTACTTCTGGTGCAGGACGCTCGATGCGCCCGGCACCAAGGCCACCGGCGCGGGGCTCCTCGTCGGCTGTATGAGCGCGTTCCTGGGCCTGGTGTTCGGCACGCTCGACGTTGCAGGCAAGCCGTTTCGCGCCGGCGGCTACGCGGGCGAGTTTCTCGCCAGAGCGATGTCCGAGTACCTGAACCGGACCGGCTCGATGATCGTTCTCCTCACGATGATCTTCCTGGCGATCATCATCTCCACGCAGTTCTCGTTCGGACGGTTCTTCGCCGCTCTCATCGCGGCGGCAAAGATCGGCACCGTGCGCGGCATCGACAACCTTCGCGCGTGGCGTGAGGAACGGCGGCGCGAGAAACAACGCCGCGAAGTCATCGCCAAGCATACGAAGAAGGGGCTCGTCCCCGCAGGCGCAGAAGCCGCCGGAGGTGACCCCGCCGCCGTCAAGGCGAACCAGGCGCCCGAGGTGCCGCGACCCAAACCGCGCCGCAGGGCTGAGGATGACGAAGACGAAGGCGCGCCCGCGAAGGCGCCGCTCTTCGGCAGTCTCAAATCGTTGGCGCCGCCAAAGCCGCCGAAGGTCACCCTGCCGGCCCCGGCGCTGCCGCTGCCCGACCCGGAACCGATGACGAAGGCGCCAGCCGAGCGTCGCAAAGGCGAGTATGCCCTGCCGCCGCTGGCACTGCTCGACGCGCCCAAGACCGAGCGCAAGATCGACGAGCGCGAGCTGATGGACGGCGCGCGCCTGCTCGAAGAGAAATGCCGCGAGTTCTCGGTCGAGGGCGCGGTCGCGCAGATCCATCCCGGGCCCGTCGTGACCACGTTCGAGTTCAAGCCCGACGCCGGCGTGAAGTACTCGAAAATCACCGGCCTTGCCGACGACCTGTGTCTCGCGATGCAGGCCGAGTCGGTACTGATCGACCGCATCCCCGGTAAGTCGACCGTCGGCATCCAGATTCCCAACCGGACGCGGGAGCAGATTTCTCTTCGGGAGCTGCTGGAGTCGGAAGCCTACCGGCGCTCGACCTCGAAGCTCACGCTCGCGCTCGGCAAGACGATCCATGGCGAGCCGTTTGTCTTCGACCTGGCGCTCATGCCGCACCTGCTCATCGCCGGTTCGACCGGCGCCGGCAAATCCGTCGGGATCAACGGCATGCTGACGAGCATCCTGTATCGGGCGACGCCAGACGACGTGCGGATGATCATGATCGATCCGAAGCGCCTCGAGCTCGGCATGTACGACGACATCCCGCACTTGATGACGCCCGTGGTCGTCGATCCCAAACAGGCGGCCAACGCGCTGCGCTGGGCCGTGCGCGAGATGGAAGAGCGCTACAAGACGCTCGCGGCGGCCGGCGTACGCAACATCGAACAATACAACCGGAACATCCAGCAGGAGATCGCCGAGAAGCGCACCCCGCAGGATGGCGAGACGCCGAAGCCGCTCTGTTTCATCGTCGTCGTCATCGACGAGCTTGCCGATTTGATGATGGTCGCCAGCAACGAGGTGGAAGAATCGATCGCCCGCCTCGCGCAGATGGCGCGCGCTGTCGGCATCCACCTGATTCTCGCGACGCAGCGGCCGTCAGTCGACGTCATCACGGGCCTCATCAAGGCGAACCTGCCGACACGGATCGCATTCCGCGTGGCCTCGAAGATCGACTCGCGCACGATTCTCGACGGCAACGGCGCGGAGCAGCTACTCGGCAGGGGCGACATGCTGCTGCTGCCACCGGCCTCCTCGCGCTTCATCCGGCTGCACGGGCCGTACATCTCCGAACAGGAGAGCGCGCGCCTCGCGAGCTTTCTGCGCAAGCAGGGTAAACCGGTCTACGACGAGACGATCACGGCCGAGGAGAAATCGCCGACCGACGCCATCGAGATGGACAAGGACGACCTCTACGACGAAGCCGCCCGCATCGTGGTGCAGAGCGGCCAGGCATCGATCTCGTACCTGCAGCGGCGGCTGCGCATCGGCTTCAGCCGGGCCGCGCGATTGATCGACATGATGGAGATGGAAGGGCTCGTTTCGCCGGCCGCCGGCGGAAAAGCGCGCGAGGTGCTCGTCGACAAGCAGTACTTCGACGAAGTGGACGCACAGCTGAGGTGAGGGTAGCTCTATGACAGGCGCGCGAATTCTCCTGCTTGGCGGCCTTGCCGGCCTCTATGTCCTTCGGGGGGTGTCGGTCATCGCCGCACCGCCCGTTGCGGCGATGTACGTGGACACGATGGCGCGCGAAAAGGCGATCCGGGTCGCGCTTGCGGACCCGGACGCGGCGCTCAAGCTCGAAGAGGTCCGCGCGGTCGTCCGCGCCTACGAAGCGATCGTCGCGCAGTACCCGGCGAGCGGCTACAGCGACAACGCGCTGTGGCAGGCCGGTCATCTGGCGCTCGACGCTTTCTGGCGTTTCGGCCAGGCGCAGGACAAGGATACCTGCGTGCGATTGCTTCAGCGGTTGGTCACGGCCTATCCCACCAGTAAGCTCACGAAGCAGGTCGCGGCGGAACTGCGTCGGACCGCCGTCGCCAGTCCGCGAGCCGCGACCGCGACTGTGCCAGCGCCGGAGCCCGCGCCGGCGACCGCGAGCAGCACCGGCGCACGCATCGCTCCGCCGCGTTCCGTGTCGAGCTCGATCGCCACGATTCGCGACATCCGCCGCAGCGTGCTGCCGGATGCCGTTCGCGTCACCATTGAACTCGACGCCGAAGTGTCGTTTCACGACGAACGGATTCCCGATCCGTCGCGCGTCTTTCTCGACCTCCCCGGCACGCGGCCGGCCCCCGCGCTTCTCGATCGGACGCTGAGGTTCGAGATCGATGCCGATATCGTGCGGCAGGTGCGACTTGGCCGGCATCCGAACAACACGACGCGCGTCGTGCTCGACGCGGACGGAGTCACGAGCTACAGCGTCTACCCGCTGTACAACCCGTACCGTTTGGTGATCGACTGCGTGCGAGGCAAGGCTGTCGAACCTGCCGCGGCGAGTCTGGCCGCGCGACGTGTCGCGATCTGGTTGCGATCCGCGCCGGCCGTCACGCCGCAGCACGGTCTGATCATCGCCGCCGCGCGGCCTTCTGTTGTGGAAGTCGTCGCGCCGCCACCATCGCTACCGCCGAGCGTGCCGATACCGGCGACGGCGACGGCGCCCATAGTAGCGGCAGCCCCAGCGCCTCCGCCG
>Ga0114129_10015453_pt1 | contig 10858 bp, 7 predicted proteins | sample RhiMetdeltSRZDD1_FD_80071 | JGI IMG/M metagenome (GOLD analysis project Ga0114129, IMG submission 80071) | Populus rhizosphere microbial communities from Tennessee, USA - Rhizosphere MetaG P. deltoides SRZDD1 (version 2) (version 2) | ecosystem: Host-associated > Plants > Roots > Rhizosphere >... | reverse complement strand
CTTTCATAGTCGCCAAGCTCAGATGCATGTTTCATCTCCGCGTGCATCTTCTCGACAAACATATCAATACTGCTCTTACCTTCCAATATGTTTTGCAATGCTACTATATTCGTCATATACTGCTCACGCATTACATTTGCTATACACGGCGCGTCGCAATTCTTGATAAAGTACTGGAGACATGGAGCTTTGGGCAGTCTATTGCATACTCTTACTTTGAATAATTTTCTCAATAGTCCAACCGTCAGGTATTTAGAACTACCTCGCACGAAGGGCCCGTAAATTTTCCCTTTTGGCCCTGTGAATTCCCCTGCTCTGTTGCGTCGGGCTACTAGGAGCCGAGGAAATGCCTCATCTGTTATTTTTAGATAAGTATAGCGCTGCTGATCTTTCAGTTCGATATTGAAGACCGGTCGGTACCGCTTAATGAGGTTGGACTCAAGAAGAAATGCCTCTATCTCATTGTCTGTAACTACAAAGTCTATATCTGCTATCCTGCTAACAAGCCTGCTAGTCTTCCATCCTAACTTGAGATCTTGTCTGATAAAATAAGAGCTGATGCGTTTTCGCAGGTTCTTGGCTTTACCTATGTAAATTATCCCACCTGCGCTATCTTTCATTAGGTAGACGCCTGGTTGCTCTGGAATGCGCTTTTCTTTTAGAATTGCAGTGGTCAAAGTCATTGATTTGCCCTCTGCAATATCATACTATCAACTGACAACTTTGGCTTCAAATACTCGCCAGTATAACTGCTAATGCTTTCGCTTACCTCCTCTGGGGTACCTGATACAACTATTCGTCCACCTGCTGCTCCACCTTCTGGTCCAAGGTCTATTATCCAATCTGCCGCTGTAATGACATCAAGGTTGTGCTCTATGATTATGATTGTGTTGCCTAGGTCAACCAGTCTTTTCAGTACATTTAGTAGCTTGCTTACGTCTGCAAAGTGGAGGCCTGTAGTAGGTTCGTCTAAAATGTAGACCGTCTTGCCAGTATCGCGCTTTGACAGCTCTGCGGCAAGCTTGATTCTCTGGGCTTCACCCCCAGAGAGCGTGGTTGCAGGCTGCCCTAGCCTCAGGTAGCCAAGGCCCACGTCGCTTAGAGTCTGGAGCTTTTTGGTAATAGTCGGTATCGCATAGAAGAATTTTAGTGCTTCTTCGACAGTCATGTCAAGCAGATCTGAAATTGTCTTACCCTTATACTTGATTGTAAGAGTCTCAGAATTATAGCGTCTACCTTTGCATTCATCGCAAGTGACGTAGATATCGGGCAAGAATTGCATCTCTATCTTTTTCGAGCCGCCACCTTCACATGCGTCACATCTCCCCTCTGAGACATTGAATGAGAATCTGCCAGCTTTGTATCCCATCTCTCTTGCTTGGGTGTCTTAGCGAATAGTTCGCGTATTGGTGTAAATGCGTTGACATAAGTGGCTGCATTTGATCTTGGAGTTCTGCCAATTGGAGACTGGTCTATGCCTATTACCTTGTCTATATGTTCTAGGCCTGATATCTTATCATGTCTGCCTGCTCTTTCTTTTGAACCGTAAAAGTGTGAGGCGAGTGCTCTGAACATTATATCATTTACGAGGGTAGACTTACCTGAGCCTGAAACACCGGTGACGACTGTCATGCACCCTAGTGGAAACCTGACATCAATAGACTTTAGATTATTCTCACATGCATTATGGACCGTCAGCCACTTGCTTGGCTTTCTTCGTTCATGCAGGTGGGCAACCCGTTGATCTCCTCTGAGAAAAGCACCTGTAATAGAATTAGGATTATTTACGATCTCACCAAGCGGGCCACTTGAAACAATAGCGCCTCCGTGGCTGCCGGCTCCTGGGCCTATATCTATTATCCAGTCAGAGTTTCGTATAACCTCTTCATCATGTTCTACAACAATGAGAGTATTGTCTAGGTCTCGAAGTTTTTTGAGGGTATCAATTAGCCGCATGTTATCGCGCTGGTGCAGGCCGATCGTTGGCTCGTCCAATACGTAGAGTACACCTGTCAGGTTTGACCCAATCTGGGTTGCAAGTCTAATTCTTTGAGACTCGCCACCTGAAAGTGTGGCAGTCATTCTATTGAGAGTTAGATAATTGAGCCCTACATTTAATAGAAAATCGAGTCTTGACATGATCTCCTTTAGTATAGTCTTTGCAATGTAGCGCTCAGTTTCTGTGAGTTCTAACGTTTGAAAGAAGCGATAGCACTCATCTATTGACATGTCAGATACATCCATTATCGACTTGTTGTCTATCTTGACAGCTAAAGCTTCGTCACGCAGGCGCCTGCCATTGCACAACTCGCAGGGGCGCTCGCGCATGAATTGCATTAGGTCTTCACGCTTTGACTCTGATTCGGTTTCGCGGTAAATACGCTCAAGGTTTGGTATTACACCCTCAAATGATCCACGATACTCCCATCTGCTGTCAGAATAACGTGATTGGTATTTGTAATGGATGCTCTCGTCACTGCCATAGAGTATTACCCTAATTTGTTCTGGCCTCATTTTGGATATGGGGGTCGCAAGGTCGAAACCAAACCTTCTGCCTACATCACGCAACATTGAAGATCGAAATGTTGCAAAGTGTCCAGTCCACGGTTTTATTGCGCCTTCTATTATGCTCTTTGACTTGTCTGGTATTATCAAATCTGGATCAAATTCAATTTTGATGCCAAGTCCATTACATTCTCTGCATGCTCCATATGGAGAATTGAACGAAAAGGTTCGGGGCTCCAAATCTCCAAGTGAAATACCGCAATGAGGACAGGCATTCCTCTGCGAATACATTGTGTCCTTATTGTCAACTGAAACTACAACAACTCCTCCCCCCGCCTTAAGCGCAGATTGTATCGAGTCAAATAGCCTGCTCTTGTCTTCTGGAGAGGGTTTTAATCTGTCTACTATTACTTCTATATTGTGTTTTTTTTGTCTATCAAGCCTTGGATAATTGGATTTTTCTTCCTCCTCCTCCTCTTCGTCGTCGAGCCGCGTCACCTCCCCATCCAGCCTAATGCGAGAGAAGCCCTCCTGCTTGAGTTGATCGAATAATTTTTCATATGTTCCTTTTTTGCCCTGTATGACTGGACCCAAGATCATTACATTCTTACCTTCTGCTGTTTTCATTATGGTTTCTGTGATTGCGTCAGCTGACTGGCTGGCTATTTTTCTGCCACACTTTGGGCAGTGAGGTATGCCTACTCTTGCAAACAGAAGACGTAGATAGTCGTAGATCTCTGTCACAGTGCCAACAGTTGAGCGAGGGTTTTTGCTTGTCGTCTTTTGCTGTATGGATATTGCTGGAGACAAACCATCGATTGAATCAACATCAGGCTTGTCCATCAACTCTAAAAATTGTCTCGCATAAGCTGATAGTGATTCTACATAACGTCTCTGACCTTCTGCATATATTGTATCAAATGCGAGCGTCGATTTCCCAGAGCCAGATAGGCCTGTAATGACTACCAATTTGTTCTTTGGTATTTCGACATTGATATTCTTGAGATTGTGCTGTCTTGCTCCTTTGATAATTATCTTGTTGTGCATTACATTATGACACCTTTGAAAACACCGGTTCTCCAAGAGCCTTTCTTATCTTATCCAGTTTTTCGCGAAACATTATTGCCTTTTCAAACTCTAGTTCTTCTGCAAACCGCTTCATAGTAGTTTCTGTCTCTACAGCGAGTTTGAACAGGTCATCTCTTGCCATAGACTTTGTCTCCACTTCGATATCAGCCACTTCCTTAGTACTTTCTGGTATTGCCTTAACTACTGTCTTTGGAGTTATCTTGTGCCTCCTGTTATATTCCAGCTGCTTTTTGCGTCTGCGTTCTGTTTCTTCAAGTGCTTGCTTCATTGACTGAGTAATATGATCTGAATACATTATGACAGTACCGTCAAGGTTTCTTGCTGCTCGACCAAATGTCTGAATTAGGCTGGTCGTATTGCGCAAGAATCCCTCCTTGTCTGCGTCAAGGATTGCAACTAGGGAAACTTCTGGGATATCAAGGCCTTCTCTTAGCAGGTTGATGCCTACTAAAGAATCAAACTCGCCGAGACGTAGCTGTCTTATGAGTTCTGTACGCTCAAGTCCCCCAATCTCAGAGTGAAGATAGCGTACACGCACATTGTTTTTCGCAAGAAATTCTGCCAGATCTTCTGCCATCCTCTTTGTCATTGTGGTGACAAGCGTCCGCTGGTTCTTCTTTGCTCTGTCCTTTATCTCTTTTATCAAATCCTCCATCTGGTTTTTAGTGGACCGGATCTCGACCTTAGGATCTACAAGTCCTGTAGGGCGCACTAGCTGCTCAATGACCTGCAGACTACTCTTTAATTCGTAGGGGCCTGGAGTAGCGGATACAAAAATCACATTCTTGAGGTACTTCTCAAACTCTTCAAACTTGAGTGGACGGTTGTCGTATGCGCTTGGCAGACGAAACCCATAGTCAATTAGCATCTTTTTGCGTGAATAGTCGCCATTGTACATACCATGCAATTGTGGTAATGTAACATGCGACTCATCAATTACTAACAAAAAGTCATCACCAAAAAAATCAAGCAAGCAGTAGGGCGGTTGACCCGGTGCCCTTCCATCTAAATGACGCGAGTAATTCTCAATTCCTGAGCAGTAGCCAAACTCCTCTATCATCTCAAGATCGTATTTTGTGCGCTGCATAAGCCTCTGCCTTTCAAGTTCTGACGGCAGGTTTGGAAGCCAGTTCCCCAATTCACGCTTGATTGAGGAAATAGCCCTGCTACGAGAGTCGTCGTCAGTGATGTAGTGTTTGGCCGGAAATATCTTGACTGTATTTACGTCTCGCAATTTCTTCATGGTGACATGGTCATGTATGCTTATCTGCTCAACCTCGTCGCCGAACATTGAGATCCTAATAATGTCATCAGAATACCCAGGGATGATATCAATTGTGTCACCTTTGACGCGAAGGTTACCGGGCACAAGTGATATATCATTTCGCTCATAACGCGCTTCGATGAAATTATGAATTAACAGTTTTCGGTCAATTGTCATTCCTCTTGTCACTGAAATTGCGTTTTTCTCCCACTCTGTGGGCGAGCCAAGGGAATATATGCATGATACTGTAGATACGATTATTGTAGGCTCCCCAGACATTAGCATGGCCGTTGCTTCTAACCTCATCTTCTCTATCTTTTCATTTACCTCAGTGTCCTTTTCGATATAGGTGTCTGTCTGAGGGATGTAACTTTCAGGCTGATAATAGTCATAAAAGCTCACAAAATAGCCGACATTATTCTTTGGAAAGAACTCTTTGAATTCCGCATATAGCTGCGCTGCAAGGGTCTTGTTATGAGAAATCACAAGCATATTCTTGTTTGCACCTGCAATGACATTTGCAATTGTAAACGTCTTACCGCTGCCTGTCACGCCGAGGAGTGTCTGGCGTCCACATTTGCTCACGCCTCTGACAAGCTGCTCTATTGCTTCGGGTTGGTCTCCACTAGGCGGGAAGGCATCTTTTGCCAGTGTAAAACCGGTCGAACTGCTAAGCAAAGTGTTTGCACACCTATTTTTCCGAACGGGCTTATATGGCTAATGCCTCATACTCTTTTGATCTGGTAGCTATATGGAAAGTCATTGCAATACCTGTACATTTGGTTTGATGAAAAACAGGTTTTATACGAAAATCTTTTGTTTAACTAGTGTAATATCTAGAGTCATGGACAGACTCGACATCCCTCAAATAAGCAAGCGCGAGTTCTTGGATTTTTTGCAAAATGAGGGTAAAGTGAGACTAGATGATTATATTGAGGGTGCAATCGAAGTAGCGGAAGAGGCCCATTCGGGCTTAATGCGAGAAGATGGCACTTCGCCGTTCCTTGAAACCCACACTTGGCCAGTTACAATGGATGTTGTACAACATTATCGCTCAGTCAATCGTAATATTACGAGTGTAGAAATTGCAACCGCAATTCTACATGATGTCATGGAAGATGATGAAAGAATCTTAAACCTACACGAATCCAAGTCGTACGGATTTGAAGCCTATCTTGCATACCGGTTTGGCAGCAGGATCCCAGACATTGCAAGTGAACTTAAGATCAGGCCCCTTGAAAACTATGCAGGGATAACCGATCAGGAGCGTCAGCTGGAGCGCTTTTTTGAATACTGCGATATCCTCCGCGATGCAGAGTATGATGTTAAGGTAATCAAGCTGGCAGACAGGCTCAACAATATGTTGTTTATCCTGAATGTTCCGGGGCATGATAAGATAAGGCGCTACATGCGAGAAGCAGAGGACTTTTATATTTCATATACAATGCTGCCAACCAAAATGCCTCATTTTTATCAAAGCATAAGAGCCGCTTATGAGAGGCTGAGGACTTTTTCGACTCAAAAGATGGTCGCGGCATAATTCTCTTTACAAACATCTTTACAAACAATTTAATGAGAGCAATTTATGGGGATAAGGCATCTGATAGATATTGACGACGACAACAACAACTACAACAAATGACCTCAATGTCGCAGTTATTGTAAAATTAGAACCTGATTTCTCTGAAGGGAATGTTAGCTACAACGCAGATGGTACACTAAATAGGGCGGAAACAAAGAGCATCCTTGGACCCCATAGTGCTATTGCATCAAGTGCAGCATTTTACGCCAAGGTCAAATATGGCGCCCGAGTTGCAGTTGGAACGATGGGTCCACCTATTGCCGAGAGCGCTCTACAACAAGCGCAACTATTATGTGATGCTGACGAATTACATCTCTACAGCGACAGAATCTTTGCAGGTGCCGATACGCTTGCTACGGCTGAAGTGCTCAGAGCTGGCGTATCTAAGGTAGAAGGAGGCAAGGTGAACATCGTATTTTCCGGACACAGGGCATCTGACGGCGAAACTGGCCAGACAGGACCTCAGACTGCTTGGAAGCTGGGCTATACTTTCCTTGGTAATGTAGTAGATTATAACGTTGATCTGGAGAGTCGACTTGTGAGGGCAAAGCGCTTGATCTCCCTTCAAGGGTTTTATGATATCATTGAAGAGGTTGAGGCGCCCCTTCCGGTTTTTATTTCTATTGACCCTTCTTACAAGGCATTTTTTAACACCGTGTCACAAAGGCTTGCGTTTGAAAAATATCAGAAGGAAGCAAAACTCAGGGCAGAAAACTACAAACAATTCCTGAAGGTCTTAAACACACAGCAACTAGGCATCGATCCAAAACTAGTTGGATTGCCCGGCTCACCAACGATTGTTTACAAAGTTGAGCGCATACCAAAAGCGAAGGCTAGCAGAAAAGCCGAAGTTATCGATGGGGCTAACGGTGAACAAATTGCAAGGGTGGTATCCAACATGTATGAGGCACTTGGAGGCATGGTGATCAAATAATATATGAAGGCATCATCAAAATATCAACACCTCTACGTTGTCGTAGAGCATGAAGACGGTATGCCCGTGCCTGTCAGCCTCGAGATGTTGGGTGAGGCTAGGCGGCTCATGGATGGTTTTAACAAGAAATATTCCTCTGACGAGAAAGTAGTTGCAGTTGTCCTTGGACACAATGTTCGCAAGTTGTGTGAAGAACTTATTTTTTATGGCGCTGATGCAGTAATCTGCGTAGATAGTCCTGAACTTCAGCACAGGAGGAACCTTATAGACACCAAGGTCATAAGCCAGATAGCAAGGAGCAGAGAGCTGGTGGCGAAGTTTTCTAATGCTTCTGAATTTATAAAGCCACGATACATGTTTTTTGCCGCAGACAGCATAGGGAGGCACATGTCATCTACAGTTCTTGCAGAGCTTGAATCAGGGCTTGCGTCGGACATTAACAAACTTGTTATCGAGGACTTGGAAATAAAACATGAACATAAGACAAAGGGACAATCAATGAAATATGAAAAAACTCTTGAAATGTATAGGCCAGATTTCTCTGGGTTCCTTTGGACTACTATTCTTTGCCTTGATAACCGTAACCCTGCTAATGAGCGTGAGTATCATCCACAGGCATGCAGCATAATTCCCGGCGTGTTTGCCCCAAGTGAGCGAGATACATCAAGGCGAGGAACAGTAGTAGAATATGTTCCGGAATTTGACGAAAAGGATCTTCGAGTAAGAGTACTTGATAGAAAAATAGTGAAAAGTGCAGTCGACTTTGACAGTCACAAGGCTGTAGTAAGCTTTGGCAAGGGTGTCAAGGATTCACCAGAGCAGAACATGAAGTTGATAGCTGAGCTTGCAAAAGAAATTGAAGCCGAAGTTGGCGTTTCGCTTCCAATATCAAAAAAGCCGTTTTCTGTAAGTGAATCTACAAACTCCACCTATATGATTCCTGATAGGGTCATAGGAACGAGTGGCCGCAAGATAGCACCATTGCTCTATATTGCAGTAGGGATAAGTGGAGCCATGCAACACATTGCAGGCATGAAAGAGTCCGGCTTTATAGTGGCAATTAATCCAGATGAAAACTCGCCTATAAAAGACGAGTGTGATGTATTTATCAAGGGAAGAATGGAGGATGTGATACCACTCTTGCTTGAGGAACTTAGAAAGCAAAGGCCTACAATAGAGGTGAAGAAATAATATGGAACATTATGATGTTGCAATAATTGGTGGTGGATCGGCTGGCCTTGCAGCCTTAAAACGGCTGTCTGACTTGAACAAACAAGCAATATTGATTGAGGCCGGCAAGAAGGTCGGGAGCAAGAATATTTCTGGTGGTATATTATATTCTAAGAAACCGAAACATGGCAAGACGTATAACGTTGAAGACATTTATCCCGGATTTCTGCAGGATGCTCCTATCGAGCGCAAGATAACTCAGTATATGCTGCATGCGACCTCCAATGACAAGATTTTCACAATGGACCTAACTGCAGCACATGAATATCAAGCGAACTTTGGTTATTCTGTACTTCTCAATAGGCTGAATAGGTGGTTTGCAAAGCAGGCCGGTGAAAGCGCAGAGCGGCAGGGCGGCGGCATAGTTTCAGGCGTGCACGTTCGTTCGTTAAGCTGGCAGGATGAAAAAAAAGTAATTATCGAAACTGATGAGTTAGAGCCCTTTGAAGCAAAAGCAGTAATTGCTGCAGATGGCGTCAACTCGGAAGTTGCGGAAATGACTGGTGCTAGGGCAAAATTTACGCCAGAGCAGCTTTATCAAGGCGTAAAGGTCATAGTCAAATTGCCAGAAGAGATAATCGAACAGCGATTCGGAATTGGACCCGATGAAGGCGCTGCCCATCTATTTGCTGGGGACGTCACACTTAACCACATTGGGGGCGGATTCTTGTATACAAATCTAGATACACTTTCTGTAGGTGCAGTCTATCACTATGACTCACTTATGGAAAGGCCATCCGAGCCATATACGCTGATAAACACTCTGCTACAGAATCCTTTAGTTACAGAATTCATCAAAGATCAAGTGGCAATCAAAGAGGAAATAGACAAGAACCTGCCAAAGGAGGAACAGCTTAGGACACGGTTTGCAGTTAGCAAATTAATAAAGACATGGAATGAACTTCGCGATATATATTACTCTCGTGATGGAAGGAAAAAGCTGGTCGAAAGCGGTAAGTACAAATCGGAAGAGGAAATCCGAGCAAGGCTTGATTATGTCCAGAATGAACTTGCCACAAAATACGACACAAAATTTGTCACTGATTACATTGAGCTTGAATATGGAGCCAAACTGGTGCCAGATGGCAAGCGCTGTGCAATGAAAAAGCCCTACTACAAAAATATCCTGTTTATAGGCGATGCAGCAGGAAGAGGAGTTTTTATCGGACCGCGAATAGAAGGACTCAACGTCGGCATTGACGATGCGGTTAGGGCAGCAGATGCAGTTGCAAGATCTATTGATAGAAACGATTTTTCCACTCATTACATGGGCGAATTCTACAGCCAGTCAATAGAAGACAGCCCATACACAAGGGATATGAAGGAGATAGACAAGGATTATCTAAAGATATTCCTAGATGCTGCACGAGATGTACCCAAGGATATTATCGGACAGCGCTACGGCGTAGTATTCAAGCTAATGTCAAGCGGGACACTAAGAGGGCTGGCTGTAGGCTTTGCAAACATTCTTGGCTATGATAGGTTATTACCTCTGGTCGAATCAGAAGACACATACGTTCAGGTGCCAATAGAACTTGCAGAAAAGATGGGGAGGCATGTTCGGGCAACTTATGAACCTACAATACCTACGATGGCCCAGCGCATCGCACAACTGAAATATGATGACGATAGGATCTCACACATCAAGGTGCTTCACCCAAATTCTGAATTCATGAAAAAGATCGTGACCCTTTGTCCTACACTCTGCTACAGTATGGAGAGAGGAGGTGAAGTTACGCTTCAGCATGAAGCCTGCATCGAGTGTGGAACCTGTGCCAAGGAAACAGAGTGGCACCACCCAAGAGGAGAAAAAGGGGTGATCTATCAGTACGGCTAGCCATCTAGTTCTTCCACTTTATTGAGCAGCCAATAGAAGGCTCAAAGTCCTTCTCTATCTTTTCTCCTCTTAGCAGCTTGCGAATATTGCTCTCCATAACCGGTACTGTAGGCCTAGCCTCTGGCTCAAGTGCATCGTTTATCCTACCGTGGAATACCAACCTATGATCTGCATCAAATAGGAATGGGTCTGGAGTGCACACTGCGCCATATGCCCTCGCAACATCTTGGCTTTCGTCTATTAGATAGGGAAAATTGAGTTTGTGCTCATTTGCAAATATAAGCATGTTATCAAAGCCCTCGCCTTCGTAGTTTGGATCATTGCTATTGATGCCAATAACCTGAAGCTCTGATGTATTGAATCTGTTTTGCAAATCCACAATGTCACCAATCCTTGCTTTGACGTAGGGACAGTGAT
>Ga0114129_10015452_pt1 | contig 10858 bp, 9 predicted proteins | sample RhiMetdeltSRZDD1_FD_80071 | JGI IMG/M metagenome (GOLD analysis project Ga0114129, IMG submission 80071) | Populus rhizosphere microbial communities from Tennessee, USA - Rhizosphere MetaG P. deltoides SRZDD1 (version 2) (version 2) | ecosystem: Host-associated > Plants > Roots > Rhizosphere >... | reverse complement strand
TGAAGATTCGTACCGCGACCTTGCCTTAAAAAACCTCACCATTGAGACCATGCTTAAGCTTGAAGAGCGCTTAGGCCACCCCATCCAGTTTGTGGCCGCTATCCACGATGACCACAGCCCTCACCGTCACGTGCATGCGCTTGTCATCCACAACGGACGACGGCTCACCCGCGAGGATTTTGCCATGCTTCGCAATTACGGGAAACAGCGCGCCTTGACCCAGCGCCGGTTTCTTGACCGCCAACGCCGCCTGGAGCTTCTTAGGGAGCGTTCGGCCTCCTACCGCCGACCCTTTGTCGATGGCGGCAATACCGGCGCGTTCCACCCGGCAGGAGGCACAAAAACCCCGCGGCAGAACGTGCATGGATACTCTACCAGGCGGGATCACACGCGCGTCCGCTTTTACCACCCGCACGTTTCCCTCTGCTCTTACGCCTGTCCGGTCTGCGGCAGGTATCAGGCGCTGCCCTACAGCAGAACCGGCTATCGCTGTTTGTTGGACGGCGTATATATGCGCCGGGAAAAGGAGCAGGGATACGCCCGCAGCAAGGGGAAGAGCTTTGGTTTCGAGCGCGAACTGGCCCTATGAAACGATTCCTTACCAACGTCACCATCATCTTAAGCAGACTCGCCAGTCTGCGGGGAGAAGCCCGCGCGCTCCATCATGCCCGGTTCGCTCGTCCCCATGAACTCACAAGCCTTGTTAGCCACAGTCTGGATGAGGAAGCGCTCCTCATCGGCAGAACGCATTTGGGGGGCATCTACCGGGTGAAGAAAACCCCGAACAGACGGGAGCTTGGGAATATGCTGGTTGTTGCCCCGCCCCGCCATGGCAAATCGCGTTTGGCAATCTCCCAACTTTTGACCTGGCCCCATTCCGTTGTGGCTGTCGATCTCAAAGGGGAACTCTACCAGGAGAGCGGGGGATTCCGCGCGACTCTTGGCCCGGTGTATGTCATTGACCTGCGGGGCAACGGGGACCAGTACGACCCCTTTGGCGCCATCAAAGAGGAAGACGACCTCTTCGCTGCCGCCAGAAATATCCTGTACGACCCCCACGAGGGGAGCGGGCGGTCCTTTACTGAGTGGGGGATACTGCTTGAGGTCCTGAAGTGGCAGGCATGCCTGGAACTCAACCGGAAGACAGGCGCGAACTACCGCCTCTTACCCTTTACCCGCTGGCTCGCGCGCCTTGGCATCAATCCGGCGGCTGCGGCGATTCACGCTATTTCTCCCGCGCTTGCGCAGGAGCTTCTGGACGGGGAGTACGATCCCTCCCTTGACTACCGGGATAACCGGTATTTCGCCAATTCCTGGCAGGGCTCCCGCGCGCGGATGTTCCCGCTCTTAACCGAGAAGGTGGTGCGCTGTTTTAACGGCTCAGATTTTACCGGAGCGGATATTATCGCGGGGGAGAAGCCGGTCTCGGTATATCTTCTCGTTCCCCAGGGCATGCTTGAGTCCAAGGCGCCCGTCCTTCGCCTGATTTTGGAGTCCATTCACACTGAAATATTTGCTACCCATGATGAACGCAAAGGGCAGGGCTGCCGCCCGGTCTTGATGCTTTTAGATGAGGCGGGAACCGTTGGCTTTCAAAAACTCCCCGAGTATGCCTCAACCGCCGCCGGACGAGGCGTCTCGCTGTGGCTGGCGCTTCAGGACATTGGCCAGCTTGAGCGCTACGGGGCATACAATGCCCGAGCCATCCGCAACAGTATGGCGGCCAAAGTCTTCTTCCATCAAAACGACCCCGCGACCGCGAAACATATCGAGGAGCTTGCTGGCTATATGTCCGGCTACTCACACTCTGAAACCGTGCGAGACGGGGAAGTCGCCTCCCAGGGCCGCTCCGAAACCGCCGTCGCCCTCTTTCCCATGCGGGATTCCCTGGAGCTTGAAAAGGAGGACATCCTCTTTTTTATCGACAACCACAAGCCGGGCCGGGGCAAGAGCCTGGCCCCCTGGCACATCCCCCTCCTTGCGAAGCGAAGCCTGATTCCCCCGCCGCCTGTCAAGGAGCTGCCGCCCGTTCCCGACATTGTTCTTCCGTCCTCGCCCCCCAGGGGAAACGGCTTTCGCTTTCCCATCGACCCTGACGATTACAATTAAATCCGTGAGCCTCTGTAAAGCCTCAGGATTCGCTTTTCCAGGAGCGCCAGGAAATGGTACTCCTCTCTCAGCGTTAGCCGTTTGTGGGCCATTCTAAAGCCTTTTTGAGGCATTTTTTGCAGCCTTCCCGGACGTGTGAACAGAAGACTCTATTTTTGGGCGCAACTTTCCCCTTCCACTCGTACGGTTTATGGAACAGCGGTACGACTGGGCAGGCTTCCTACCCCTCGTTACCGGCTTTTTCGGGGGGTGTTAACCCTTGGGCGAAGTACCAGGGGTCGCTTCCGGTTCTCAGATAGGTCGAAGCGACCTTCGCGGAGACGGGTTCGCTGCACATTTGAGCAGGTCGCGTTAGGGATTTTTCTTCTTGTTTGATTTGTGGGTCCGGGCGGGCCGGACCCTTGTTGTTCTTTTTGCCCCACCCCATCCGTTTTCGCTCATCATACAGGGGGTCAGCCCGCCAGGGGATCACGACGTGATAGATGTTGATGGCGTTATGCCCCGGCCACAGCACCTTGCGCTCCACCCGAAGGAGGTGGCGGATTTTTTCAAGCCTGGCGATCGCAGCATAGACGGTACTTCTGGCAAGACCCGTCATCGCCATGATGACCTCATGGGCGATTTTGGCGTGTTTGCCGAAGATGTTGGTCTGGGAGAGGATGGCGCGTAAGACCCGGCCTTCCGCGTCATTGACTTGCGCGCGCTGGAACATGTCTGCTAATCTTCTATTTCTCATGTGAGCAGCCTCCCATCAGGGGGGGTGTTCGCTAGGAGGGGCAGCCAGAGTCTTTTCGAGGAGATACACTGGCTGTCCCGCTGAAATCCTGCCGCCTACTCTACGTCTTCCTCTTCATGGTTCGTCGTCCTGGTTGGTATCAGGATGCTCCTCTACCCAGCGCGTAAGCGCTGCGCAGAACGGCTCCAGGAGGAATTTCCCTTTGGCATCAAGCGGCGCTGTGGCGGCGACAAAGAAGACCGCGGCGTCAACCTGCCAGGCGGCGTCTCCCAGCGGCTTGACCCACGGAGCAAGCGCGCGCTCATCCAACAGGCGCTGCAGGGCGTACCACCGCGCGGCGGCGCTCACGAACTCCTGGGTCTGCGGATAGCATGCCCGTAAGGTCAGCAAGACCCGCATGAGGTGGGTATCAGTGAGCGTGATGTCTTCCTCGTCCTCCCAATCGGGCAGAAGGACATGGGGCGATACCGGCTCATGGAACAGCGGGCGGGGACTTTCCACCGCCTCCTGTGCCCGAAGGAGTGCCTGCCGAAACACCTGGGGAGCAAGCGGCCGTACCTGCATAGGTCGCCTCTTGGCTTTTTTGCGCCGTTTCCGGTGCTGTTTGGCCATCGCTCCTTCCTTCTCAGGTTGCTGACTTACTCGCCCTTGCCATCTACTGTACACCCAAACGTCAAGCTGAAAAATAGAAATTGTGGGTCGTCGTGGGGGTGCCTGCCGGCGGCTTGCATTGCCTCCGGTTCGCACGAGCGCTCACACTCCGGCAACGCTTAAGGGGTAAGGTAGTAATCGGGATAAAGACCGTTTGGTTACCGGCTCGTTGGGTACTAGTCGTGATGAAAAGGCAAGTTTAAAATCGTTCCCTGACTTCGTATTCTTCCCTTACGAGCCTGGACGGAGTGTGAGGGTTTACCCGAACCGGAGGACAGGCAGCCCTCGCAGGGAAAAACAGGGTGACAGTTTTGTACCATCTCCGACGCACATTGTCCGGATTCTTAAGCGTGGGGGAGTGTGTCGAGTGTCACCACAGCAGTAGTGGTCGCGGTGTGATGACAGTTGTAGTAGCAGGAAAGTACCCCCTCCCGCTGCCAAACTCGTAGGGAACTCTTACCACACTCAGAAAGGGGAACACAACATGGGATTTATAAAGGGGGTCTTTAGTGTTGTGTTTACTGGAAAAAGAGCGGTCAGGCCTTTGTATCTCTTTTGTCGGGGGGAGTCAGGCGGCGCTGGCGCTCTCCGCTATCGCTCCGCGCCTGACTCCCCCCGACTACCCGCATACTATCCTCATGGCTTATCAGATCTACGCTGGCCTTTCATACGTCGGGGGGCCTGACCGCAGCGGTGGACAGGCACACCTGCAATTCCTTCCCTTGACCCTTCCTTGCAGTGTGCCTGGGTTATGGGTAGTGCATCCGCACCAAAGAATGCTCAGAAACACTATCCCATTGATTTACATAGAGATACAGCTTGACTAATAGGTTTAATTAGACTACTATGTCGGCTGAACGCAGGGGAGAAATCCTAGGAAAATCAAAGACTTAGGTGCTGACCATGCGCACTATGTCTAAGGAGGTTTCGAATCAATCACAATATACTGTTCAGCAGGAGGCTACGCCTCAGGCAAGTCCAGAGCGCCAGCCGCTACCCGATGTATTTGATGTCTTGGAGCGCAGCGCGCAGCTTTTTGAGAAGGCTATTGCTCGGGATAGACGGAAGTTTTCCCGTGCCGAAAATAGCGCGTTTGATGAGGAGCAGAGGACAGCAGCTGGTCAGCTCACAGACGAAACGGCCAGGCTATATACCTACGGAACAAATCGTGACCGGCTTATTATAACCACGTATTCCACATTAGCTAAAGGGTATCGTCCCTCGTTTCACCCTGACGATTCGGTAGACCTACGTATCGACCTCCTCCCGCGAGATGCACGAGCGTTCATTTCCCGGGTAGCCCCAATGTCTGAGGACGAGCTTCGTGAGGAACTGCGCAAAGCACAGGAAGCACTTGATCGAAAGAGAGCTATTCTCCGCCATCGGGAGGAGTATAGCCGCCTTCCTCCAGACGTAGCAGCGCAGAGACGACGAGAGGCTCAGCGGGAGTCTAATAGACGCTGGCGCCAGAGACAAAAGGAAGAACGCTAATTACAGGCAGAGCAGCAACCGACGCAACTCTTCCCGCCTCCCCACAAGGATAACTTCCAAAATTTGTAATAAGCCAAAGATACAAAAGTATCTCAAATTGTCGGAAAATATAGATTGCGTAATTTTCATGAAGTCAACAGGCCTGCCGTAGGTTGGGAGGTCTACACAGAATGCCACACGAAAAGACTTGTCAATGTGATAAGGATGGAAAACCCTGCGGGCAACCACTGAGCGGTCGCGGCGTCTGGAAGTACTGCCCTAGGCATAAGGTGGAAGGTAAGAAACAAGCCAAAAAGCTAAGAAATGACGCCGATTATGCCCTCGTCAAGAAGTCAAAGAACCCGGTGTTCCGGGAGCACCACCGAGCGGTAACGAGATACGCCCGTTACCGCAATTATCATCACTTGACGAGAAACCAACTGGAACCGTTCGTTGTCCACGCAGAAGCTCTCCGAGAACAGAACTCTCAGGTGACGGATGACTTCCATGAGTCTATCACGCTTGATCTCCTCGAAATTAATGATTCCCTTCGTAACCCTACCGGCGGTCTGCAAAATGCTGCCAAGGATGCCAGAGAAGCCATTGAGCCAGTCCTTACTCTCTTAACGCAGAAACAACAGGCAGCGCCGCATGATCCCGATCTCAGCCATCTTATTCTCTCTGCACTGGAACTTAGGCGCGATATAGCCATCGATGTCTCTTCTGAGGCGTTTACCGCACTCAGAAGTGAGGCTTGGGTGGTACGTGAGATGATGCGCGAACATGGAGAACTCGCGCGCTTGATCGTAGCACTTCTGGCTGAAGTCGAGTTAGCGCGATTACAATTTTTAGCAAATCCCGACCAGCCCGACCGCTGGAAATTTTTAATACACGCAGAGTACTTGCTTGACGCTGTTAAACACGTATGTGCCTATTTTGAGAAACGTCGTTCAAGCGCAGGGCACAAACAGATTGCTGGATTGTTAGCGTTTCACGTGCCTTCACTGGAAGGGCAATTGGCCTGTGATCGCGACGAACAAAACCAGCCTACCAACAGTATCCGGGAATTAGAACAATGCGCAAAGGTTATTGCGCAGTATGACATAAACCCGGCCATTACAGAGACCATCAAATTTACCTGCGCAATTTATCAATCGCAATTCTGTATTCACTTCAACAAAATTACCCGCGCAGAACAATATTTCAATGAAGCAAATCAAATCTACTTGACAATGCAGTACCGATCGATTGAGTCTGAGCTAGAAATAGCCTATGCCAGAGCAGGCCTCGCGCTTAAGACAAGGAGTCAAGATCGGGAAGAGCATGTGCATGAGTATGCATTGTTGTTTCGACAATACCCATTCTTAACTCACTACAACCACCTGCAAACGCTCAAACGGTTGTATCCGGAGGATGTTGCCGAGTCCTTATTCATGGGAGTGCAGGTCTACTTCGATACGATGTTTCGCCGCCTGCAGCCGTTCTTACTTCCCAAATCCGATATAAAGGACGCTGGAGAGTGTCGAGGCGTATTGATGCCACGAAGCGATGAAAGTGAGGTGATGTATATAGAACCGTCTTCACAATAGAAGCCCCAGAGTTCACTGTCTCAGGGTTCAGGCACGCTCTCTCTTACGCTAGCCACGTTTTGACCGGCGTGCCTGATCCATAAACCAGCGCACACCAGGGCCGTATTGCGTTCAGGTACCGGCAAACTATAGATCTTCTGCCAAACCTGCGCAATCTCCCCTTGTGTACGCCGTTCCCTCTGCTGTCGAAGCCCACGCGTTTTTCGTGCTGGATGCCTCAGCAAGCGCACAAGGGGGTACATAGATGACCAGTTCTACGACCCAGTTCGATCGACCTGTTCCACAATCTCCACTGCGTTCCTGGTTTTACGCGTGGGTTGATGTCCACGGGGGGAGGTCACTGGACGAGCATCTGCTATTCTTTAAAAGCCTTTACGAGTCCGAATACCACCGGAGTCCCCATCCGCCTCCATTTGATATATCCATCGCGCACGGCCAGATCATCTGCGCCCCCACCCCTGATTTTGTGAGCTACTGGGAGAAGCTTCGTGATTCCACCGGGGAGGGGGGCGTGCAATTCCTGACAGCATTGGAAATGCGGGAGATTGCCCGTGACGCGCAGGAGCTTGAGGAGAAAGAGCAGGAGCTCACTCACCGCATGCGGGAACTCGATGAAGCGATAGAACAGCTGGTGGAGAGACAGATTGCGGGCGTTCTCAGCGGGCAGGAGCGCGGGGAAAGTACCATCGCGCGATATGCCAGAAAGTGCCTTCGTCCCACGCTGCCATTTCCATGGCTTCTGGCGGGGAGGGGCGCGGCGATTGTCTTCATGGGCCTGGTTGAGGTGTTCCAGTTGACGTGGCCATTTCTCGATCTCCTCGGCGTCGATACGGCAAACCTTTCAGCCGAGTGGGCGCGAAATCCCATTGCGGTTGTGGGCGGCGTGCCGCTTGCCATGGCAACGACGGCCTCTCTGATCTTCCTGTGGCATCTTCTGATCAGTTGGGCTGGGGAGCTTGCCGAGCGGTGGATCGCGGCGGGGCCGCTGACAGCAGGGCTTCGGCTCGCGCGCCTGTTTTTGCTCAGCGTGTTTCTGCTCGTCGGAACTGTTGCCATTGCCGCCCTTCGCCATGGGTCTGTCGAAGGCATCAGCGCTTTACAAGATGCTCCCCTTGGTCAGCACGACGGTACCCGACCGGGCAGCGTGGTTTTTCTCTTCCTCACCGTCCTCATGCCTGCCGCATCAGCCTATCTCACGCACAAAATAGGCCAGAGCGCGTACTGGCAGCAGCAGCGGCACATACAAGCACAGCAAGCGAAGTTTGATCGGGACGAAGACCAACAGCTTCTCGCCGTTGAGCGTCCCGCCGACGCGATGAAGCTCTCGCAGAGCAAGCGCGCCCGGCTCGAGGAGCAACTTGCCAAGCTTCGCGTCAGTCGCCACGGCTTAGCCCAGCGGGTGCTTTCAGCCCAGCGGGAGTATCTGGAGATGCTTGACAAGGCCTGCCAGGCGACCGAGGTCTACGCGCGGACGCTTCTTGCCTCCCTTGAGCAGCACAAAATCCAATTTCTGCGTGCCGCGTACAGAGGTCAGGTGCCGCCTCCGCCTGGGGGCGACAACCCTCCGCAGGGGCCAGACGGGCCGCAACCACCACCACCGTTTGTCCGCCCGCTTCTCACTGCCGGTCGGAACGGGGATGGAGCATAAATCATCACGGAGGATTGCTATGCCACCACACGCCTCATGGACTTGTTTGCTGTTTGTTCCGGTCCTTGTTTCCCTCTGGGGTCTTACCGGCTGCGGCACTGCTGCGGTCTCCGCGGGCGCTGATCCCATCCATATGCACCTCTTCTGTCTGGCATCAGATGCCGGGGACAAGGTGACCTGCGACCCGCAAGAGCGCCTGGCCCATCTCTACGCATGGGTGAAGGAGGCGATATACCAGCCCCACGCAACCTTCACGATCTGGCAGGTGGGTCCGGATCGTTCAGGCTCCCGCCGTTTCTTCAGCGCCTGCGTCCCCGAACGATGGGGGTCCCAGGTCTCACAGGCCAAATCGGCCTTTATACAAAAAGCGCGCGAGGGTGCCGGCGGCAGCAGGACAGGCCTAAGCGTGCCCGCTGGGTGCGCCCCGCCCTCTCAGACAACGCCGGGCCGGTCTCAGCTTGTGGTCTTCCCGGACGCCTCGCCACTTCCCTCAGATCTCTGGCAGAAGGTAGTCTCCGGCTCCCCGCCGGCACAGATTCACAGCGCGATCGTTTGTGACCGCTCGGAGAGCACACAGGGGGCTTCCTGTACGACATCCGTGTTGCTGGGGCTGTTTGACCGCTGGGTTGCAGAGGGTCTTTTACTCCCGGCCGGCACGCTGTCCGTTGAAATGGTCGGCCCGTTACGGGATGCCCTGCGACCCTTCTATCAGCTGCGTGTCCCTGACCTGCCGGTTGAGGAGCGCATCGCGTATGTGCTGGGGGCACGCGTGGAGCTTGTCCGTCTCTTTGCCGGCGGGGAGCAGTACGGCTCAACAATCGCCGAGGCGATCAGTACAGCCGTGAGACGGCTTCGAGAGCACCGCGGCGTCTACCGGCTCACGGTGCTCTCGGATATGCAGCAGATCACAGCGGGAGGGTTTGACTTTTCGATGGCCCTTCCCACCCCGCACGCCTTTCTCGCGTGGCTGCAACAAAAAGGCCTGGCAACAGACCTGCAGAATATTCCCGTACTCGTCTGTGGAATTCCAACAGGCCACTTTGGCCACAACAGCCAGGCGTATGCCGCCCGGCTTCAGGATGTGTGGCAGCGCCTTTTTCAATCACAGGGCGCGCCTGAGATACAGTGGTTCAGTTCGTGTGAGGCAGCCTTTGCCTCGTAACATACAGGGAGGACATGCATATGGATAGGGATAATCTGAATCTGGGTTGGGCCGGCACCCATCGCGGCGCTTTCACCATTGCCAAAGAATTGAGGTCTGAGACTCTCAATCTCTACGCGCCCACCGTGCTTCTTGCTGATCCAAAAGAGGATCGCGCGGCTAAGTTTGGCGAGGTTCTTCGGAAGCGGTTTCCCACCCTCACACCCCAGGCACTTCCCCTGCGGGCCCAGGACGCGCTCTCAGGAAGAGGCGATCTGGATACCGTTGTGTTGAGCCTTGACACGCTCGGGGACACCACAGCAACGCTGAACGCTGCCCGTCCCTCCCAGGCCGTCACATTTCAGATTTGCGGCAAAGGCCCAGGCGGTGTGGGCTCTACGCATATCGCGCTCCAGGGGACGCTTTGCCCCGGAGATCATGAAACGCGAAAAAGCGTGTCGCTGCTTCTGCCAACCCTGTCTGAGATGTCCCGGGCCGCGAGCAGCCGCGAATTGACCGGGCCTGACCCCGTTACAGCGGCAGTTCTTCAGCCCTTGCGTCATGCGGTTAGCCGGCAGACCGCGGCCCATTTGGGAGAGAAGGGGCGGGAGCCGAGGGATCTGTCCGGGGGACCTCTGAGCCTGACCTTCGGCCAGACCCTGCTTCCGCTTATCGTCGTTGAAGGGGGAAGCCGGGACAAATACTCACAGCAGACAGCGCTCGCCCTGGAGAAAGCCGGGGAGTTTCAGGTCAACACTGTCATGACGGCCGGCTTATCCGGCTCACAAGTGGTTGTCGCGATAGTCATCCCGCAAGCGCTGACCGTCCATTTCATGCGGGTCGCACTCTCTAGAACAGGCAAACGAGCTGTGGTCGGATTGACCTCTTTCGTGACCCAGAGCGCCGCTTCCAATGAGTCCGCGTTGTTCACCGACTAACCACTGGGTCGTCACGGAGGACTTTGCGCCGCGAATCGTCCGTACGCGCCCTGAAGGGAGGAATCTCTAGCAATGATTGATGTCTCACATTCCCCGCCTGAGCCCGTCATCGTGAGCGCGCAGCAGGAGAGAATCATACGGGCCTGCTGCCAGTATCAATGGTTGACGATCCCCGATATGGCCATGATTCTTGGTCTCCCAACCTCCGGGAACTATGTAAGACGGCTGGCAGCCAGCTTAGCAGGCAAGCGTGACGGGGTGCCGGGGCAATTGCTCTTTCGTTTCGCGCTCAACCAGCGCTCCGGCGGAGGCGGCCCGCGAGTGTTCGTGCCGGGCGAGGCAAGCCGGGACCTTCTGCGCCAGGAGCAAGATACGGACGGGTTTGTCTGGCATTCGCCTTCCACAATGCAGCGGTATAGCCACTCATTTGTGTGCCATAACCTCGCGGTTGCAAGGCTGTGTATTTGCGCCGCGCTGTTTTGCAGGGACAACCCTTCGTATTACCTCGTCGAGACCAGGCTTTCCTCCGACATTGCCCCAACGCCCCCTCGCGCCAGTTTCACACTGGATGGGAAG
>Ga0114129_10015451_pt1 | contig 10858 bp, 12 predicted proteins | sample RhiMetdeltSRZDD1_FD_80071 | JGI IMG/M metagenome (GOLD analysis project Ga0114129, IMG submission 80071) | Populus rhizosphere microbial communities from Tennessee, USA - Rhizosphere MetaG P. deltoides SRZDD1 (version 2) (version 2) | ecosystem: Host-associated > Plants > Roots > Rhizosphere >... | reverse complement strand
ACGATGACCGCGCGGGGAGCCGTGAAGAAGACCTGCTCACCACGCCTCAGCGACCACGGCACCGTGTAGTCGGAGTCTTTTGACTTCGAGATGGCGGCGCGAGCCTCCTTCACGTGATTGTCGAAAACCTCGAGCAAATCTTCCGTGGTCTCGTACGTGTAGCCTTTGTACTCGAGGAGATTCAGCGACGTTTCCGTGACCGCGTTGGTTAGCCAGCCCGGCATCATTGCGACCAGCTGCGTGAGATGCCCAAGTGGGAATGATTTGGCGTGCGGCTTCCATTTCCCTTTGTCCGAGGGAACGCGCTCGATGACGCGGCGCGTCGTCGCCATCTCCTGATCGAATTCAGGCAGCAACGTGTCGGCGATACTCATACCGTCTCCGTGAAGCGGGCTGGTGAGAAACTAGTATCGCGCGCCGCCTTTCGTACGGCCAGAGTCACCCATTCGTCCGATACCAGCGCCGAGCTGAAACAGTGATGCTCCAGTCAGCTTCACTCATCGGGAAGGAACATGGCGGCAGCAGCAGCGAGCGCGGTCAGCGCTCTATCGGAGCTTTCATCACAGCTGGTATCTGCAGTCGAGACGGCGAGCAGGTCCATAGTTGCAATCCACGCCCGTCGTCGCATTCCGTCGAGCGGGATAATCTGGCGCGATGGCATCGTCGTCAGTGCCAGCCACACGGTACGAAGTGATGGAGAAATCTCGCTCACGCTGCCGAATGGTGAATCGGCAACGGCGACGATTGCGGGTCGGGACTCGGCGACCGATCTGATCGTACTACGGGTCAACGGGAACGGAAAAGCGAAAGCCGCGGCGCGCGCCGACAGCAGTGCAATGCGTGTTGGCTCTCTAGTCCTCGCCGTCGGTCGCCCGGGTCGCAACGTATCGGCGAGCTTTGGGATCATCAGCGCAGTGGGCGAAGGCTGGCGGACCTGGCAGGGCGCGCGGATCGATCGCGTGTTGAGGCTCGACCTGTCGGTTTACGACGGCTTCTCGGGTGGACCGTTGGTTGACGGCGGCGGCGCGGTACTGGGCATCAACAACTCGGCGCTTGCGCGCGGGACCCCGCTCGCACTGCCGGCGCAGGCCGTCGATCGCGTCGTCGACGAGCTGCTGGAGCGCGGTCATGTGAGGAGACCTTTCATCGGTGTCGCGGTCCAGCCCGTCGCACTTTCTGCTGCCGTTACAAAACAGCACCAGCTCGAGGACGATGGCGGATTGTTGATCGTGTCGATAGCAGACGAGTCGCCCGCGGAGAAAGCTGGCGTACTACTCGGCGACGTGTTGCTCGACGCCGCCGGCAAGCGGCTCGCCCGACCGGATGATTTGCTCGATGCGCTTTCAGCCACCGCGCACGGAGCTTCCCTGACCCTGAAGGTTTTGCGCGGCGGAGTCGTAAAGACCGTCTCCGTCACACCGACAGATCGAGGAGAACGAGAATGAACGCGGCAATCTTTGGCTCTGCGCGCGCGGCATCGTCAAATCTGAATGGGCTGGCGGAGCTACTGCGTGAGACCGTTGTCGAGGTACGCAGCGGAGATCTCGGCAGCGGAACCGGAATCATCTGGGGCGGCGCAGGGCTTGTCGTAACCAACGCTCACTGCGTGCGGCGTGGATCTTCTCTCGAGGTGGACGCGAACGGCAAGTGGCGCGAAGCGCGCGCACTCGCGTACCATCCCCAGCATGATCTCGCGCTCATCGCCGCTCCGTCGGTCAGTGGACCAATGCTGGAGCTGCGCGATCCCGAAACGCTACGCACGGGCGAGCTGGTGTTCGCACACGGCCATCCGCTCGGCATTCGTGACGCCCTGGCAATGGGGGTCATTCACACCATCGCCCGGGATGAATCAAAATCACCGCGCTGGATTGTTGCTGACGTGCGACTCGCGCCCGGCAATTCCGGCGGGCCGCTCGTCGACGCCGAGGGTCGGCTTGTCGGCATCAACAGCATGGTGGTCAACGGACTCGGCTGCGCGATACCATCGACGCTCGTTCAAAGATTCGTCGAGGCCGCGCTCGCACAACGAGCGGCGTAAGGTCGGCGCGCGCCAATGACGCGCGTCGCCATCGTCGCGCCAACGGAGAAGCTGCGTGCATCTCTGGCGGCGGCACTCAGGTCGAGTGAAGAATTCGAGATCGTAGGAGTCGGCAGCTCCACCGCCGAGGTGCCACCCGACAGCGAGCTGGTTCTGATTGCACGAGCGGCGTCAGCGTTGCCGCGATCAGGCAGTCGAGTCGGAAACGATCCGGGCTCGGCGGCTCTTAGCCGCCGCGAGCAGGAGATCCTGGCGCTTCTCGCTGATGGATTGGTCAACAAACAGATCGCAGCGAGATTGGGGATTTCGACGAACACGGTCAAAACGCATCTCGAGCTCCTCTTCGAGAAGCTCGGCGTTACCACTCGAGCGGAAGCGGTGGCGATGGGCGTGAAACGAGGTTTGCTGCTGTTGTGAGCCAGCAGGCTGACTCCGCGATTCAAGCTTGTTCTTGGGCAGATTCGACGACAATGTATTCCTAACGCCCATAGTGCGAGGACGAGGGGATGACCGAAGGCCCGATCGAAAAACAGCTACTCGATCTCGAGAAACAATACTGGACGGCGATCAGGGACAAGAACGTCCAGGCAGCGATGAGACTTACGGATGATCCGTGTATTGTCGTTGGCGCATCAGGTGCGGCGCGCATCAGCCAGGATACTTTCGGCAAGATGATGCAGGCCGGCGGCTGGACGCTGCACGAGTTCACGCTGACGGACGTTCAGGTGAGACTCGTTTGTGACGATGCGGCAATCATTGCTTACAAGGTGAAAGAGTCGCTCACCGTCGACGGCAAGCCGGTCACGGTCGAGGCCGCCGATTCGTCGACCTGGGTTCGTCGCGACGGTCAGTGGGTGTGCTCGATGCATACCGAGGCTTTACTTGGCGACCCGTTCGGCCGGGACAAGGTGCCGATGCCAAGGAGACCTTAACCGTGATTAGCAGCTCGTGACGGCCATCCGCCATTTCGTCGCGATCCTGCTGCTTCCGTTTGTGATGACGGTTCTCGTCCCTCGCTGGTTGATGATTGGCTACGCACAATCGGATACGCGATGGATCGACGGAACCCTGGGCGCAACGTTCGGGCGCGTTGCAGGCATCGCGATCCTGTTCCTCGGGTTGTCCTTGTTTTCCTGGTGCATAGCGTTGTTCGCGAGAGTCGGGCGCGGTACGCTCGCGCCGTGGGATCCGACGAAGCATCTCGTCGTTGTCGGCCCGTATCGCTTCGTGAGAAACCCGATGATCAGCGCGGTTCTGATAATCCTCATGGGCGAGTCTCTGTTGCTCGGCTCGAGAGTCGTCGCCCTGTGGGCAATCGGGTTTTTCATTATCAACGCCCTTTACTTCCGGCTCCTGGAAGAGCCTGGGTTGGAACAGCGGTTTGGCGACGAGTATCGACGGTACAAGGCCGCCGTGCCGCGCTGGATTCCGCGCGCGAAGCCGTGGAACGTTTGACACTCGGTCCGCAGGCAACCGTCGCGCACGGAACTTGAGTGAAGGGGAGGCACTCCATCCCTGAACCCATGACCGCTCCGACAACTACGCGCGTTCGAACCGACCTCCTTCCTCCCGACGTTTTCAGAAGCATTATCGCGGCGCTGATCGCGTTGCTGACTATCGCCGGCTGGGTGAATGTGTTCATGAAGCCTGAACTGCGTGAAGCGCTTCCGTTTCAGTCCAGAGTCTGGTGGTGGATCGAGCAGATTTTCAGCGTCGCGCTGGCGATACTTTGCGTTGCCATCATCATGCGCAAGCGAGCATTTCTGACTCCCGCTTTCTGGTTGACGATCTATTCAATCGCCTTCGATGCCGTGCGCTGGTTTTTCGAGTTCAAGGAAGGCCAACTGCGCGTTCCGGTGGCGCTGCTTCTGTATGTCCTCTTCGCGTGGCGGCTTTCGATAACGCGCAAACAGGTCAGGGCAATCGAGGCTGGCGCGACCGTGCAAGCAACCGGCTAGCCGACGTCCTCCGGTGGCGTGCGGCGTGCACCGGAGCTAAGTATTTAGCAGGCTGTTGATCTCGATTCTGTTCAGCGTGCTGTCATACGTCCTGCGCCGCATCTTTTAAACGTTATCGAGTGTCAAATCCGGGTATGAGTCCACGACTCGCCTGGCGAATTACGCTTGCATTGTCAGCGATCGCCCCGGTCGCACCCGTCGCGAGCGGCGCCCAGCAACAATTGGTCAAGGCCACTTCGACTGAAGACCAGCCGAGAATCGATTCCGCCGAGATCAATGATCGCGCCCGGGATCTCCAGGCCAGCTTCGAGATGCGCCGTCGGCGGATGCTGCCACGATTCTACATTGGCTCCGTCGATCAGAATCATTGCCTGATCGTTGGCCGGTTTTGCGAGTGGCATCCCAACCTGAAGGACTACACGGTACCCGACGAAGGCCGTGACATAGTCAAGGCGCGCGCAGAGCTGTTGCGTGAGCTCGAGCACATTTCGGCGCTCATTCCCGGCGACGATTGGATCATGGGTCAGCGCATCCGCTATATGCTCGAAGCGCATGACACGAACAGCGTAGCCGTCGCCCGGTCATGCCGCGCTACCAAATGGTGGTGCAGTGCATTGCTCGGACTCGCGCTGCACGTGCGCGGAAATTTCCTGGCCGCCGACTCGGCGTATGCGCTTGCTCTCGATGCCATGCCGTCCCCGCTCCGGTGTCACTGGATGAATCTCGGTCCGCTGCTGGACGACGACATCCGTGGCACCTATCGCAGGATGACGTGCGCTCAAAGAGAGACAGCCGACGCGCGCATCTGGTGGGTGTCAGATCCACTCTATATGACGCCCGGCAACGAGCGGCGCACGGAGCATTACTCGCGCGTGCTGCACACGATGCTGCAACAGAATTCGGTGAACACTTATGGCTCGAGCTGGGGTGGTGACCTCGCCGAGCTGATCCTGCGCTTCGGCTGGGCCGAGAAGTGGACGCAGGAACCCAGTCGCAGCATGTACCCGGATGCAAAGCCGTCGATCGTCGGTCATGAGCGCGAGCCGGGTTACCACTTCTTCCTGACCCAGCGGCCGCCCGACAGCCTGGCGCAGATCGTCGATTCGATCTTCGACATCTTCCAGTTCCCGCCGCGCGAACAGTACTCACCCACTTACACGAACGGATTCGTGAGACTGGACGCCCAGGTGGCACGTTTTCGCCGGGGCGACTCGACGAAGGTCGTTGCCGCGTTCGACGTCACCAACGACACCATCTTCGGCAAGCACAAATTCGCCGCGGCAGTGGTGGCGATGGGTGACGAGTCGACGTCGCCGTCGACCACTCTGCTCGATGAGTCGCCGACCAAAAACGTGCTGACGGTGTCGACACCGTGGCGCGAGCAGCTGATCGGCGTCGAGCTACTGGCAAAGGACAGTACTGCTGCCGCCCGCTGGAGATCAGGGTTTGCCGAGATCCCGCTGGATTCAGGAAAGATCAGCGTATCGGATCTCCTGTTCGTCGATGGCGCGCCCTCACTCCCCTCGAGTCTCGATGAGTAGATTCCTCGCGCGCACGGCGGCACGAAATTCAGGCGCAATGTTCAGGTCGGCTTGTTCTGGGAGTTGTATGGCAGCACTCCTACCGACAGTGCTCTTCCCGTCACGCTCACCATCACGCCGGTGGACGAAAGTCTGCTTCGGCGCGCGTTCCGGGTGCTGCGCATTGCCCCGAAGGCAGCACCGCTGAACATTCGCTGGCAAGAGAATGGAGCCGCCGGAGTAATGTCACCGCGGTCGGTGGTACTCGATTTGTCTGCAGTGCCGGCGGGCAAGTATGCGGTCAAGCTCGAGGTTGGTACCGCTGGTGGTACGTCGATTTCGCGCGTTATCGAGGTGAAGTAGCCCGCAGCTCGCGCAGTCGTCGTGAAATGAATCTCTTTTCCGGCTCCTGTCCGGCCAGCTCCAGCGCGCGCTCGTAGCTGACGATTGCTTCGTCGACCCGGCCCATGCGCCGACACAGATCTGCACGCGCAACGTGCGCCGGCAGGTAGTCGGATAGATCTCCCCTTATCAGGATCGCGTCGATGAGTGCCAATCCCGTCGCCGGTCCGTCGCGCATCGCTACTGCGGCTGCACGATTGAGCTCGATCACGGGCGACGGATCCGCGAGCAACAGCACATCATAGAGAGCGACGATCTGGGCCCAATCGGTGGATGCAGCATTGCGCGCTTCGGCATGCACCGCGGCGATAGCGGCCTGCAGCGTGTACGGACCAAACCGACGCGACTGAAGCGCCCGCTCGACGAGGTGCCCGCCTTCTGCGATCGCGTCCTGGATCCAGAGGGAGCGATCCTGGTCCTCGAGCAGAATCATTTCCCCGGAGGCGCTCGATCTTGCCGCGCGCCGCGCATCGAGGAGCAGCATTAACGCCAGCAGCCCGATTGCTTCAGGCTCCGGCAACAAATCAACGAGCAGTCTGCCAAGTCTGATCGCTTCGCCTGACAGATCTGCGCGCGTCAGAGACGCGCCACCGGAGGCGAAGTACCCCTCGTTGAAAACGAGATAGACGACGTGCAGCACGCTGTCGAGACGATCGGGCAGCTCAGCACGCGAGGGAACTTCATAGGGAATACGCGCGTCGCGGATCTTTGACTTGGCACGAACGATTCGCTGCGCCAGGGTCGACGGCGGAGTGAGGAAGGCGTGCGCGACTTCTTCGGTCGTGAGGCCGCAGACTTCGCGAAGCGTCAGCGCGATCTGTGCATCGGGACTCAGCGCCGGATGGCAACAGGTGAAAATAAGACGGAGTCGATCGTCTTCAACGCTCTCGTCGTCGTATTCGGGAATGTTCACGTCGGCCACCGCATCGATTGAGGAGGTGTCGACCGAATCGAATCGCGCCGCTCGACGCGCGCGGTCGATCGCCTTGAATCTTCCGGTCGAGATCAGCCACGATCGCGGATTCGCGGGAACTCCCTCTTCCGTCCACTGCTCCACCGCGGCCGCGAACGCGTCGTGCATTGCCTCCTCGGCGGCATCGAAGTCCCCAAGGAGGCGAATCAGCGTCGCCAGCACGCGCCGCGACTCCGATCGATAGATGGCATCGACTTCGTCGCGAACACGTGCAGGGTCTTGCTGCATTCGTTACGCTGGGCGCTCGACGACAGGTCTCACTTCGACGGCGCCGAATCGTGCCGACGGAATCCGGGAAGCGACCTGAATTGCGTCGTTCAGATCCTTGGCTTCGATCAGATAGTATCCACCGAGCTGTTCCTTGGTCTCGACAAATGGTCCATCCGTCGTCGACACCTTGCCGTTGCGAATGCGAACGGTGGTAGCGGTGTGCGAGGGCTGGAGCTGGTTCGAGCCTACGTGTTGTCCAGCTTTCTTGATGCTGTCGGTGAACTGCATGTATTCCCCCATGTACTTGTCCTGGACGTCCTTGGGGAATTTCTGCCACTCTTTCTCGTTGTCATAAATGAGGCACAGGTACTTCATCTTTCCTCCGACTTTGAAAGGGTTCTGCTAATTGGTCGGATGGGAGCCGGCCAAATCGACATCCATTTTCAGGATGTTGACCCTTTCAGTATTCCCGTGCGGATGCGGACCGCTTTTTCCGGGGCAGCCGGAATCGGTGACACGACGGTTCGGACGCGCGTGTTCAACCTGACGGGGAGCTGAAGCGTCAGGCTCTGCGCGCCGCGCCTGATTACGAGAGGGAGTGTCGTCGCGGTCGTACCCGAATAGCGCGCACGGAACGCGTCGAAGGAGCTGTCAGTGGTAATGGCAACTTCGCCAATCGACACCAGGCGGTCGCCGACTCTCAGGCCGGCTGCGGCGCCCGCCCCCGTTAGGGCGATCTGGGAGATTGTTATTCCCGTGCTGTCGGTCGCCGTGCTGACGCCCAGGCGAGGCTCACGCAGAGTGTCCGTCTTCACTCTCAGCGCGGCGAGAGAGAGCAACGAATCAATCGGTATTTGCTGACGGCCGTCGACGTAGCGGCGTGCGAAATCGGCGAACGATTTCCCGTTGGCCGCGCGACTGATCTCGCCCCACCAGTCGGCGGGCGTAAAGCCGCGGCCACGCTTGTAGGTCTGATTGTAAACGTTACGCATCACGTTATCGAGCGAACGCCGATTGTCACTGGCGTCGCGAATCATGATGTCGAGCAGAAAACCAACGAACCCCCCTTTGGGATAGTAAAGACCGCCGCTTCCATCGGTCGAGCCAATCCACGCATTGAGCGATGCATCGCTCAGCGCAGTCGGTGGTGCTGAGGCAATTGACGAAACCTCGTCGGCGATAAAATCGAAAAAACCGGTGCTGTCATTTACGCCGCCGCGCACCAGGGCGAGCGCGCCGTAATAGTCGGTGATTCCTTCGCTCACCCAAAGCCACGTCGTCTGCTGCGCATCATCGTAACGATATGGGACCAGGTCAGCTGGTCTCAGTCGCTTGACGTTCCACGCATGGAAGAATTCGTGCGAGTACAGACCCGGCAGATACGGCGCATCGAGCTGGGATGTGAGTACCTCGTCGACCTGTGAGCTCTGATGCTCGAGCCCGCCGCCGTTCACGACTGTGTCAGAACGTTGGAATATCGTGTAGTTGCGAAACGGAGCTTCACCGAAGACGGCGATCTGGTGAGGAACGAATTTCTGCAGCCAGCCAAATGTCCGGTCCCGGCGAGCCGTCGTCAGAGTTGCCGCCGGATAGAACGCGAGGCGGATCCATTTCCCGGCAATCTGGGTGCTGTCGATCGCGAATCTGCCGACATAGAACGGCATGTCGGTGAGATCGTGATAATTCGTCGCGCTGAAGTTATTCGTCCCGGGCGCCGGATCCATTCCTGTCGCAACGCGCCAGCCTGGCTCCGTGCGGACGGTCACCCGGGCCGGCCATTCAAATCCGCGACCAACGGGATAAAGAAAAACGTTGGTGCCGTTGAAAAACGCGAAGTTCGGCGCAGTCCACGCTACGGCGCGATCAACTGCATTCGCCAGATACTTGAATGTCACGGTGACGGTGCCGGCGCCACGTGGCGTGATCTCCCACGTCTGGAAGTCGAGCTCGCGCCACTCCAGCGCAGCGCCATTCTGCCGCGGCGAGAAATTCGAGACGCGACGAGAAAACCAGAGCATCACGTAATGCCCCGGCGACCACGCCGGCAGTGCGAGCACCACTGGCGCAGTTCCACTCACGTTGAACGTCATCGCCACGCCCAGTTGTCTCTGACCGACGGCAGCGGAATCGGCGGTGATCTCGTAACCAATGTTGGTGATCTGCGCCGACGTTTTCAGCTGCTGGCCGCCAGCGCTGCCGGCGATTGCAAAAGCGATTACGAGAACACGAAACATCCAGCCTCCCTTTGACGTTCACCTGGACAGAACCTAAAACGAGCACGGCGGTACCATACGTTAGCTTCCGTGTCACTTAATCGAAACTTTACCAGCGTGAAAACAACCCATCCAGCTGTAATCGCAGCTTTTCTTTCGTTGCCGTTCGCACTGCGCGCGCAAGAGCCCCGCATCTCCGCATCCCCGGCGCAGCCGCAGCCCGGGGCAATCGTGCGCCTTACCGTCACCGCACCCGCGGGTGGCGATTCGGTGGTGTCCATTCGCGGTGCCCTGGCGGAAGAGCCGCTCCATTTTGTGCGGGCGAGCAGCGGCAGCTGGCACGCAATCGGCGGAATCCCCGTCGACAAGGAAGGCCTGCTGTTCGCTAACGCCGTAGTTCAGCGCGCTTCAGGAAAAACGGAAATCGCCCGCGTGCGGTTCGACCTGCCGAAGCTTCCACCTCCCGTGTCGCAGCCGCTGGAGGTCGATAGCTCTTTCACTCGCCCCCTCGATGCGGCGACGCTGGCGCGCATCGATCGGGAGAACGCACGGGCCAGAGAGGTTGGCCGCGCCGCCCATGAGCGACCGCCGCTTTGGACGGCATCTTTCATCAAACCGCGCACGTCCGCCATAACCAGCGAGTTCGGCTCCGGTCGTGTTTTCAACGGTCAGGTTACGGCGCGCCACCTCGGAGTCGATTTCCGCGGCGCGGTTGGCGAACCGATTCGCGCGGCAAACCGGGGAGTGGTCGCGCTGGTCGACAACTTTTTCCTGGCGGGAAACGTGGTTTATATCAACCACGGCGGCGGAGTCGTTACCTCGTACTTTCACATGAGCAGACCGCTTGTTCACGTCGGTGAAACAGTGAAGCGCGGACAGGTGATCGGTTTAGTAGGAAGGACCGGACGTGTCACGGGACCGCATCTGCACTGGGCTGCGCGCTATGGCGCGAACACGGTCAATCCGCTTGATCTTGTTGGAATCAGCAGCAACTGGTATAGCGCCGCGGTCAAACGCTGACATCTACGCGCGTCAACACGTTCGTTACGTGTCGTCGGCCTCCGTCGCCGATCTGCTTCTCAGGGCGCGCCAGGCAGCAAGACGCTCATCGAGTATTGGCGCGAGTTTGTCGAAGTTATTCCACGAGTCAGCCACATGATACAGTGTAGGTAGATCGCCGCCCAGAACCCGATCGTAGTCATTGGCGTATCCGTTGGTCTCGTAGTACGAGCGGGTGAACGCGCGACCCTCCGCGTTCAATAGCGAGTCGAAGAACTTTTCGTCGAGCTTCGTCAAAAGCAGGTCGCGGCCGGTCACTTCCCGGTTGAGGACCCACGTGTAGGTATCGCCGGCGAGCTGCATTAGTTCTTCGCTACCCAGATCACGGTGCACGATCCAGGCGAGGTACATGCCGATGTGAGTGCCGCCGTTTTCCGGCGGCAGTTCCTTGGGATAGTTGCCGCCGTAGTGCCAGTCCGCGCGATCGATGTTAGCCACGCAGTTCTCTATTTCGACGGGAGTGACGCGGCGTATCTGACGCCGGT
>Ga0114129_10015450_pt1 | contig 10858 bp, 9 predicted proteins | sample RhiMetdeltSRZDD1_FD_80071 | JGI IMG/M metagenome (GOLD analysis project Ga0114129, IMG submission 80071) | Populus rhizosphere microbial communities from Tennessee, USA - Rhizosphere MetaG P. deltoides SRZDD1 (version 2) (version 2) | ecosystem: Host-associated > Plants > Roots > Rhizosphere >... | reverse complement strand
GGGAAAATGACAACACCGGCCGCAGAACCGAACACCGTTCAGGCGGCTTCACCGCCGCTGACGGAGAATCCTCAGGTTGACGAGCGTCTATGGCAGGCGTGGATAGAAAAGAATGAGAAGCTGGACAAGGTTAGGTTCGCAAGGATTGTAAGAATAGTAGCCATCCTCGTTGTAGTCGTGGCTTTAGCTGCTTTAGTCCATCAACTGGCCGGCTAGGGTGAAGCCCGAGAAGGAAGCGGCGTTCGGTATCATTTCCGCCGAACCATACGCATTCGCTCGGCGATCAGATTGTTCGGCAAACATGCGTACAGGCGACTTAGACGCTACTAACTTTACCGTCTTTTGGTTGGAAAAAGGAGACCTATGGATGGCACTTTCGCGGTCGCGATCGGCGGAGCCGCAGGACAGGGTGTAGCCACACCTGGGGACATCTTCGCAAAACTGTTCGTTCGACGCGGTCTACACGTAAACGCGTACAACGCGTATCAGTCCATCATTCGTGGGGGACACACGTTCCTCACGATTCGAACTGGTACAGAAGAGGTGAAGTGCTTCGGCGATCGAATCGATCTGTTGATCCCGCTCAATCAAGACTCGATGGACCGGCATTTAGGTCTCATGAGGTCCGGCGCTGCGGTTGTTTACAACAGCGACACCGTCAAGCCGGGCACGGCGCACGATGGTGTTCGGCTTTGCCCGCTTCCGGTGAACCAGCTCTCAAAGGCAAGCCGGAGCAAGGTGGAACAAAACACTCTGGCCCTGGCTGCTTCATTGCAAATGATGGGAGTCACGTTCGAGCCGCTTGCGGAAATCCTCACGGAACAATTCATGCGAAAGGGCGGAAAGGTTGTAACCGAAAATCTCGATATCGCCCGTGTCGGGTTTGACTACGCAGTTGCGAACTTCCAAGCCTTCGCTTCTCCGCTTCCGATGCACGATATGGCATACGCAGTATTGTCGGGCAACATTGCTTTGGCGATGGGAGGGGCAGCCGCCGGCGTGAAGTTCTATTGTGCTTATCCCATGAGCCCATCGACCGGCGTGTTGCACTGGATGGCGGCACATGCGCGCGAAGCTGGAATCGTAGTCCGTCAAGTCGAAGATGAAATCGGCGTCATCAATATGGCTATTGGCGCGGCCCATGCGGGTGTGCGCGCCATGTGCGCAACCTCGGGTGGCGGATTCGCATTGATGACGGAAGCTCTAGGCATGTCCGCGATGATGGAAACACCTGTCGTTGTCATCGACGTGCAGCGTGCAGGGCCCTCGACGGGAGTGCCGACCAAGACGGAGCAAGGAGACCTGTGGCAGATGCTGGGCGCTGGCTTCGGCGACTTCCCGCGACTCATCGCGGCTCCGACCGACATTCTTGACTGTTTCAAACTCGTTCCCGAAATGCACAACCTCGCCGACCGCTTCCAATGTCCCGGCATCATTCTGAGCGACCTGTTGCTTTCAGAAGGCCGGTCCTCGGTCGATCCGAAACAACTCACGTTCGACGCCGAGATCAACCGAGGAGAGATGATCACGTCGGCCGGCCCCAGCAACGGAAAAACCGTCTATAACCGGTACCAAATCACGGAAAGCGGCATTTCGCCGCGCGCGATCCCCGGCGTGCCAGGACACACGCATACGGCCTCTACTGATGAACACGACGAAAACGGCGTGCTGCTCAGCGACGAATTCACAAACCCAGTGAAGCGACGCGCAATGATGGAAAAGCGCCAGCGCAAGGTGGAGGGCATCGAGACAGCGGTCCGGGCCCCTGTGCTGAAAGGCGAGCCGGGCGCCGCGGTCACATTGATCGGTTGGGGCTCCACCGATGGTGTGATTCGCGAAGCCGTTGAGCTTCTGAACGAAGAAGGCATTTCCACAAATCATCTACAGATCCGGTGGCTCGTCCCACTGAACGGCGAAGCCATCGTGAACATACTCAGCTCGTCCAGGTATTCAATCATTGTGGAAAACAACTACAGCGGGCAGTTCGCGCGCTACCTCCGCAGTGAAACGAGCTACGTCCCGAACGGCCACATTCGCAAATACGACGGCGAGCCCTTCATGCCACATCACATTGTCGCTGCTGTCAAAGAACAGTTGGCCGGCCCAACAGGCAAGACCCAATTGTCGGTGCCGATGCATGAAATCATGGTCTAGCGGAAATGGAGAATTGAATGACGACGGTACTTGAAACACAAAAACTCACAGTAGCCGATTTCAAAGGCAAGGTCGATCCGGATTGGTGCGCAGGCTGCGGCGACTTCGGTGTTTTGTCTTCGCTTCAGAAGGTCCTCGCCGAAATGAACATCCAGCCGCACGACGTCGTCACCATCAGCGGGATCGGCTGCTCTTCAAACCTGCCCGGCTTTATTAATACTTATGGCATGCACACCTTGCATGGGCGCGCCCTGGCCGTGGCAACCGGCGTTAAGATGGCGAACCATAAACTGCACGTAATCGTGACGGGCGGCGACGGAGACGGCTTCGGCATCGGCGGGAATCATTTCATACATACGATGCGGCGTAACGTGGACCTGCTATATATCGCGATGGACAATCAGATTTACGGGCTGACGACCGGTCAGACTTCGCCGACGAGCCGCAAAGGCATGAAGACGAAATCAATGCCTTACGGCAACGTGGAAGAGCCGATCAACCCGATAAGTCTTGCCCTCGCAGCTGGGGCGACATTTGTGGCCCGCGGATTCAGCGCCGAGCCCAAGCACCTGATGGACCTGGTAAAACAGGGCCTGGAACATAAAGGATTCTCTTTTATCGATGTATTCAGCCCCTGCGTTACTTACAACCACGACAATACGTACGCGTGGTTCCGGGAGCGCGTCAAAAAGCTCGAGGCTGATTCATCCTACGATTCGTCCGACTGGCACGAGGCAATGAAGCGCGCCTTGATCTGGGGTGAAGAAATTCCGATTGGGAAATTCTTCGAGCGGACCGACTTGCCTTCACTTCACGAGGCCGACCTCATTCTGGCCGGAGCAGGGCCCTTGGCTCATCGCGACCTGCAAATTGCTCCACGCGTCGTGCGTAGCCTCATCGCGGAGTTGATGTAGAAGATAATGGTCAGTCGGATTAATATGGAGCACGACGATGAGACACGTGGGGTCAAGGTCAATTCCACACACACGCCCTCACAGCATCTTGCACCTTAATCACGTACTTACGATCCGTCGTATTCGTCGGTATCACCCGTCGTTCGAGAGAACTCGCATAAGTCTGCCGGTGCCACGGTAGCGCCGTTCACTTCACGTCCTTGGACAACGTCTCAAGGCGCGATGTGCTATTGTGCACACATTCGCGTCATCTGCTGGGTCATAGTGGAGAATCAATGAACGAAAGCGTGAATGCGGACGGGACGGTGATTCTTGTCGCTGACGACCCGCGAAACAACAGAAGCCCAGTTGAAGGGTCTGTTCGACCAGGCCGGTTTCGTGGAGAGGGTCCGGATCATCAGGAACCGTGCAACAGGCTTTCGAAGGGTTTTGGATTTGTCGACATGAACGACGGGGGCGACAACGCTATTGTGACTTTGAACGGCAGCGGCCGTTCATTACTTCGCCTCCTGTTGGTCGGTGTCTTTGTCGTTTGGTTCCTCCTACTGGCTCTGAATGGCGAAACGCCTCCACCCGACAGCCTCAGCGCATTCCTGCAGAAGCAACTCGATTTCACGCGCGCAGACATGGACGCGTTGGATCAGGGGCAGGTCATCACCCGGCTGCCGAAGACGCCTGAAACTCGTGAAGTCGCAGCGTTCGCAATCATGCAGCTGAATGTGCCTGCGGATTTCTTTCTTAAGAGTGTCCAGGACATCGTCAATTTCAAGAAAAGCAACAATGTTCTGCAGATCGGGAAGTTCAGCGACCCGCCCCGCCCCGAAGATCTTTCCAGTCTGACGCTCGATGCATCAGAAATTGAAACCATCCGGCGATGTCGTGTTGCTAAATGCGACCTGAAGCTGTCCGCGACAATGATCGAGCGCTTTCGAAATGAAGTTAATTGGTCCGCACCCGATTATCAGGCGCGGGCGAGCGCATTGATGCGCGAGATCCTGTTCGATCACGTCCGCACTTACCTGAAGAGTGGGAATGCCGCACTCGGGGAATATAGTGACAGACCTTACAAACTCAATCTTGCCGACGAATTCCGCTCGCTTGTGGAACCCGCCGCCTACATGTATCGGTACAAACCCGAACTGCGGCATTTCCTCTTGGATTTTCCAAATTCACGGCCGGAACATGGCGAAAGCTTCATTTACTGGTCGAAAGAAAAATTTGGTCTGAAGCCCGTAGTCAGCGTGACCCATATTGCCGTCCAACGCCTTTCCCGGTCAGCTTATTCGGACGTTGTGATCGCGTCGAAAGGGATTTACGCAAATCACTATTTCGACGCATCGCTCGGTCTGACTGCTTTCGTTCATGACGGCGACTCCGAAGAGTCGCAGACCTATTTGATTTACATCAATCGTTCGAAAGCCGACGCGCTACGCGGCGTGTTCGGGGGGTTGAAGCGCTCACTCATCAGCAGTAGCTTGAAAGATGGTGCCAAAAAGAACATGGAAATCATCAAACAGAAGCTCGAATCGGATTTTGAGTTGGCGAAAGCAACCCACTGAAGACATCGCTGCCGGCCGGCTCGACGCGCTAGCGGGCGAGCGGACCGTCAGGAGAAGCCAAACGCGTAACCTGCCAACGATCTTCCTTCGCAGAAAATCGTTCTCTACGTCTTAAGAAACTTGCTATTTTTGCTTGGGGATATGCATCAATTCGCCACTATAGAAGGATAGTTTCTCACGGCGAGAGAAGATGACGAAGTGGCGGGCCATGGTTTCGATACCCTGATCATGCGGCCGGACTTCGCAAATCATTCCCTCCAACCCGACGAATGGTATGGCAACTCCAGGCAAAACTCTGACTCGGTCTCCAACTTTGAAATCAGTCATGCAATTGCTCCGTGATGATGTCGCCTTATCCAGCTGCGCCGCACATTGTAGCGTCAGCACCGACAGTGCCGACGGCAACGTAAGCGGCCTGTCCGATCTTCACGCCTGCCATTACACGCCATTTCATCACTTCCGACTGTGCAATTCGGCACAACGTCTACGGGCCATTCCCATTCGCTTTCCATCACAGATGTACAGTTGTACACAGTTATTGTCTCGTCTTGCCTTCACACTAGTGGTTTAGCCAAATCAGACGGCCGTCCCGGCCGCTAGCCGAGCACCGAGAGCTGCTGCTATTTCGCAGGCAAGAGCGACGGAACAGGTCATGAAGAAATGAGGCGCACATTGCGGCTGAAAACACTTGTCACAGTCGCGGCGGTCGTCGCAGCGGCGATCTTCTATTCTGTTCTGCTGGGGCAAAATCGTTCGGGCGCAAGCCCAAGCGACGAGAGTGCACGTACGGAAAACGTCGCTACCGTTTTTGGGGAAATCATGCGTGCTCTGGATGAAACCATTCCCTCCAGGCTTGTGAACAAGGCCGCCGGAATCGCCGTCATAACGCGCGTTGTCAGCGTTTCACCCGTCGGCAGTCCTTACGGCAAGGGGCTGGTCGCGCAACGAAACGCCGATGGGAGTTGGGCAACGCCTTTGTTCATCGAAATTAGAGGTGGAAATGTTGGTCGGCACTTCGATGCTGAGGATGCCGATCTCATCATCATCTTCACGAACCGGAGCGGCATTGTATCCATCCTCAAAGGCAAGCTGACCATCGGGCCACATGCTTCCGCAGCGGCGGGACCGATCGGACGAACGGCAGAGGCAGGAGCGGGCAACCCGCTGAGTTCCGCAATGTACTCGTATTCTCGGTCAAAAGGTTTGCTTGCGGGAATCGCTCTAAGCGGGGTTGTAATCCGATTAGATGACGAAGCTAATAAGTCTGTTTACGGCAACAACAGCATCGGGCCGGACACAGGAGCACCCAGCGGCGCAGACCTCACTATCGTTCAACCGTTTCTCGATGCGCTTCGCAAATATGCGAATGGTGAGGCACCGAGGCTCAACACGCGTGAACGATAAAAGAAAGCGAGCACATCATGAACGGCAACTTTCGCGAGGCCGTGATCAAACTTCGATCGAAGCGTCAGATACCCGGCGGTTTCCTCTCGTGATACGTACCGTGCCGCGATAACCGCGCACGCGCGAAGCTTTCTCAGCTGAAAGCCACGCAGAAGCAAGCCGCATCAATCATGCCCGACTGGGAGTTGGCCTGACGATTCAAGCGTTCTGCCTCGGGAGGAAGATTCGTGAGGTGGATGAACTCATGTCACCTCCTCGTACATCCGCGCCAGTCGGTATTTCGGAAACAAGCGCGCTCACAAACGCGGCCGCAGCTATGGCTTAGCCGCTCTATGCGCGTCGGCGCAATGCCAAATTCCATTAGCAAACCGCGAGAGTCGCGCTGGCCCGGATTGCCAAGTTGACACGTTCGACCGTACTCGGGACTTGAGAAGTCGCAATTATGGTAGAGGCTATGAGTTGTGGACCCATTACCCCCCATCCTTGCGTGCCAACTGAGTTCGTAAGCCGGTAGCTGACGCGTCACTTTATGCACACGTAGCCCAAACCGTTCAGCGAGCAGAGTGCATCACGCCGAGCGGTATGGAAACGTCTAAGCGGGTTCCCCGCGGTGATCTTGGCACGATTTTGAACTCACCACCAAGTCGCGTCACGCGCTCCTGCATGCCGACAATACCTAAAGATTCGGAACAGGCAATCTCCGCACTGCGTATGCCTCGGCCATTATCATTTACTTCCAACATTAAAAAGTGATCATCGATTTTCAGATTTACATTCACTCTTGTCGCTTCAGCATGACGTATCACATTTGTGAGCGCTTCTTGAACGATGCGAAAAACGACCGTGGAACTTTCGCGATCGATGGCGCGGTCTCCCTCACAATGAAGTCTCGCGCGAATCCGAGTACGCTTTTGAAATTCTGAGAGCTGCCATTCGATTGCCGGTATGAGCCCGAAATTATCAAGGATCGAAGGACGAAGATCCGATGCCAGTTGGCGCATGCTCAGGATGGTCTGCTTCGTGGCTTCGATCATCGCTTGAATTCGCGGCCGGACTACAGCCATATCACGCCGGGTCGCCTTGAGCAACCACGTGAGATCGAGATGAAGTGCTGTCAATGATTGTCCCAGTTCGTCATGGAGTTCCCGCGCGATTCGCGTTCGTTCCTCCTCTCGGGCCGATTCCAGGTTTGCTGATAACTCGCGCAACTGGAGAAGTACTCTTTGTTCCCGTTCTGCCGCAGCTTGTTGATCTGTCATATCTTCGCAAGTCAATACATTGGCAATGACATCGCCATTTCTATTTCGGACAATCGTACAATCCACAGCCATCGTCCCAGAACTGCCGTCGCCTCGACGAAACCGAATCTCCTCGCTTGCAAGCCGCCGACCCGCTCTTATCGAGCGATACAAAGGCAGTTCGTCCGCACGGCAAAGAGTACCGTCCGTGTGGAAGCACGTCGTCTCAAAATGCCGGGCCATGTCGCTTATCGATGTACAACCCGGCCATAACCTCTGCGCCTTTTGATTGGAAAGCGTGATTTCGCCGGTGGCAGGATCAGTGATGATTACCCCGCCTGGCATCTGGCCCAGAACCTCCTGCAAAAAAACCAAAGCCTCATTTGCTCGATCGGCATCATCCTGAGCATTAAACGCACTTAGAAGTAACCGCTCGTTTGTCTGCCGAAGCTTATCCTGAAAATTTTCGATCTTCCCTTTTTTGTGCATCCGGCCATCGCCCACAGAAAAGACCAAACAGCCTACGTATGTCTGTTGCGTTGGCTTTGTTTCCCAACTTCCCCCAATATAGATCAACGCGTCGGCCGCTGTCACGACGGGCAATCGACGGCCCATGAAATGTCGGTTACAGGAAAGTTTCCGGGACCAACCTTTTGATACTGGCCCTTGCCTTCAATGCGGCTTTTTGCCACGATCCCATGTTTCGAGGCTTGGGAAACTGGCCTTTCCCAACAGGGGGAGTTCTCAGGAACGCAAAGCCCTTATCAGGACGTCTGCTATTGCGACGATGCCTGGTGGGCGGCGGGTTAACCGCGAGGCGAAAATGAATGATCTTGCTCGGCAGTTGTTGACCTCAGAGGCAAAGAATCCCGCGAGTTCAGAGGAGTTAGCCTACGCTACTGAGCGCATCTGCCGGGAGCTACTTCGTTATTTATCCCGGATCCTTGGACGTGATGGAAGTCTCACTCTTCTTCGGCGATCGCTAAAACAGGCTCAAAACAAATTTTCTTTGCTCCGATCGGTGGAAACGGACGCCGATGGTGGTTTGAAAGGCTTTTCGCAATCGCTTCAGGGTCAGGAGTCCGCCACCCTTGAAATCGGGGTCGCAGTGATCGAATCGCTGTTAGCTGTGCTCGCGTCTCTTGTTGGAGAAGATCTCGCAAAGGTATTAGTGGAAGACGCGTTGATCAATCCCAGGGACGCCGAAGCGACAAACACAGGGAACAAACTATGAATGAGAACGGAAAGGTCTCCATTGGCAAACTGAAAACTGGGGTGCCGGGACTCGATGTCATTACGGGTGGTGGTTTACCGGAATATTCCTTCAACCTCATCGCTGGCGAACCTGGGTCGGGTAAGACGACGCTGGCTCATCAAATAATGTTCGCGAACGCCGCGCCCGCAACGCCCGCGCTTTACTTCACGCTACTGGGAGAACCGGCCATCAAAATGTTGCGGTACCAACAACAATTCGATTTTTTTGACACGGACAAAGTTGGAGCAGGAATCCGATTTTTGAATCTTAGCGAACAGGCGATGAAAGGCAATTTGAAGGGCCTACTCGAGGAAATCGTCCGTGAGGTTGAAAAGATCGAACCGCGCATGGTCATTGTGGACTCTTTTCGGACCGTGACGCGGGCAGCCGGGTCAGATCATCCCGAGTTTCCATTGCAGGATTTTCTCCAAACTTTGGCGCTGTTTCTTACGAGCTGGCAGGCCACGACATTCCTGGTTGGCGAATACTTCGAGAAGGACAAGACCGAGAATCCCGTTTTCACTGTCGCGGATGGCATCTTTTGGCTTTATCAGAATATTGAACGTAATTCCAGTGTGCGGAAATTGCAGGTCCTCAAAATGCGCGGGGCCGACTTGATGCCGGGAATGCATACGTTTCGTATTTCAAGTCGCGGTATTCATACCTTCCCCCGATTATTAAAGCCACAGGGCAGGACACCATCGATTAATCAGGAAAAGCGGCTAGCAACAGGGATTCCCGGCCTCGACGAAATGCTGCACGGCGGCATTCCCGAAGGTGATTCGGCTCTGATCGCGGGGCCCGCCGGCTCAGGCAAAACATTATTCGCTCAACAATTTGTTACGCACGGAATCACGAATGGTGAACCCGGCGTGATGGTAACGTTCGAAGAACATCCGAATCAGTATCAGAAGCGTGCGGAACAGTTTGGACTGGATCTGCAACAAATGGTCGCTGACGACAGGCTGCGCATTATTTATCTACGACCACTGGACCTATCCGTGGATGAAACTCTGCAAGAAATCCAGGATACTGTCAGCGCAATCAAGGCAAAACGTGTCAGCATCGATTCCCTCTCCGGTTTTGAACTGGCGTTGGCGCCGACTTTCCGTGAGGATTTCCGCGAATCGCTCTATCGGATGGTGGGAACATTGACCGGGTTTGGTGTAACTGTTGTCATGACAGTAGAAGTGATAACGTCTTTCACGAACCTGGAATTCACTCAACATCTAGTGTCTTTTCTTACTGATGAAATCATCCTGCTTCGCTACATTGAGGTCGATGGCAGTCTCAAGAAAATGATCGCCGCTGTGAAAATGCGCGGCAGCCAACATAGCAAGGAACTGCGGGAATACGAGATCACACCAGAGGGTTTGGTAATCGGCAGTGCTCTAAAATTACACGGGACTCATTACAGGCGTTCCTCAACCCATTACCTCACAACAACAAGCCTTTCCTGGGCTTACAGATCAAGAAGTACCTGTTCTTCGTGCTCTGATTCATCTGGGGCAGGCGACGCGAGATGAACTCGTCCACAAAACCGAACTCCAGAGAGGAGCATTGAACCGCGCCCTCAACCGTCTTGTGTTGCTGAACTATGCCGAGAAGAGCCAAGAAAGCGGCCAAATAATCTATCGGCGCAAGTAGGTGAACTCGCGAGCCAAATATGACTCCAATAACACTGCACGTGCGACTCGCGGCCAACACCGTGAAACCACTTTCACGTGCAAGAAAAACCACTCGGAGCTCTGTGGGTGGTCTCTCACACGGAAGGCCGAACGTTTGATGGCGAAGATGAACGGATATTGCGTATGTTGGCACAATTCGCATCAGCTGCCTGGCATGCAATCGCAAAACTTGAGTCAATCGTTCAAAACGATATCGGTTAACAGTTCCGTTCTCACGGTAAGTTCTCCGTTGTAGTCAATCAGTCCCATTGTCCTGAATTTGTTCATGAAGTGCGTGATGCGAGAACGCGTTGTGCCCACCATTTCGGCGAGGGTCTCATGATTGAAGAGCAGGATTCTGGCATCCTCCCCGACGTCGTTCTCGCGTAATCGAGCAAGCTTTAGGAGAACACGAGCCAGCCGTTTTTCACTTTGGTTGAAGAGTTGATCGCAAAGGTCCGCTTCGAGATCGATATTGCGGACTAGCAATGCCGCGATGAATTTCTCAGATAGTGCAACTTGTTCGTGAAGAGCTGATAGCATCGTCGATTTGTCGATCCGGAATATGCACGATGGCGCGATGGCCGTCGCTGTACTGATTCGGAGGGGTTGTCCCACCAGCGCACCTTCACCGAGAAAGCTACGAGGACCAATCACCGCTATCACG
>Ga0114129_10015449_pt1 | contig 10859 bp, 6 predicted proteins | sample RhiMetdeltSRZDD1_FD_80071 | JGI IMG/M metagenome (GOLD analysis project Ga0114129, IMG submission 80071) | Populus rhizosphere microbial communities from Tennessee, USA - Rhizosphere MetaG P. deltoides SRZDD1 (version 2) (version 2) | ecosystem: Host-associated > Plants > Roots > Rhizosphere >... | reverse complement strand
TTCACGCAGGTTGTGCGGCGGAATGTTCGTAGCCATTCCCACCGCAATGCCGACCGACCCGTTGACCAGCAGATTCGGATAGGGCGCCGGAAGGACCGTCGGCTCCTCGGTCGTCTCGTCGTAATTCGGAACGTAGTCGACGGTCTCCTTGTCGAGATCCGTCATCATCGCCTCGGCAATGGCCTCCGGGCGCGCTTCGGTGTATCGCATCGCCGCCGGCGGGTCGCCGTCGATCGATCCGAAATTCCCCTGACCGTCGACCAGGGGATAACGCATGTTGAAGTCCTGCGCGAGACGGACGAGCGTGTCGTAGATCGACGCGTCGCCATGGGGATGGAAATTCCCCATGACCTCGCCGACGATCTTGGCGCACTTGCGGTACGCGCGGTTCGACGCCAGGCCCATCGTGCGCATGCCGTACAACACGCGGCGGTGCGCCGGTTTGAGACCATCGCGGACGTCCGGCAGCGCTCGCCCGATGATTACGCTCATGGCGTAATCCATGTACGAGCGCTTCATCTCGTCCTCGATGTTGACGGGGACTTTGGAAGCTGCGATATCGGTCATGATGATGCTGAGGTGCTAACGGGGCTAATGATGCGAACGGTGCGAACGGTGCGAACGGCGGAGTGCTAAGGCACTTCAAATATCAAGATTCTTGACGTCCAGCGCGTTGTCTTCGATGAACTTGCGGCGCGGCTCGACCTGATCGCCCATCAGCGTCGTGAACATCAGGTCCGCCTCAGTGTGGTCTTCGGCTTTCACCTGAAGCAGCGTCCGCTTCGAGGGATCCATCGTCGTTTCCCAGAGCGTCTCCGGGTTCATCTCGCCGAGGCCCTTGTAGCGGTTCACGGCCACGCCCTTCTTGCCGGCGCCAATGAAGAACTCCACGAGATCGTCCAGAGATTCGACCTTTACTTCCTGGTCCCGGCCCTTCACGGCCCCTTTGGCCATCGCGCCGGCGTCGGGAAGCTTGGGCTCTGCCGCGAGCTTCGTCGCGGTATCGAGCGGCGCGCCGCCGATTGCTGTCTCGTTCGCCGTCGCTTGCGTCGTCTCCTCAGCTGACGGCTCTTCCGCTTCGCTGGACGCCGCCGTCTTCACGATCATCGGTCCGCGAATTCCGCGGACGTCCTGGTAGCTCGCGGCGAGCGTGCGGAACTCGCTGGTCGTCACGAAGTCCAGATCCACACGGTGGTGCCTTGGGTAGCCGCCGCTCCGGTCCTCGATGACGACGCTGTGCGCCTGATGCTCCTCGTCGGGATGCACGCTTGCGGACCGCGTCTTCGTGTTCAGCGAATCGGCAAACGCCTGGACTCGCGCGCGATCGCTGAAGAACTGCTTCCCTTCGCGCGCACCGCCATCGAGCAGCGCAATGACGACATCGCGCGTCGGCCCGCGACGTTCCACGACCTGCAGGTACTTCCTGAACTGAATCAGCTTTTCGAGCTTCTTCTCGAGGTCGGTTCCCGAGATTTCGGTGCCGTCGGGCAGTACGACGACGCGTGATTCGACCGCGCGGCGAATGAGCCAGTTCTCCAGCTCGCGCTCGTCGCGGATGAAGAATTCGCTGCGCCCGCGTTTGGCGCGGAAGAGCGGCGGCTGCGCGATGTAGACGAACCCCGAGTCGACGAGCGCGCGCATCTGGCGGTAGAAGAACGTGAGCAGCAGCGTGCGGATGTGCGATCCATCGACGTCCGCGTCCGTCATGATGATGATGCGGTGGTAGCGCAGCTTGCCGGGATCGAAGTCCTCGGAGCCGATTCCGCACCCGAGCGCCGCGATCATCGTCTTGATCTCGTCGCTGCTGAGCATCTTGTCGAACCGCGCTTTTTCGACGTTGAGGATCTTTCCCTTGATCGGGAGGATCGCCTGGAAGCGACGGTCGCGTCCCTGCTTTGCCGACCCGCCTGCGGATTCACCCTCGACGATGTACAACTCGCTCAGCGACGGGTCGCGCTCCTGACAGTCGGCGAGCTTCCCGGGCAGCGTGCTGCTGTCGAGCGCTCCCTTCCGGCGCACGAGGTCGCGCGCCTTCCGCGCCGCCTCGCGCGCACGTGCGGCGTCGACTGCCTTGGCGATGATGCGCTTCGCGACGTTGGGCGTCTCTTCGAGGTACGCGCCAAGCTTATCGTTGACGATCGCTTCGACGATGCCCTTGACCTCGGTGTTGCCCAGCTTCGTCTTCGTCTGCCCTTCGAACTGCGGACGAGGAATCTTGACGCTGATGACGGCAGTGAGGCCTTCACGGATGTCGTCGCCGCTGATCGTTGCGTCCTTCAGATCCTTGGTCAGGTTGTTCCGGCCTGCGTAGTAGTTGATCGTCCGCGTGAGGGCCGACCGGAATCCCGAAAGATGCGTTCCCCCCTCATGCGTGTTGATGTTGTTCGCGAACGAATACAGCGTCTCCGCGTAGCCGTCGTTCCACTGCAGCGCGATCTCGACGTCGATGCCGTCCTTGTCCCCCCGCATGTAAATCGGCTTGTCGTTGACGGGCGCCTTGTTCTGATTCAGGTACTGCACGAAGGAAACGATGCCTCCTTCGTACAGGAACTTGTGCCCTTTGCCGTCACGCTCGTCGTCGATCGTGATCGTGACGCCGGCGTTGAGGAACGCGAGCTCCCGAAGCCGCTGCGCGAGCGTGTCGAAGCTGAACTCGATCGTCTCGAAGACCTGCGAGTCCGGCTTGAACGTCACCTTCGTGCCGCGCTTCTTCGTCGTGCCCGTGACCTCGAGGTCGCCTGAAGGCGTGCCGCGTTCGTACGTCTGACGGTAGACCTGGCCGCCGCGCCAGATTTCGACTTCGAGCATCTCCGACAGCGCGTTGACCACGGACACGCCGACGCCGTGGAGGCCGCCGGAAACCTTGTAGCTGTCGTTGTCGAACTTGCCGCCGGCATGCAACACCGTCAGCACGACCTCCAACGCGGACTTCCCGCTCGCGTGACGGTCTACCGGGATGCCGCGGCCGTTGTCGATGACCGTGACGGAGTTGTCGATGTGAATCTGAACGTTGACCTGATCGCAGAATCCGGCGAGCGCTTCGTCGATCGAGTTGTCGACGACTTCGTACACGAGGTGGTGCAGCCCCTGCGTGCCCGTGGACCCGATGTACATGGCGGGCCGCTTCCGGACAGCTTCAAGGCCTTCAAGGACCTTGATTTTGTCGGCGCTATAGTCGTCCGCGGCCGTCCCGGATCCGTTCCCGGAAGCCGACGCAGCCGGATTCTCTGAAGCAGCCGGAACGTTTTCGTCCTTCGGCTGCTCGTCGTGTGGATTGAGATGATTCATTCAGTAGATTGAGTAATTTTGTAATCGGGTCATCGGGTCATCGCTCTTCTCAATTACCCAATGGCTCGATTACCCAATTACCCGATTCGTTCAGATTCGCATCGGCATAATCACGTAGGTGTACTCGTATCCCTCGGCGCCGACAGGCTTCAGCACGGCCTGGCTCATCTCGTCCTTGAACTCGAGCGAGATGGTGTCGGTTTCGACGACCCCGAGAAAATCGAGCACGTACTGCGCGTTGAAGCAGATGGTGACGGGAGCCGCAGCGTAATCCACCATCAGAATCTCTTTTGCCTCGCCGAACTCCGGACTGCTCGAGGCAATCTCGACCTTGCCCTTGTCGATCTGGAACTTCACGGCGCGGGAACGCTCGTTCGACAGCAGCGCCACACGCTTGACGGCGCTCGTCAGACGATCCCGATCGAACTCCACCCGCTTGTCGTTGCTCTTCGGGATGACGCGCTCGAATGCGGGGAACTGCCCGTCGATCATCCGCGAGATGAGCATCCGTCCGCCGATGTCGAAGAAGAGATGGTTCTCGCCGCGCTCGTACTGGATTTCCCCGTCTCCCTCGCTCAGCAGACGGCCCAGTTCGAGGAGCGTCTTACGCGGCAGAATCACACGGACCTCGTCGTCCGTCCGCGGCTTGTTCTTCGGCCTTTCGCGGGGCACAGAAATCAACGCGAGCCGATGCCCATCCGTCGAAACCAAACTCATCGAGTCGGATCGCAGGATGAACAGCGCTCCGTTGAGGAAATAACGAGTATCTTCACCGGTAATCGCAAACTGCGTCTTCGAGACCATCTGCCGCAGCACGTCGCGTGGAAGCGTCGCGCTGTAGGTGCCCGAGCCTTCCGGGAGCGAGGGGAAATCCTCACGAGGCAGCGTCTGCATGCGTGAATCGAAGCGGTCCGCTGCGACTTTCACGCCTCCCCGGTCTTCCTCGATCCGGACGTCGGTCTCCGGAAGCGCCTTGATGATCTCGTAGAGCTTCTTCGCCGGAAGCGTCAGCGATCCACCTTTCGAGACGGTCGCCGTGCACTTGCTGCGAAGACCCACCTCGAGGTCGGTCGCCAGCATCTTCACTTCCGCACCCGTCGCTTCCAGCAACACATTCGCGAGAATGGGTATCGTGTTCTTGCGTTCGACGATCCCCTGGAAGAGCTGCAGTTCGCGCAGCAGATCGGTCTTGCGGACGACCAGTTCCATGTTGGTGATCTCTGTTATTTAGGTGAGAGAAAAACGAACAAAGAATTATAACAAGAAATAGGCTCTGTTGAAAAGCGAAATCGCGCCGATTACCCTTTGAAAATCTGCTATTTAGCCTGTTCGTTCCGCGGAGGTTCTTCGGTGGGTTTCCGGGCCCCGTTCTGTTGAGGGTTCAGGCTCAGCCGGGCGTGCACAGAGGCTCAACAGTTCGACTTTGGAAAGACTGTGGAAAAAGGGCCGGCCCTCAGCGAAACGACTGCATCAGGTTGTTGATAAGCGTGTTGAAATCTCCATTCTTCTGACGCAGATCTTCGATCTTCCGGATTGAGTGAATGACCGTCGAGTGATGTTTTCCGCCGAAGCTCTTGCCGATCTCGGGAAGCGAGGCGTTCGTCAGCGTCTTGCACAGATACATGGCGATCTGACGCGGCATCGCCACTGACTTCGAATTGTTCTTCGACTTCAGCTCGTTCAGCTTGAGCGAATAGTGATCGGCAACCGCCTTCTGCACGATCTCGATCGTGATCGCGCGTTCGTCGTTCTGCAAGACGTTGCGCAAGACGTCCTGCGCGAGGGGCAACGAAATCTCGCGGCCGGTCAATGACGCGTACGCGACCAGCCTGATGAGCGATCCCTCGAGCTCCCGGATGTTCGACTTGATCTTTCCCGCGATGTAAATCGCAACGTTGTCGGGCAGCGGTACCCCTTCGGTCTCTGCTTTTTTCTTCAGAATCGCCGTTTTCGTCTCGAGGTCCGGCGCCTGAATGTCGGCAATGAGGCCCCATTCGAAACGCGATCGCAGCCGTTCTTCGAGCTGCGGGATTTCGTGCGGCGGACAGTCGCTGCTGATGACGATCTGCTTCTGGGAGTCGTACAACGCGTTGAACGTGTGAAAGAACTCGGTCTGCGTTCCTTCCTTGCCGGCAAGGAACTGGATGTCGTCGACGAGCAACACGTCGACGCTTCGATAGCGTTCACGGAAGTCGAGAATGCGATCGTAGCGAACGGCGTTGATCATCTCGTTCATGAAGCGCTCGGACGAGATGTACGTCAGCTTGAGATTCTTCAGATGATTGACCACGTAGTGGCCAATGGCGTGCATCAGATGTGTCTTGCCGAGTCCCACGCCGCCGTAGATGAAAAGCGGGTTGTACGAACGCGACGGCGCTTCCGCCACCGCACGACACGCCGCATGCGCAAATTGATTCGACGGTCCGACGATGAAGGTGTCGAAGGAGTAGCGGGAACTGAGCGTGCCGCCGTCCTCGAGCGTTGCAACTTCGTCGAGCTCCTCGTCCGGGGCCAGCGGCTCGAGCGGGGCCGGGGAAACGGATTCGTCCGTGACGAATGTCACCGCGGTACCCGGTCGTTCCAGCTCGCTGAAGGCCTCGTCGATGACCCCGGCGTAATGCTTCGTCAGCCAATCCCGAAAGAGCGCGTTGGGGACCCTGACGCGGACGCCTGCGTCGCGTTCGTCGACGAACGTCGTTGGCTTGAACCAGGTATAGAAGCTGTGACGATTGACCTTGGTTTCAATGCGAGACAGGACCTGATCCCAGAGATTGCTGACGGTCATGATCACGTTCCGGGACCTTTCGCCCGCCGGGGACCCAGTTCCCACGGATCCGGGCGGCCGAGCTGCGGAGTTTACCCGCCAGATACACGGTCTTTCCGACCTTCGCCCCCGCTTTTCCACAATTTTTTCCACAGTTGTGGAAAACTTCGGGGGCTGACCCTATGCCGCGGGCGGGGAACGGACTGTAACATAGGGGGGGAAGCGTGACAAACCCCGCTGTTTCCGGGCAGTCTCATTGACATCGCTCTCGACGGTTCGCTAGTATTTGTGTTTCTCCGGTCGTTCAGAACCGCTGCAGGGTGGAATCATCATGAAGCGTACGTTTCAGCCGAATCGGCGCCGTCGGAAGCGCACGCACGGCTTTCTGGTCCGCATGAGCACGAAGAACGGGCGCCTCGTAGTGAAGCGTCGCCGCGCGAAAGGGCGCAAGCGCCTGACCGTCTCGGCTTCACGGTAACTTCCCGCTCGGGGTCGACCTTCGACAACGTCGCTCGGAAACCCCGCATGCCGTCCAACGCTCTGCCACCCGGCCGGCGTCTGCGCCGACGGGCGGAGTTTCAGCGCGTCTTTGATACCGGGCGCAAGGCCCATGGCCGATATCTCACGATCATTGCTGCCGCAGACGGTGCCCCCCACACACGCCTGGGCATCGTTGCCTCCAGAAAGCTCGGAGGTGCGGTCGTGAGAAATCGAGCTAAGCGACTCATTCGAGAGGTGTTCCGAACCATCGAGGCACCGGCCATCCCGCTCGACCTGGTCGTGATTCCAAAGACTGCCCTGTTCGAAGCCTCATGGTCCAGCCTGGAGCAGGATTTCCAGGGCGTTCTGAGGCGATGCGGGGCTCTGTCAAAAAAATGACGACAGGCGTTCGCCTCGGCCCTGCCCAGTGGATAGCCCTCGGCCTGATCCGACTGTATCAGCTTGTTCTAAGCCCAGTTACAGGTGGGGCGTGCCGCTTCGTGCCGTCGTGTTCCGCCTACGCCGCGGATGCCGTAATACAACATGGGGCGGTGAAAGGGGCTCTTCTCAGCGCTCGCCGGATAGCCCGGTGCCACCCGTGGGGCGGTTCCGGCTTCGATCCCGTTCCTGAGCAGCGTGTTTCGAGCAACGACTGACAACCTTCATGCAACGGAACGTTCTGCTTTTCGCGCTGCTCTCCCTGCTGATCCTTCTCGGGTTTCAGCTGCTTTTCCCGCCGGCGCCTGCTCCGGTCAAGCCCGCTGCTGGAACCAGCGCGTCCCCTCCGCCAGCCACTGCACCTGGCGCCGCGCCGGCACCGACGGCTGTTGGTGCGCCACCGCAAACTCCGACCCCCGAACAAGAGCTGGCAGCAGCAGCCCGCGACGTGGTTGTCGAAAGCCGGGAGGTACGCGCGGTCTTCACGACGCAAGGGGCTGCGCTCAAGAGCTGGCAGCTGAAGAAGTATCACGACACCGCCGGCCAGCCCCTCGAGCTCGTGCCGCAACACGTGCCGGCGGGTACTCCGCGGACGTTTTCCTTTGCAGTAGACGACCCTGCTCTTGCGCGTGCGCTGGCCTCCGCCGCGTTCAAACCGAGCGCTGACTCGCTGAGCGTCGACAGCGGCTCCCAGACGCTGCGCTTCCAGTACAGCGACGGCGCGGGCCTCGAAGCCCAGAAGACGTTCACATTCGACGCGGCGAAGCCTTATGTGATTGGCCTCACAGCAACGGTCACACGCGGCGGGCAGGCCGTCCCGCCCACGATCGAAGGGGGCCCGGCGCTCGGTAGCGGCATCGTGCCGCATTCGCGCGGCTACAATCCGCCGCCGCAGCCGATCTTTTTCAAGGACGGCAGCGTCACCCGCGTCGCTCCCACCAAGATCGATCAGCAGTCCGTGCAGGAAGGCAGCTTCGGGTTCGCGGGCGTTGACGATCACTACTTCCTCTCGGCGGTCGTCAGGCCTCACGAGCCGCTGCGCGTGGAATACCGGCCTCTGCAGGTGCCGGTCGAGGGGTCGCCCGAGCCGGCGCATTTCGTCGCGTGGTCGGTTCGTTTTCCCGCGCCCCCGCAGGACACCACGTATTTCATCGGTCCGAAGGATTTCGACGTGCTGGTCGCCGTCGATCGCGATCTCGTGCGCGCGATCGACTTCGGCATCTTCTCCTGGCTCGTCGTTCCGCTGCTCCGCGCGTTGAAGTGGGTCAACGGATACGTCGGGAACTATGGGTGGTCGCTCGTGATCCTCACGATTCTGATCAACCTGGCGATGTTCCCGCTCCGGCACAAGAGCGTCGTCTCCATGCGCAAGATGCAGGAGATCCAGCCGGAGGTGAAGGCGATTCAGGATCGCTACGCCAAGATGAAGATGAGCGATCCCGCGCGCTCGAAGATGAACGTCGAGCTGATGAACCTGTATCGCGAGCGCGGCGTGAATCCCGCGAGCGGCTGCATCCCGATGTTGCTGACGATGCCGGTGCTGTTTGCGTTTTATTCGATGTTGTCGGTGGCGATCGAGCTGCGCGGCGCGCCGTTCACGCTCTGGATCCACGATCTCGTCGCGCCGGATCCGTACTTCGTGCTGCCCGTGCTGATGGGCGTGTCCATGTTCCTGCAGCAGCGCATGACGCCCTCGACGGCGGACCCGACGCAGCAGCGGATGATGATGATCATGCCGGTCGTCCTGACCGCGATGTCGCTCTGGTGGTCGAGCGGCCTCCTCCTCTACTGGACCGTGAGCAACGTCTGGGGCATCGGACAGCAGATGATCACGAATCGTCTGATCGGTCCGTCGCAGCAGCGGACGGTCCGGCCTCCGGCGGAACGGCAGATCAAGAAAGCCGGCGGCGGCAAGAGCGACCGGGCGAAGGAGCGCGAATGATGGACGTGCAGCAGAAAGTCGCAGGGTTCGTGAAGAACGTCCTGACCGCGATGGGGCTCCCGCTCGACGTGCAGGTCCGCGATACGCCTGACGGCATCCGGGTCGAGTTGTCTGGCGAGGGCGGCGAAGTGCTCCTGCGTCGCAAGGCGGAGGCGCTCGATGCGCTTCAGCAGATCGTCAACACGGGCTTCCGCCGCGAGCTCGACGACGACCGCAGCTTCGTCGTGGACTGCATGGACTACCGGAAGGCGAAGGATGCCGAGCTCCGGCAGATGGCGCGCTTCATCATGGAAAAAGCCAGGACGACCGGGATGCCGCAGGAGATGGGTCCGCTCAACCCGTACGCCCGACGGCTGGTGCACCTGACGGTGGCGGAAGATCCGCAGATGACGTCGGAGAGCATTGGCGACGCGTATCTGAAGACGGTCATCATCTCCGCCCGGAGGTAGAGACCTCCGTGTCCTTCTCCACTGACGACACTATCGTCGCCATAGCCACACCGCCAGGGCGAGGAGGCATTGGTGTGGTGCGAGTGAGCGGCGCTCAGGCGCTCGCGATCGCCGGGAAGCTGACCGCACGCTCGCACTTCGAGCCTCGACACGCGACGCTGACGCGTGTGGCGTCGACGGCCTCGTCGATGAGGAGCGACGCAATCGATCGCGTTGTCGTCACCTATTTCCCGGCCCCGCATTCATACACCGGTGACGAGGTCGTGGAGATCGCAGCGCACGGCAGCCCGGTGATTCTGGAGCAGATCGTCCGCGGAGCGATGCGGGCGGGCGCACGGCTCGCGAACCCGGGTGAATTCACGCTTCGCGCGTATCTCAACGGACGGCTCGATCTCGTGCAGGCGGAGGCCGTCGCGGATCTCGTCGACGCGGTGACGCCGCTGCAGGCGCGGGTTGCCTTCGATCAGCTCGAGGGAACGCTGACGGGACGGCTGCGCGAAATGGATGGCCGGCTGCTCGATGTCATCGCGCCGCTGGAAGCGTCGCTCGATTTTCCCGAGGACGGCTATCACTTCATCTCGGGCGACGAAACGGGCGCGAGTCTCGACGCGATCGTGCGCGACCTGAATCGTCTGCTCGAGGATGCGGCGCGCGGGCGCGTGATTCGCGAGGGACTGACGGCGGCAATCGTCGGCCGTCCCAACGCGGGCAAGTCGAGCCTCTTCAACCGCCTCGCCGGCGCCGCGCGCGCGATCGTGACCGACGTGCCAGGAACGACGCGCGATCTGCTCACCGAGCGCGTGGACATCGAAGGCATTCCTTTCACGCTGATCGACACGGCGGGGATGCGCACGCATGCGCAGGACGCCATCGAGGAGGAAGGCATCGCTCGCGCGCGTCAGGCGAGCGAAGGGGCGGACGTCCTGGTGGTCGTGCTCGACGGCTCTCAGCCGCTGACAGACGATGACCGAGCGTTGATCGAGGGGACGAACCAACGGCGGCGCGTCCTGGTGTCGAGCAAAGCGGATCTGCCGGCCGCGTGGAACGCCGTCGATCTGCCGGCGCTGCCGGTCTCGTCCATCACGGACGAAGGCGTGGATCGCCTGCGGCAGGCGCTCACAGCATCGGCGGGGGTCGAGGCGCGCCGGGATCGCCCGGCGATCGCGAACATCCGGCATGCGGCGCTTCTCACGCAGGCGCGCGACGCGGTGCTCCGCGCGCGCGAGGCGGCCGGAGCCGGGCGCCCCGAGGAGCTCGTGCTCGCGGATCTCCATGAAGCGCGCGCGTGCTTCGACGACGTGACGGGCGCGCGGACGCCGGACGAAGTGCTGCACCGAATCTTCGAGCGGTTCTGTATAGGGAAATAAGTAAGTCCTTAAATGCATTACGACGTCATCGTCATCGGCGCCGGCCACGCGGGGGTCGAGGCTGCGTGGGCCGCGGCGCGCATGGGCCGGAGCGTCGCGATCTGCACGCTGTCGGACGACACCGTTGCGCA
>Ga0114129_10015448_pt1 | contig 10859 bp, 12 predicted proteins | sample RhiMetdeltSRZDD1_FD_80071 | JGI IMG/M metagenome (GOLD analysis project Ga0114129, IMG submission 80071) | Populus rhizosphere microbial communities from Tennessee, USA - Rhizosphere MetaG P. deltoides SRZDD1 (version 2) (version 2) | ecosystem: Host-associated > Plants > Roots > Rhizosphere >... | reverse complement strand
TCCGCCGAGGAGGCAGCGGAGCTGCTCTGGCGCGCCGGGCGCAAGCTGCGCGACGGGCGGGCGGCGGCGCCCGCCCTCGACGCCGACAGCGAGCGGCGGGTCGTCGATCTGCTCCGCCGGGCCGCTCCGGGCGGCGCGGACGACGACGTGCGCTCGGCCGTCGCCGAGCTGGTCCTGATCGCCCCCGACGACCCCCGGGTCACCGAGCTGCTGCGCGAGCGCAGCGGGAGGCACCGGCCATGACGGCCGACGCCCGGCGGCAGAAGCGGGTCGGCCTGCGGCTGGCGCTGGACGTCAGCGGCCGGGATGCGGGCGGGGCGGCCTTCGCCCACCCCGCCCAGACCCTCAACATCAGCGGTGGCGGCGTGTGCTTCGAGACGTCCCGGAACCTGCTGGTCGGCGCGCGGCTGCTGCTCGACATCCAGATCCCGCCCCCCCTGCGCGGCCACTTCGGCGGGCGCGCGACCTACCGGGCCTGGGCCGTGGTGTGCCGGGTGGAGCGCTTCGAGGGGCAGGCCGTGAGCCGCATCGGGGCCCGGTTCCTCCGCGACGCGGGCGAGCAGTCGCAGGCGCCCGGCTGAGCGGTGATATACTCGCCAGGCTCCACCCGTCCCTGCCTGTCCATGGTGGTTTGAGGCTCCTGGGAGAGGCCGCGGCCGTCCGGCCCGGGATCGGTCCCATGGGGAGGGGGGCGGAGCGATCGAGGTCCCACCAAGAGGAGGACGGGCACATGAACCAGAAGAAGAAGAGGAAGGAGTCATGAGGTGAACATGGCGCTGTCGCGCGACGAAGAAAAGCCGTGGAAAACGGACCTGGCCCGCAAGTCCGCGGCCCGGCGGGAGCAGGTCCTCCACGAGGTCGAGGAAACGGTGCGGAAGGCCAATTCGTTCGAGGACGCCCTCCGCCAGGCCGCGGAGCTCATGAAGAGGCGCTTCGGGCGCTTCTCGGCGGTGACCGTGTACGTGGCCGACGGCGAGGACCTGGTGGTGCACACCTCCCTCGAGCGCCCCGCGGGGCCGGAGCGCGTGTGGTCGGGCGGGGGACCCCTGGCCGACGCCGCTCACGGCCACACGACCACGGTCGTCTCGGACCTGTCCACGTCCCCGCAGTGGAGCGCGGTCGGGCTGGCCACGGGCAGCGTGGCGGTGGCGCCCATCCGGACCGAGGCGGGCCTGTGGGCGACCCTCGAGATCTGGAGCGACTTCCGCGACGCCTTCACCCCCCACGACGTGAAGCTCCTGGACCGCGTGGCGGGGGCGCTCGCCAAGAAGACCCCGGCGACCTAAGGTCGGCCCGCGTGTTGCGGGGAATCCTTCCGCCCCTCGTCACGCCGTTCCACCCCGACGGGGCCCTCGACCTCGCCTCGTTCGAAGCGAACCTCGAGTCCTACGCCGCCGAGGACCTCGCCGGCTACGTCGTCCTCGGATCGAACGGGGAAGCGGCGAGCCTGGAGGAGGACGAGAAGCTCACGCTCCTGCGCGCGGCCCGGCGCCGCGCCGGCGCCCGCCTCGTGATCGCAGGCACCGGCCTCGAGTCGACCCGGGCCACCATCGCCTTCACCGCCAAGGCTGCCGACACGGGTGCCGACGCCGCCCTCGTGCTCACCCCGTGCGTCTTCAAGTCGCAGATGACCCTCGACGCCCTGCGGCGCCACTACGAGGCGGTCGCCGAGGGCTCGCCGATCTCGGTCGTGCTCTACTCGTTCCCGGCCGTCACCGGCCTGGCGTTCCCGCCCGGCCTCGCCGCGGCCGTGGCCGGTCATCCACGCATCGTGGGGTTGAAGGAGTCGAGCGGAGACGTGGGCCTGCTCGGCCGCATCGTGGCCTCGGTGCCCGCGTCGTTCTCCGTGGCGTGCGGCTCCGCGCCGGTGTTCTATCCGTCCCTTTGCGTGGGCGCGATGGCGGGGATCCTGGCCGTGGCCAACTGCGCGCCTCGCCCGGTGGCCGCCCTCTACCGCGCCTTTTCCTCAGCGGACCACGCCCGGGCGCGGCGCATCCAGGAAGTCCTCACCCCGCTCGCCGTCGCCGTGACCGCGACGCACGGCGTCGCCGGGCTCAAGGCGGCGGTGGACCTCTCCGGCCGGCGGGGCGGCTCGGTGCGGGCGCCGCTGCTGCCCGTCGCCCCCGCCGTCCGCGACGAGCTGCGGCGCCTGCTCGACGCCGCGGAGTCGGCCGCGAAGGCGTGACTCGCCTCTAGGCCGGGCCGAACGGGCCGAGGGGGTCCTCGGCGGTGGCGCGCGGCACCAGCACGTTCAGGGCTTTCGGCTCCACGCGGACCTCGAGCTTCGTCGCCGGCCCGCCGGGCTCCCCGTCGAGGTGGTGGGGAAAGGGCTCGGGGGCGGTGAGGGCGGCCTGGGAAACGGCCAGCCGCCGGTAGCGCCGAAAGCGCTCCAGGCCTCCCAGGTACAGCCGGGGCGCGTTGGCCAGGATCTCGAGCGGCGTCGCCTGCTCGATGACGACCACCTCGAGCAGGCCGTCGTCGAGGCGGGAGCCGGGGGCGATGACGGCCGCGCCGCCGTACTGTCGGCCGTTGACGAAGGCCACCAGCCAGGCCGCGCCCTCGAACCGGTGCTCGCCCGCCTCGAGCGTGAAGCCGCCGCACCGGTATGTCCAGCTCATGGCGAAGGCGATGCGCGCGTAGCTCATCACGCCGCGGCGGCCCCCGCGCAGGGCGCGCGCGTGGAACGCCTGGCCGACCGCGGCGTCGAAGCCGGCCCCGCCCACGTTCAGGAACGGGCGGCCGTTGATGCGGCCGACGTCCATGCGGCGGGTAACCGCCGAGGCCAGCTCCCGCAGCGCGCGGCCGGCGTCGAGCGGGATGCGGAGCGTGCGGGCCAGCCCGTTGCCCGACCCCGCCGGGACGACGCCCATTGCCACGGCGGAGCCGAGCAGCCCGCCCGCCACCTCGTTGGCGGTGCCGTCGCCGCCGACGGCCAGGACCACGTCGAAGCCTTCCTCGACCGCGGTCCGCGCCAGCGCCCGCGCCTGGCCCGGGCCCGTCGTGGTCCACAGCTCCAGCTCCGGCCAGCGGCTGGGCTTCGCGGTCTCCACCGCCCGGATGGCCCGCCGGGCCGCCAGCCCCGCCCGCGGGTTGGCGATGGCCACCGCCCTCACGAAAGCTCCGCGTACACGGCGAGCGTGGCGTCGATCATGCGGTCGGCCGTGAATCGCTCCTCGTATCGCCGGCGGCCCGCCCGGCCCCACGCCGCGCGCCGCCCGGGGTCGTCGAGCGCCTCGAGGAGGGCGGCCGCGAGAGCGTCGGGCTGACGCGGCGGAGCGAGCCGTCCCGTGATCCCGTCCTGGACCGCTTCGGGGATGCCGCCGGCGGCGGTGGCCACCACCGGAACGCCGAAGGCCATCGCGTCGAGCAGGCTGGTGCCGAGGCCTTCCATGTGGGAGGAAAGGCAGAAGACGGTGAAGGCGGGGATCAGGCGGTCGAGGTCGGCGCGAAAGCCGGCGAACACGCACCGGCGCTCGAGGCCGAGGTCGCGCGAGCGCGCCTCCAGCCGGCTCCGCAGCTCGCCTTCGCCCACGATGACGAAGCGGGCTTCGGGCACGCGCGTGACGACCTTGGCCGCGGCCTCCAGCAGCGTGGCCTGGTCTTTGTGGCCGGTGAGGGCGGCCACGTTGCCGACGACGGGCGCGTCCTCGGGGACGCCCAGATCGCGAAGGGCCTCGCGTCCGCCGGGCAGCGCGCTGCGGTCCGGCACGCCCTCGTAGACGACGCGCACGCGCTCGCTCGCCAGGCCGCCGCGGCCGAGCACGCCGGCGATCGCCTGGCTCACCGCGATCACGCGGTCGCACGCGGCGTACTTCCGCCGCGAGAGAGGGCCGCGGAGCGCGAAGTCCACGCGGCGCGTGGCCACGAGCGCGGCCGGCCCCGCGAGACGGCGGGCGAGCAGCCCGGCGGAGACCGCGTGGGGATCGTGGAGCTGAACCACGTCCGGCCGCGACTCGCGCATCGCGGCGGCCAGGGCCAGGACCGCGGTGGGGGACAGGTCGCCGCGGAAGGCCAGCTCCCGCACCGCGAGCCCGGCCGCCCGCGCTCGCTCGGCCAGCGTGCCCCCTGCCTGGCAGGCGACCGTCACGTCGTGGCCCCGCGCCGCCATGCCCCGCGCGGTCAGCAGCGCCTGGTTCTGGCCCCCGCGCCAGCCGCGGGCCGAGTCGACGTGGACCACCCTCACGGAGGAGGCAGGGCGCCCTGCTGCAGCTCGAGGAGCTTGGCCAGCTTCACAAAGGTGTAGTACGCGTTGAGCGTGGAGACGGTGATGCCGGCCGCACCCAGCAGCGCGCCGCGGCGGATCGCGTAGTTGCGGAAGAACGCCCACGCGCAGGCGGCCACCGCCTCGAGCGGTCCCGTGCGGCGTCCCTCGGCGAACGCCTGCCGGGCCCACAGCGTCGTGTAGCTGTCGATCGTGCGCAGGTGGTCGCTGATGTCGTCGTAGGTCAGGTGGAGGAGGTCGGCGCGCAGCCGGCCGACGCGGCCGCGCACCTTCACCGACTCGTGCACGAGCGCGCCCTCCCAGCGGCCCTTCGTGCGGTTCCAGAGGCGGAGCTGCGGGTCCGGGTACCAGTCGGTCCCGCGGATCCAGCGGCCCAGGTACCGGGCCACGCGCGGTATCCGGTAACCGTCGTAGTCGAAGCCGACGGAGCGGTGGGCCTCGATCTCCGCGCGCAGCGGCGGGCTGACCCGCTCATCCGCATCGACCGCGAGGACCCAGTCGTGGCGCGCGGCCTCGGCGGCGAAGTTCCGCTGGGCGACGAAGCCGGGCCACGGCTCGTGCACGATCACCCTCGCTCCCGCCGCCTCCGCGATCGCGCGCGACCCGTCGCGCGAGCCGCAGTCGACGACGACGATCTCGTCGCAGAACCGCACGCTCTCGAGGGCCCCGGACAGGTGGCGCGCTTCGTCCTGGGTGATGAGCACGGCGGACAGCGGAACCATCGAGGCAGTATAGGGTAGAGAATACGCGGGGAGGGACAGGGTGGGGGGCCGGCAACAAGGCGGAGCAACGCTTGCAACAGCGTTCCCCTCCCCCTACGGGGGGAGGGATAGGGTGGGGGGTCATTGACTGATCTGCTCGCCGTCTTCAAGGAGCGCGGGGCCGTGCTCGACGGCCACTTCCTCCTCTCCTCCGGCCTGCACTCCCCGCGGTACGTGCAATGCGCGCGCGTGCTCATGGATCCCGACCTCGCGACGCGCCTCGGGGCGGCGCTGGCGCGGGCCCTCGAGAGCGTCCTGGAAGGACGCCGGCCGGACGCGGTCGTCGCCCCCGCCCTCGGCGGCGTCATCGTCGCCCACGAGGTCGCCCGCGCGTTCGGCTGCCGAGGGCTGTTCACCGAGCGCCAGGACGGAGTGATGACGCTGCGCCGCGGCTTCAGCCTCGAGCCGGACGAGCGGGTCGTGGTGGTCGAGGACGCCATCACCACCGGCAAGTCCACGCGGGAGGTCATCGACGCGGTGCACGTCCGCGGCGGATCCCTGATCGCGGTGGGCAGCCTCGTCGACCGCAGCGTCGGGGACGTGGACTTCGGCGTGCCGCGGCGGAGCCTGCTCCGGCTCGAGGTCCCGACGTGGGACGCCGCCGCCTGCCCGCTCTGCGCCGCGGGCTCGCGCCCGGAGAAGCCCGGCTCGCGCCGCTGATGGCGCTCTGGCGGATCACCCTCGCCTACGACGGGACCGACTTCGCGGGGTGGCAGACGCAGGGCGCGAAGTCCGCGCGCACCGTCCAGGGCACGCTGGAAGCGGCGCTCGGCCGTCTCGGCAACGGGCCGCGCGTCGTCGTCGCGGGCGCCGGCCGCACCGACACCGGCGTCCACGCCCTCGGCCAGGTGGCCTCGTTCGCCCTGGAGAAGGACCTGGGCGCCGACGAGCTGCGGCGCGCCCTCAACGCGATCCTCCCCGCGGACGTGCGTGTCCTCGAGGCCGCGCCCGCCCCCGAGGGATTCCACGCCCGGAAGAGCGCCGTGTCCAAGCTCTACCGCTACGAGCTGGACACCGGGCCCGTGCAGCTCCCCACGCGCCGGCGCGTGGCCGGCCACGTGCCGTGGCGCCTCGACGAGGCGGCGGTGCGATCGGCGGCGGAGCTGTTCCGCGGGCGCCACGACTTCGCGTCGGTCGCCTCGGCCGGGGCATCGGTGAAGACCACCGTGCGCACGATCCTGCGCTCGGAGGCGAGCTTCCCGGGGGCGACGCTGGTCTACGAGGTGGAAGCGGACGGCTTCCTGCGCCGGATGGTGCGCAGCCTCGTGGGCGGGCTGGTCGCAGTGGGACGAGGGGCGCTCGGCCTCGACGACCTGCGCCGCGCGCTGCTCGCCCGCGACCGCCGCGCGTGGCCGCCGCCGGCTCATCCGCGCGGCCTGACCCTCGTCCGCGTCTCCTACGCCCCTCCCGCGGCCCCGATGTAGAATAGGTCTTTCCTTCCTCACGGCATGTCACTGCAAGACCTGCTGGAAGTGGTCCCCTCCGGGTCGGAGGAGCAGGCGCTCCTGCGCGCCATCGATTTCGCCCGCCTGCCCCGCCACGTGGCGGTGATCATGGACGGCAACGGGCGATGGGCGAGGCTGCGGCACAAGCCCCGCGTCGAAGGCCACCGCGCCGGCATCGCCTCGGTCCGGGACGTGGTGGAGACCTCCGCCCGGCTCGGCCTGCAGGTGCTCACGCTCTACGCGTTCTCGGTGGAGAACTGGAAGCGGCCCCAGAGCGAGGTGACCACGCTGATGGGGCTCCTGAAGCGCTACCTCCGCTCGGAGCTGGACACGCTGCTCCGCAACAACATCCGCTTCCGCGTGATCGGCCGCATGGAAGAGCTGCCGCCCGACGTGCAGGACGAGCTGCACCGCGGCATGGAGAAGACCGCCGACCGCGCCGGCCTGCTCTTCAACATCGCGCTCAACTACGGCGGCCGCACCGAGATCACCGACGCCGTCCGCCGCCTGGCCGCGGACGTGGCCGCCGGCCGCCGCGAGCCCCGCGCCATCGACGAGGACACGCTGTCTTCCTACCTCTACACCGCCGGCCTGCCCGACCCCGACCTGCTCATCCGCACCAGCGGCGAGATGCGCGTGAGCAACTTCCTGCTGTGGCAGATCGCCTACGCCGAGATCTGGGTGACCGACGTGCTGTGGCCCGACTTCCGGCGGAAGCACCTGCTCCAGGCCGTCGCCGACTACCAGAAGCGCGAGCGGAGGTACGGCGGGATTTGAGCTTTTCCGCCAACCTGGCCCGGCGGGTCGCCACCGCCGCCGTCGCCCTCCCGCTGCTGCTGGCCGCGTTCTTCCTGGGACCGCCCCTGCTCGGCGCCGGGATCGCGGCCGCCGCCGCCCTCCTCGGCCTGCGGGAGTTCTTCGGCCTGATGAAGGCCCGCGGCCTCGCCCCGCTGCCCGTCCCCGCCGCGGTCCTGCTGAGCGTGATCTTCGTCGAGGTGGCCTGGCCGACGCGGCCGGTCTCGCTGTGGCCGGCGGTCGTCCTCGTCATCCTCGTCTGCCTCCTGCCGCGGGGCGGGGAGTTCGCCGTCACGGTCCCGTCCGCCGCCCTCACGCTGCTGGGCGCGGCCTACCTGGGCTCGCTCGCCGGGGCCGTCGCCGCCCTCCGGCTCCTTCATCCGGAACGGGACGGAGCGTGGCGCATCGTCCTGCTGCTGGCGATCGTCATGATCGCGGACACCGCCGCGTTCTTCGTCGGCCGCGCGGCCGGCCGCCACAAGCTGGCCCCCGTCATCTCGCCGGGCAAGACGATCGAAGGCGCGGTGGGCGGACTGGCCGGAGGCGTCGTCGCCGCCGCCGCGGTCCGGGCCCTCGGCCTGCCCTCGCTTCCCCTCGGCCACGCCCTGCTCCTGGGCCTGGCCGTGTCCGCGCTCGGGATCGCCGGCGACCTCGTCGAGAGCCTGCTCAAGCGCTGGGCCGGGGTGAAGGACTCGGGCGCGCTCTTCCCGGGCCACGGCGGGATGCTGGACCGTCTCGACAGCGTGCTGTTCGGGGCGCCGGTGCTGTACTACTACTTCTCCCTCGTCAATACTTAGGACGTGAAGGGCCTCTCGATCCTCGGCGCCACCGGATCCGTGGGCACGAACGTGCTGCGCATCGTGGACGCCTTCCCCGGCCGGTTCAGCGTCGTGGGCCTGTCGGCGGGGGAGAACGTCGAGAAGCTGGCCGCGCAGGTGGCCCGCCATCGCCCGCGCGTGGTGTCGGTGCGCACGGCCGCCGCCCGGGACGCCCTGGGCCGGCTCGTCGACCTCGCCTCCACGCGCGTCGTCGTCGGGGAGGAGGGCGCGGTGGAGGTCGCGACCCACCCCGACGCGCAGATGCTGGTGGCCTCGGCGGTGGGGGCCGTCGGCCTGGTGCCCACGTACCGGGCCCTGCAGGAAGGCAAGGACGTCGCCCTCGCCAACAAGGAGACGCTGGTCATGGCCGGGGAGCTGATGGTGGCCCAGGCCCGCGCCCGCGGCGGCCGGCTCCTGCCCATCGACAGCGAGCACTGCGCGCTGCACCAGTGCCTGGACGGCCGGCGGCCCGACGAGGTCCGGCGCCTCGTCCTCACCGCTTCCGGCGGCCCCTTCCGCACGCGCGCGCGGGACAGCTTCGACCGGGTCACGCCCGCCGAGGCCCTCGCCCATCCCACGTGGTCGATGGGCCGGAAGATCACCATCGACTCGGCCACCCTGATGAACAAGGGGCTCGAGGTGATCGAGGCCCGGTGGCTGTTCGGCCTCAGCGCCGACCGGGTGGAGGTGCTCATCCACCCGCAGTCGGTCGTCCACTCGATGGTGGAGTTCGTGGACGGGACGGTGCTCGCCCAGCTCGGCGTGACCGACATGCGCCTGCCCATCCAGTATGCGCTCAGCTACCCGGAGCGCTGGGAGGCGGCCATCCCCGGCATCGACTTCAGCCGCGGCCTGCGCCTCGAGTTCGAGGCCCCCGACCACGAGCGCTTCCCGTGTCTGGGCCTCGCCTACCGGGCGCTGAAGGGCGGCGGCTCCCTGCCCGCGGTGCTCAACGCGGCCAACGAGGAAGCGGTCGCCGCCTTCCTCGACGGGCGCGTCCCGTTTCCCGCCATACCCGAGGCCATCCGCGAGGTGATGGACGATCACCCGCCCCGGGCGGTGGCCACCCTGGACGACGTGCTGGCCGCCGACGCCTGGGCCCGGGAGCGGACCCGGGCGGCGCTGAAGCGGCGCGCCATGGAGACGGTCTGATGGGCAACCTCACCACACCGCTGGCGTTCGTGCTCGTTCTCGGCGTGATCATCTTCTTCCACGAGTTCGGCCACTTCATCACCGCCAAGGCGTTCGGGATGCGCGTCTTCATCTTCTCGTTCGGCTTCGGGCGCCGCCTGCTCGGCTTCAAGTGGGGGGACACCGACCTGCGCGTCTCCGCGATTCCCCTGGGCGGGTACGTGAAGCTGGAGGGCGAGCCCGAGGACCACCTCAGCGAGAACACCGCCGCCCTCGGCGACGGCCGCGACTTCACGGCACGGCCGCGGTGGCAGCGCTTCGTCGTCTACCTGGCGGGCCCGATCATGAACGGCGTGCTCGCGATCGCGGGGTTCACCGCCCTCTACATGATCGGCTACGGGATCGACGCGGTGCTGACCGACCCGCCCGTGATCGGCGTGGTGGAGCCGGGCTCACCGGCGGAGGCGGCGGGGTTGAGGCCCGGGGACGAGATCGTTTCGATCGACGGGCAGCCGAAGGCCAACTGGGAGGACGCGCTCGTGGCCATCGTGGTCCGGCCCGACCGCGCCCTCCGGATCCGCGTGCGGGGCGCCGCGGAAGAGAAGGAGTTCGTGGTCCAGTCCACGTCGACCTCGACCCAGCGGACGGGGCAGATCGGCGTCTCGCCGCTCGTGCGCGTCGGCCAGGTGTTCGCGGGCAGCCCCGCGGAGCGCGCGGGGCTCAAACCGGACGACGGGATCCTGAGCGTGAACGGCAAGCCGGTCCCGTCCTTCTCGGACATCCCGGCCCTCATCGCCTCGGCCCCGCCGGGCCCGCTCGTCCTGCAGGTCTGGCGCGGGGGATCGGTCTTCGATCTCACGATCACGCCCGAGAACGGACGGCTCGGCATCGCCAACAAGACGATCGCGAAGAAGCTGGGCTTCTTGCCCGCGGTGCGCGAGGCGGCGGCGGCGACGTGGAACCTCACCCGCCAGACCTTCGTGATCCTGAAGGGGCTGCTCACGGCGAGCATCTCGCCGAAGGCCGCCCTCACCGGGCCGCTGGGCATCGCCAAGGCTTCCGGGGACGCCGCGCGCAGCGGGATCCGCGCGATCCTCTTCCTGGTGGCGAGCCTCAGCGTCAGCGTGGGGATCCTCAACCTCTTCCCGCTGCCCCCCCTCGACGGCGGGCACCTGGCCATCCTTCTCGGCGAGGGGCTCCGTCGCCGCGAGTTCAGCGCGGCGACCAAGGCGTGGATCCTCAACGCGGGGGCGATGGTGCTGTTCCTGCTGATCGGGCTGGTGCTCTACTCCGATCTCAGCAAGACGAGCTGGCTCGGCAAATACCTTCCCTAGGCCGAGCAATCCCCTCTTCCTGGAAGGGAGAGGGACAGGGGTGAGGGTAGCACCACGACTTAGGCCTCGACGGACGGGAACGGGCACGGCCACGTTCACGGCCACGTGCACGTGAGCGTGCGCCCTGAACGTTCCCGAGCAGCCGCCGTGCCAGCGCGGCCGCTTGCCCCATCATCGCGCTGTCACGGCGGCTGCAAGGCCCGGAGGCTCAGCTGGGCAAGTGCTCCTTTGGAGCCGCGCTGGGCGACCCAACGTCATGAGGGTCGCCCATCGCGGCCCCCAAAGGAGGTTTCGATGCCCACCGACTTCGCCCCCGGTCCCGCTCAGTCCGCCGACGGCGCGCCGCCCTTCGC
>Ga0114129_10015447_pt1 | contig 10860 bp, 10 predicted proteins | sample RhiMetdeltSRZDD1_FD_80071 | JGI IMG/M metagenome (GOLD analysis project Ga0114129, IMG submission 80071) | Populus rhizosphere microbial communities from Tennessee, USA - Rhizosphere MetaG P. deltoides SRZDD1 (version 2) (version 2) | ecosystem: Host-associated > Plants > Roots > Rhizosphere >... | reverse complement strand
GAAGCGAAGCATAGCGACGGATTCCGGGTGAGGGGGCGTCTCCGCGACTCTGAGCTTGTGGAATCGCCCCCTCACCCGATTTGCTTCGCTTCGCTTCCGCTCCGCTCGCAAATCGTCCTCTCCCCGCACGCGGGGAGAGGTGGAGCAAGCGGCCTTCCCCTGCCACACACGATGGCCGATCTATGCTTTACGGCTTCAGCCGCTCCTCCTTGCCGAAGCCGTAGAGCTCGGCAGGATTGTCGACCAGGATGCGGGTGCGGAGATTGGCGTCCTTGACCCAGCGCTCGATCAGGTCGGCGAGGTCGCCGTCGTTGGGCATTTTTCCCTTGAGCATGACGTGCGGCCAGTCGGTCCCCCACAGCAGCCGCTCCGGCGCCGCCTTGACCAGCCGCGCGGCGAGCGCGTCGATGTCCTCGTACGGCAGCTCGCGGCTGGAAATGCGATAGGGGCCGGAAAGCTTGATCCAGCAACGCCCGCCTTGCAGCAGCCGCAGGAGATCGGCGAACAGTGGGGTCTGCATCCATGGCCGCGCGCCGTCGCGCGGATAGCCCATATGTCCGATCACGATCGGCACCGGAATGTCGTCGACCGCTGCGGCGAAAGCCGGCGCCTGGTCGAGGTTGATCAAAAGCTCCAGGTGCCAGCCGAACGGCGCGATGCGCTCGGCAAATCTCCGCAGCGCCTCGGCCGGTACCACGTTGCGGGCGTCGCGCCGGTCGACGACGTTGAAGCGCAGGCCGCGCACGCCGGCTTCATGGAGCGCCCGGATCTCGTCCGCGGTCGCGTCCTGCCTCACGACCGCAACGGCGCGCAGGCCCGGACCGGCCGCCTTGAGCGCGGCGAGGATTGCGGCATTGTCGGTGCCGTAGACGCTCGGCTGCACCAGCACGGCGCGCTCGACGCCCAGCGTGTCGAGCAGCGTGCGGTAATCGCGCCAGGTGGAATCCGGCGGGGTGTAGATGCGCTCAGCTACGTAAGGGAACGTCGCCGGGGGCCCGACGATATGGGCATGGCAGTCGCAGGCGCCGCGCGGAAAGGACAAGCGCGGCAGATGCGGCGCCCGGTCGGGCGGCGCGCATAACGGAGCGTGATCCGGCACGTCGGGCATATTCTGGATCATGCTCCCAGAGAAATGCGGCGCGCCGTCACTCGGCGGCGATCCCGGCGATGACCGCGACCCAATTGTTTTATCGATCGGTAGAATAATCAACCCAATCGCTGGGTAGGTAACGAAATCCCTCGAGGTTGGGTGCGCCTGCCGTGATCATGTCCGCCGGGAACAGTTTTTTCTTCATCGCATTTTCGGTTTGCTCAGGAGTCAGAGGTTTAGGTAAGGACATCAATATCCTGTATTTCGTCGGAGTAACATCGATAGCAACGACGAAGTACTGTCCTCCAAAATCCGCCACGGGGACTTCTTGACCGCTCAGCGCCCCTACGCACGTCACGAATTCCTGCACGTCGCGAGAATTCGCAATCCTCGGATCGTCCATTATGGTCCCGGGTGCGTCGATCCATGTAGTCGGTCCCAGGTGGTAATCCCAACCGAAACCCAGCGGTCCGCTCGCACCCGTCGCAAGCTGGTAGCCGCTTTCGAGAGATAACGTCCGTGCGCTAAAGCGGGCGTGCCACTGTCGACGCAGACGCAGCAACATATACCGAGAGGATACATCTACGCTGTTTTCGAGCGGAGTCGACTTTGAGTTTCCGTGGATAAAAATCTGACGCTTTCCAGCGGATTGTCGATTCTGCGCTAGAGTTGGATTGACGGGCACAAAATAATTATAAGCTGTTTGCGACAGCCGATCCTTATCGAGGCTGGGTTCGTACAAGATGCGGCGGTAGCTCTGCTGCGAGGTCACTTGCCCGTCCCGCTTTTCTCGCCACCGACCGGACGTCCCATCCTCACTCGGCGCTGATGCCCGCGGCCTTTATGACCGCGGCCCATTTGGGGATTTCCGCGTTGATATAGGCGGCGAACTCCTCCGGCGTGTTGGCGACGATGTCGACGCCGAGATTCTCGTACTGCTTCTTGGTGTCGGGATCGGCGAGCGCCGTCGCGGCGGCGCGATAGAGCGTCGCGATCGTCTCCTTCGGCGTTCCCGCCGGCGCCACGAGCGAATGCCACGTCACCGCCTCGAAGCCCGGATAACCGAGTTCGGCGAAGGCGGGAACGTCGGGCAGCGCGGTGCTGCGGGTGAGCGACGTGACGGCGAGCGCCCGCACGGCACCACTCTGGATGTGCGGGATGATCGGCGCCACCGCCGAGAACGCCATGTGCACGTGCCCGGCCAGCACATCCTGCAGGGCCGGCCCGGTTCCCTTGTAGGCGACGTGCTGCATCTGGATCTTGGCTTCGGTCTTGAGCAGTTCGCCCGAGAGATGGCCCGCGGTGCCGTGGCCGCCGGAGGCGAAATTGAGCTTGCCGGGATTGGCCTTGGCATAGGCGACGAGTTCTTGCACCGAGCGCGCCGGCACCGACGGATGCACGTAGAGCACGTTCGCCTGCTTGCCGATCACCGTGATCGGCGCAAAATCCTTCACCGGGTCGTAATTGATCTTTTTGAACAGGCTGACATTGTAGACCATCATGCCGTTGGTGGCGAAGGCGAGCAGGTAGCCGTCGGGCGTCGCCCGGGCCACGGTTTCGGAGGCGACGTTGCCCGACGCGCCGGGCCGGTTCTCGATCACCACCGGCTGGCCGAGGGTCGACTCCATCTTCTTGGCGACGATGCGCGCCACCACGTCGCTCGGTCCGCCCGGCGCAAACCCGAGCAGCAGCGTGATCGGCCGCGCCGGATAATCCGCCGCCGGCGCCGCGCTTGCGCCGGCGAGCGCCGCGATGGCGATCGCGAGCGTGATCAACCTCCGCATGAAATCCTCCCTTCTTTGTTCTTAAGCGACGCGGACGTGCCTCTTGCTCCACCTCTCCCCGCGTGCGGGGAGAGGTCGGATTCCAAGCGAAGCGCAGCGGAGCGAAGGAATCCGGGTGAGGGGGCGTCACCGCGAGTCTGAGCCTGTCGAACCGCCCCCCTCACCCGATTTGCTTCGCTGCGCTTACGCTCTGCCCGCACGCGGGGAGAGGTGGAGCAAGCGGCTTCCGCGCAGACCGCCAATCATGCCGCTATCGCAGCGGCGCTTCAATCCACTCGTGCCCCGGTTGCGGCGTTCGTGCTACGTCCAGCAATCCCCTCACGCGAACTTCGGACGCAAAGGCGGCGGACATTTCTGCCTGGGTTCGCCGTGCGGTGATTCTATCTGACGCGCCTCCATATCGCTTCCGATGTTCCCCCCACCGACGGATTGGGAGTTGTCCACCTGAATTCGTTGCCGCTGATCGTGATGAAGCGTTTCGTATCGATGCCTTCCTGGTTCGGGAAGGTATTGGCCTCGACGTGGAAGACGAGGGTCTTTTCCGCCTCGATGACCGAGTACGTTCCGAAGTACGCGTGGGTTCCTTGCACGGTCGCCTTGAATTCCTCAGGCGTGCCCAGATCGCGGTTGTTCGCTGCGAATTTGGGACGGCCGGAACGCATCAGGACGATGACGGTGTTCCCCCGATCATCGAAGACCGCGATGCCCTTCGGATCGGGGCCGAATATCTGCTTTATGCTGCCATCGGACCGAGTGTTGTTCACGGAAACGATCTTCCAGGTTCCGACCAATTGCGCTCTGAGCGTTTTTTCGTGGCCGACCGCGTTGCCGACCAGCAAGGTCAGCGCCACTGCCGCCAATGCAGAACGACGTTGAATATCGCGCCACATAGGAGAATCCTCCCTTGATTACACAGGTCTGTGTAATTAAGCTGACCGACCACAATCCTTATGTCAAGAAAAAAGTAAACAGGTCGGTGTAATGTCGGCACGAGCTTCCGCCAAGGCGGCGATGGAGGAGCGTATTCTCGAGACGGCCGACCGGCTGTTTTACCAGCGCGGAATTCGGGTCGTCGGCGTCGACACGCTCGCGGCCGATCTCGGCATCAGCAAGCGGACCCTGTACAACTACTTTCCCTCGAAGGACGAACTGATCGTGGCCTATCTGTCGCGCCGACTGCGGCCGATCGAGGCGTCCGACCTGGCCCCCGCGCAGCAAATCCTGGAAGATTTCGATCGGCTCGAACGCGCGATGAGGCGCAACGGATACCGCGGTTGCCCATTCATGAACGCCGCCGCCGAATTGGCCGACCCGACGCACGCGGCGCATCGAATTGCCGTATCTCACAAGAGGAAACGGTGGACTCTGTTCCGCAATCTCTTGACCCAGTCGGGCGTGGACGATCCCGAAGGCCTCGCTACTCAGCTCATGATTCTTGGCGAGGGCGCGGTCGCGCAGGCGCTGGTCCACGGCGATCCGACGATGGCGCGTGCAGCGCGCGAGGCAGCTCGGGTTTTAATGACCGCCGCGGGCGTCGACGGGACTCCATCAGCGGCGCCGGCAAGAGCGCGGTCCTCTCGACGTATCGCCGCGAACCGCTCGTCTCGAAGTCGGGTTCATTCGTGACGCAGGATTTGGCCCGTCCCGGCGAAACTGGTTAAAGCGATCCGGCAGCCTCACTCGATCTGCGCGCCGGAGGCTTTGACCACCGCCGTCCATTTGGGGATTTCCGCCTTGATATAGGCCTCGAACTCCTTCGGCCGGTTGCCGACGATGTCGACGCCGAGATCGCCCAGCGACTTGCGCACCGCGGGATCGTTGAGCGCGGTGACGACCGCATAGTGCAGCGTCCCGACCACCTCGCTGGAAACGCCCGCCGGCGCGACCAGGCCGTGCCAGGTCGCCGCGTCGAAGCCCGGGATACCGAGCTCGGCCACCGTCGGCAGGTCGGGCAGCACGGTGGTGCGCTTCGGCGTCGTCACCGCCAGCGGCCGCACCTTGCCGTTGGCGATCAGGCCGACCACCGAAGCCGTGGTGGCGAACATCATGTCGACATGGCCGGCGACCACATCCTGCAGCGCCGGCGCGGCGCCCTTGTAGGCGACGTGGACGATATCGACCTTGGCTTCCGCCTTGAACAGCTCGCCGGCGAGATGCGCCGCCGCGCCGTGTCCCGACGAGGCGAAGTTCAGTTTTCCCGGGTTGGACTTGGCAAGCGCGATCAGCTCCGCCATCGAGCGTGCCGGCACCGACGGATTGACCACCAGGATGTTGGCCTGCGTGCCGATCAGGCTGATGGGGACGAAATCGCGCTCGGGATCGTAATTGATCTTCTTGTACAGACTGGCATTGGTGGCGAGGATGCTGTTGTTGCCCATCAAGAGCGTGTAGCCGTCAGGCGCCGCGTTGGCGACCGCCTCGGCGGCGATGTTGCCGCCGGCTCCGGGCCGGTTCTCGATGATGAACGGCTGCCCCAAAAGCTCATGCATCTTGCGCCCGAGAATGCGCGCGATCACATCGCTCGGCCCCCCCGGCGTGAACGCCACCACCAGGCTCACCGGCCGGATCGGATATTCGGCGGCGCCGGCGATCGACGCGACCAGCCAAACGGCAACGCCGAGGACGGCCGCGATGCTCCTCTGAATCACCGATGCTCTCCTGGGCGACCAGTTGCCGGTCGCTTCGCCATTATGAATGGAACACTTGGCATCTGGAAAGCCGGCGCGGCGCAGCACCGCATTCGGACGGCTCGCCCGCGAATGACGAGCTCATACGAGCGGGGAACCGCGCCAGCTGTGGTAGCGCAGAGGAGAGCGCAACGTCACCCGCGCCGTGCCGCCTTGATCGCTTCTATGTCGATCTTCTTCATGCCCATCATCGCCGCGAACGCGCGCTTTGCTCCGGCGCCCCCCGCAGCCAGCGCCTCCATCAGCACGCGCGGCGTGATTTGCCAGGAGATGCCCCACTTGTCTTTGCACCAACCGCACTCGCTCTCCTGGCCGCCATTACCGACGATGGCGTTCCAGTAGCGGTCGGTCTCTTGCTGATCGTCGGTGGCGATCTGGAACGAGAAGGCTTCGTTGTGCTTGAACGTGGGACCGCCGTTGAGGCCGATACAGGGGATACCCGCGACCGTGAACTCGACCACCAACACATCGCCTTCCTTGCCGGACGGGTAGTCGCCGGGTGCACGACGAACGGCACCTACGGCGCTATCGGGAAAGGTCTCGGCATAAAAGCGCGCAGCTGCCTCGGCGTCTTTGTCGTACCATAGGCAAATCGTGTTCTTGGCCATTGCGTGTCCTTTCGCTCGGCTGATCGGGCATCTTGCCTTCGTCTGCGCCGTAAAAAAGATCCCGTGCGCTCGCGGCCAGGTTCGCCAATGCACACCACCTCAGCTCGATTGTTCACTGGTGGCCCCGGTGGCGGAGCTGTCGCTCCGCAAAGGTCGATAGCGTTTCACCAACGCTTTGAAGTCTTTCCCCTTGAACAGGGAAGCAAACTCCGGGTGGTCGAACAACTCGGCCCGACTCAGCGTCTCGACCCTCAGGCCGCCGATGAGCACAACAAGACTCAAGGCGCCGTTGCCCACCAAGGCCAGGACGGCGAGCATGAGGCGGTTCACCTGCACCTGACCAAGCTGCCAAGCGTGGTCGTGTCCGACAAATAGCGCGAAGGCAACCGCCACCGCCGTCAACACCAACATCGGGATCAGATAGAAGCATAGCAGCCAGCGCCGCATTCCGGCGCCTCCGGCGGCGTCCATCATCAATGCACGCATCGGCGGCAGAAACGGATAATCGAACTCCATCCGTAATCCGGCGAGGAACGCGCTGCCCAGCAGGTTCTGGTAGACTCGATAATCGATGATCCACAGGACGAGCAGACCGGACACGCCGAGAAACGCGATCAAAGCCGCTGCCACGGGCGCCGGGAGAAGCCAAGCGACATTTGGATCACCCCGAACGATTAGGGCGATGCCGGTGAATGCTGCGAGCATCCAAGTCGAAGCGAGCGTCTTCATCATCGCCTGAGTTGCGTTGAACCTCTGTTCGATCTCGGCCAAGCTCGAGTAGATTGTGACGACGGAATCCACCGGGAAGCCGCTGTCGTTTCCTTGATTATCCATCTTTCGGCTCCCAAGCAGCGCGACGCAACAGATGGGCCGCAGCACAGCGGGCGCAGCGCTTATGGATGATCATTCGAGCAGGGTCACCTGGCCGCTCGCGAGCTCATAATAACCGGCGACCACCTTGAGCTGCTTCTTCTCGATCGCCTCGGCGATGACCGGCGAGGAGCTTCGCAGCAGCGCGGCCTGGATCCTGGCATTCGCCTTGATGGCGGCTTCCACATCCTTGCCGGCCTGGTCGACGGCCGGCCGGATGTAGCGGTAGAGGCCGCTGATCTGGCCGGGCACCGCCTTGCCGTCGATCGCCGCTTTCACGGCCCCGCAACCGGCGTGTCCGAGAACGACGATCGCCCGGGTGCCGAGCACGGCGACGCCGTATTCGAGGCTGGCGATGAGTTCCGACGTCACGATATTGCCGGCGACGCGCGTCACGAACAGTTTCCCGATACTCTGATCGAACACCATCTCGACCGGCACGCGGGAATCAGCGCACGACAGGATGGCGGCGAACGGCTCCTGCTTCTCCACCGTCTTGCTCTTCAGCATTTTGAGATCGTCGTTGAACGAGGTCATGCGGCCGGCCGTGAAGCGCCGGTTGCCGTCCATGAGCTGTCGCAGCGCGTCGTCGGGCGACAACTTGGTTTGCGCGGATGCCTGCTCCACGAACCCGACATCGCCGAGCAATCCCGCGGCGACACCGGCTATCGTCGTCCCCAGAAACCGGCGTCGCGACCGACGTGAGTCGGATGGAGCTTCGGCTGCCGCAGCGGCTTCTACGGCACCGCATTCACAGGAGCTTGTCGAGCACGCGTGACCGGTCCGTATCCGCAATGCCATTGGCCTCTCCCTTTGGCCCGAATCGCTGAAAATACGGCACCAATACTACCCCACCGCCCGCAAATACCGGATTGGATTCCCCGGTGGGACCGCCTGCGCGGCGCGCGACACTTGAAGCTACTCCCTGCCAACAAGATTGCCCGCCTTGATCGAACAGGCCGGAGAAATGATGTCGGTCGAAATGATCGTGTACATACGGCCGTCCATGCCGCGATGGTAAAGAGGAGCGCCTGCCTGCTTGCCGTAGATCACTTTTAATGCGCAGCTCCGATACGAGCGGTCGAATTCGGCCTGGATGCGCCGTGCGCCGCTTCGCATCGCATTCTCCGCAACGAGCTGACCGCGCTCGAAGTGCGTCGTGCGTGGACCCTGCCCGATACCGGCGGTCGTCGTGTTTCCTTCCGGCCCCTGAGCCGACCTGTTCGACCGGCCGCTACCACTATTCTCTCGGCTGAAACGGCTGAACAGACGCCCGGCGGTGCTGATGTAAACGCGGAAATCGGAGGAAGTGGTGGATTTCCGGATGTCGCCGGCGTCGGCCTTCTGCACCCGATACTCGGTCCATGACAGCAGAACCGTCTTGCCGAAGAGTTCGCCTGGCGGCGGCTCCGCACGTCCAGCCGGGATGTTGGCAAATTGCGCAACGAGCGCCGACGCAACAAGAACCACGAATGTTTGCGGCTTCATGCTGCCCTCCCGCATACCAGAGCCTGGTTCCACCCGATGGCAGCTCCGGCGCGACTAAAGACCTGTCGTGCCTGCCACTCTTGTTGATGGTCAGAGTTAGCCTCTTGGATGCCTTTCTGAACTACATGGCCTAGCGCAAAGCCCTGAGATACCTGATCGGCTTCCCCGGTGCGATCGCCTGGGCGGCGGCGACGATGGCATTGGCGTCGATGCCGTAGTGGCGGTAGAGGTCTCCGATCGAGCCGGTCTGGCCGAAATGCTCGACGCCGAGCGAGCGCACGCGATGGCCGTGCACCGCGCCGAGCCAGGCGAGCGTCGCCGGGTGGCCGTCGAGCACCGTCACCATGCCGCAATGGGCCGGCACCTCGTCGAGCAGCCGCTCCACATGCGAGCGCGCGTGCACGCGGCCCCGTTCGCGTTCGCGCTGCGCCGCCGTCCAGCCGGCATTGAGGCGGTCGGCCGAGGTGACGGCGAGGAGGCCGATGTCGCGCCGGTCTTCCGCCATCAGGCCCACCGCCTGGATCGCCTCCGGCGCGACCGCGCCCGTATAGGCGACCACCACCTGGCAATTGGGGCCCGGCCGTCGCATCCAGTAGCCGCCGTCGATGATGCCCTGCCGCAGCTCCGGCGTGATGGTGCGGCGGGGCTGCTCGATCGCCCGCGTGGAGAGGCGAAGATAGACCGAGCCGCCGGTGCCTTCGCGCAGCCAGCTCTCCTCCGCGACCGTGTCCTGGTAACGCTGGATGTAGTCGAGCGCGAAGGCGAGGATGGCGAGAAGCTCGTCGACGAAGGCCGGCTCGAAGGCCGCGAGCCCGTCCTGCGCGAGCCCGATCAGCGGCTCGGCGATCGACTGATGCGCCCCGCCTTCCGGCGCCAGCGTGATGCCCGATGGCGTCGCCACCAGGATGAAGCGCGCATCCTGGTAGCAGGCATAGTTGAGCGCATCGAGGCCGCGGGCGATGAACGGATCGTAGACGGTGCCGATCGGCAGCAGGCGCTCGCCGTGGATCGCGTGTGCCAGGCCGAGCGCGGACAGCAGGATGAACAGATTATTCTCGGCGATGCCGAGCTCGATATGCTGCCCTTCGGGCGAGAACTCCCAGCTGAAGGTCGACGGGATGCGCTCAGCTTTGAAGATGTCGCGCATCGCCTCGCGGGCGAACAGCAGGCGCCGGTTCACCCAGCCGCCGAGATTGGTGGAGACGGTGACGTCCGGCGAGGTGGTGACGATGCGTTGCGCGAGCTCGCTATTCCCTCGCCCGAGCTCGTTGAGGATCGCCCCGAACCCGGTCTGCGTCGACATCACCGGCTGGATCGTCACGTCGAGCGTTTCCGGTACCGGGATCGTCGGCGCCGGCTGCCGCTTGGCGCGCTTGGCGAACGGCACCGCGTCAAGGAACTTTTGCAGTCGCTCCGCCGGAATCTGCAGGCCCTCGAAGCGGTCCCATTCGTGCCCGGGCCGGATGCGCATCGCGGCGCGAAAGCTTTCCATCTGCGCCGGCGTCATCAGGCCGGCATGGTTGTCCTTGTGACCGGCGAAGGGGAGTCCGTATCCCTTGATCGTGTAGCAGATGAAGCAGATCGGCCGGTCGTGATCGACGCTGCCGAACGCGTCGAGCAGCGACGGCAGGTCGTGACCGGCGAGGTTGGTCATCAGCCGGCCGAGCTCCTCGTCGGAGCGCTTGTCGATCAGCCGCGTGACCTCGCCCTGATCGCCGATCTCGTCGTGGAGGCGCTTGCGCCAGGCGGCGCCGCCCTGGAACACCAGCGCCGAGTAGAGCTGGTTCGGGCACTTGTCGATCCACTCGCGCAAGGCTTCGCCGCCCGGTTCGCGGAACGCCTGCTGCAGCAGCGAGCCGTATTTGAGGATGACCACGTCCCAGCCGAAGGCGCGGAACAGCGCCTCGTAGCGCGCCCACAGGCCTTCGCGGATCACCGCGTCGAGGCTCTGCCGGTTGTAGTCGATGATCCACCAGCAGTTCCTTAAGCCCTGCTTCCAGCCTTCGAGGATCGACTCGAAGATGTTGCCTTCGTCGAGCTCGGCGTCGCCGACCAGCGCGATCATGCGGCCCTCGGGTCGCTCCAACCCCCCGCCGTGCGCCCGCACATAATCCTGAACGAGCGAAGAGAACAGCGTCTGCGCGGCGCCGAGTCCCACCGAGCCCGTCGAGAAATCGACGTCGTCTATATCCTTGCTGCGCGAGGGATAGCTCTGCGCGCCCTTGTAGCCGCGAAAATCCTCGAGCTTCTGCCGGCTCTGGCGGCCAAGCAGATATTGGATGGCGTGATAGATGGGGCTCGCATGCGGCTTGACGGCGACGCGGTCCTGCGGG
>Ga0114129_10015446_pt1 | contig 10861 bp, 9 predicted proteins | sample RhiMetdeltSRZDD1_FD_80071 | JGI IMG/M metagenome (GOLD analysis project Ga0114129, IMG submission 80071) | Populus rhizosphere microbial communities from Tennessee, USA - Rhizosphere MetaG P. deltoides SRZDD1 (version 2) (version 2) | ecosystem: Host-associated > Plants > Roots > Rhizosphere >... | reverse complement strand
TGGCCTCGACCCGTGCAGCGCCCGATCCCCTACTGGGGTGCTGCGATCAGTGAAGCATCCTTTACCCGCTACGGACAATTGGGCTGGCCGATCCTCACCTTCCCCGCGAATCAGCCGCCCGAGTTGCTCAAAGCACAGATCGATACCTACCACCGAGTCTACCGTGAGTGCGGGCACGATCCTGCCCGCATGCGGATTGCGCTGACGATGTTCACCTATGTCGCCGAAGACGCCGACGAGGCACACGCGACGTTCGAGCGTGGCATGGCACACTACTTCGGCTTCCTGCATCGCATCACGACAGACGCGGAAGTGGTCCAGCACAATGTATACGACTCTATCCCCACGACGGCACGGCTGTCTGGGAGCCCAGAGCAGGTCATCGCGCGGTTGCGCGGGCTGATCGACGACTTTGGCGTCTCAGATATCGTGAACATCACCCAGTTTCGCGGCTATCTGAACCACGAGCAGGTCGTACGCTCGATCCGGCTGTTCGCCGAGCGGGTAATGCCGGCGTTTCCACCGGCCATAGCGTCGCGCTGATCTAGCGCCTCTTGTAGCGTAACCGGTGTGTCGGCTATCATGCCTCCATATTGGCAATGCTAAAGCCCTCGTGATAAGGAGGTTAGACGTGAAAATCACCGATGTGAGCGTCACCATGTTTAACTGGAAGAGTGAGGCGTGGCGGACGGGGACGGGATCTTTCGGGGGTAACAGGCTCCTTGGGGTGGTCACCGTGCACACCGATGAGGGGATCGAGGGGCATGCCTTTCTCGGCTCCTCCAGACAAGGTGCCGATGCCTACGCCGGACCGCTCATCGAATTCGTCAAACCCGCTATCGTCAGTGCCAATCCCCTCGATAGTGGTGCCATCTGGCAGCGCATGTGGAAGATGAATCGGTCAGTCTCGACTAACGCTATCGGTGCCGTAGACGTAGCCCTGTGGGACATCGCTGGCAAGGTGGCCGGTTTGCCGATTCACCGCCTGCTCGGCACCTGCCGCGACCGGGTGCCAGCCTATGCCAGCTCAGGGTTGCTGCCAACCCCTGAAGCTTACGGTGAAGAAGCACAACACTTTCAGTCCCTGGGCTGGACAGCGTACAAGATTCATCCACGCGGGGTCCCGCGTGACGACATTAAAATTTGCCAGGCTGTGCGCCGTGCGGTTGGCGATGACATGGTGCTAATGCTGGACTCCATGTGGTGCTACGGCTATGAAGACGCCGTGCGCGTCGGGCGTGCCATCGAAGCCTTGGACTACTTCTGGTACGAAGATCCACTCGCGGAAGAAGACCTGTATAACTACGTCAAGCTCAGAAATAAACTGGATATGCCCATCATGTGCACCGAATATGCGCCTGGCCGTCTCTATGGCATGGCCCAGTGGGTCCAGCAGATGGCCAGCGATATCCTGCGTGGCGATGTGGCCGTGACTGGCGGCATCACCCCGCTGGTAAAAATTGCCCATCTAGCCGAGGCATTTCACATGAAGTGCGAGATCCATCACGGTGGCAACTCGCTCAACAACGTCGCCAACCTGCATGTCACGATGGCCGTGCCTAACTGTGACTACTATGAGGTGTTTCCGGCCAGTGGGGCGAATAAATTTGCGCTGGTAGAAGACATTGAGGTAGACGCTCAGGGCCTGGTCTATGCTCCAGAGAAGCCGGGTCTGGGGTATGACATCGACTGGGAACTGGTCAAGCGCGAAACGGTGCAAGTCGTCAAGTAGACCTGCAACACGCCTGACCAGGAGTACGTCTGCGATGTCCTGCGTCCATGTCAGCGCGTTTCGCCTCGCAGCAGCTTGCATAGCTCGATCAGGGCGGTATTCGCTACCCGACGCTTCATGGTAATCCGCCGTGGGGGAACACGTATCTCCTGTTCATGCACCGTGCTGGCGCTGGCGATGGAGAAATACGCCAAGCCTACAGGCTTGCCTTCCACGGCCAATGGCCCTGGTACGCCAGTCACCCCGATGCCGAAGTCGGCACCGAGCTGCGCCCGGATGGCCTGCGCCATGGCCATGGCACTCTCTTGGCTTACGGTGCCGTGCTGTTGCATGACCTCCAGAGGGACGCCGTTGGCAAGGTGCATCTCCTGGCTATACGCCACCACCCCGCCTTTGAAATAGGCAGCGCTGTCGGGCACTTCGGTGATACTGTTGACCAGATACCCGCCAGTACAGTTTTCCATGGTGGCCAGGGTCAAGCCACGCTCCGAGAGGAGTTTGCCAGCCGCCTGCTCTGGGGTGTCGTCATCGTACCCCCAGACATAGCGGGCCAGCCTGGCCACAATGGCCTCTTCAACTGGTTTAATCATGGCTTGCGCCGTGGCGACATCACGAGCCCGGGCGATCATGCGGAGATGGATGCCATCGGCTTTCGAATAGATGCCCAGGTAGGGGTTCTCTCGCCCGAAGAATTCGGCAATACTTTCATCCACTGCCGCCTCCGAGAGCCCCATGGTTTTGATATTCCTGGTGACCGTGACGTCGCCAGTGGCAAGTTGGCGCAGGCGGGGCTCCACCTGCTCGTCCCACATGGGATGCATTTCTGCCGGCGGACCAGGCATGGCGACAATAATTTTGCCGTGCCGCTCGACCCACCACCCGGGCGCAGTGCCTAAACGATTCGGCAGAAACTGCGCCGACGGAATCAGATGCGCCTGCTTGATATTAGGGGCTGGCATACTTCTACCGCGCTGCTGAAAGTAGCGCTCGAGCTCTTTGAGGGCCTCCTCCTGCACCGCCGGGGTCTCCTGTAGTGCCGCGGCAATGGCCTCACGGGTCAGGTCGTCCTGCGTTGGTCCCAGGCCGCCCGTGGTCAAGACGAAGTCAGCGCGTTGCAAAGCGCGGGTGAACCCTGCGGTGAGCATGGCCAGATTGTCACCGATGATGGAGACCCCCTGCAGCTCGATCCCCAGCGCTGGCAGCCGCGCCGCCATCCAGGCGGAGTTCGTATCCGTGAGCTCGCCCATGAGCAATTCCGTACCAATGGAGAAGATTTCGGCTTTCACGCGCACTCTCCCTGGGTGGCATTCCGCCAGCGACAGCAACATCCCGGCACCCCGCCGGGTTCCCTCGCTGCACAGCGTACCGAGGGTCCCACGGCGTGTCAAGAGAGGGTCACAGCCCCATGCGGCACCCCGCTCCACCGCTTTGTCTCTTGGCCCCATGCCTTTCCACTTGCCTCTGTCTGGTATCGGTGCTATGTAGTGCAATCAGCCGCAAAGTCCACAGCGCAGGGCTTGACTCCATCCTACAGAGAGAGGGAGGGGTGGTGATGGACTTCTATGACGTACTCGAGCGGGTCCTGGAGATCCTCCAACAGCATAAGCGGGTCACCTATCGAGCGCTGCAGCGGCAATTCGACCTGGATGAGGCTTATCTTGAGGATCTGAAGGCCGAAATCATTGAGGCGCGGCAACTGGCGGTCGATGAGGGTGGCAGGGTTCTGGTCTGGACCGGTGCGGCGGGCACGGCGCCAGTGTCGGCTTTGCCATTGCCGCAGGTAGTGCCTCAGCCATCCACCCCGGAAGATTTCCCTCCCCCCGATGCTCCTTCCCCAACCTTAGGTGGCACCTCGGAGGCAGAACGCCGGCAGCTCACAGTGCTGTTTGGTGATCTGGTGGACTCGACTGCCCTAGCCAGGCAACTCGACCCGGAAGACTACCGCGAGGTGGTGCGTGCTTATCAAGCCACCTGCGGCGCCGTGATCCAGCGTTTTGATGGCTACATTGCACAGTACCTTGGTGACGGCTTGCTGGTGTACTTCGGCTATCCGCAGGCGCACGAAGACGATGCCCAGCGGGCCGTGCGGGCGGGACTGGAGACACTCACCGCCATGGCTCCGCTGGCGGCACGGCTGGCAGCGGACAAGGGTATCCGGCTGGCAGTGCGCCTGGGCATCCACACGGGACTGGTTGTGGTGGGTGCCATGGGGGCGGGAGGGCGGCAGGACGCGCTGGCCTTAGGGGACACGCCCAATGTAGCGGCTCGGCTCCAGGGCCTGGCCGCGCCAGACACAGTAGTCGTCAGTCACGCGACCTGGCGCCTGGTGCAGGGATATTTTACTGGCCACGACCTGGGCCCGCAGACTCTCAAGGGGGTGGAGACGCCCGTCCAGGTGTATCGGGTGCTCGGGACGAGTGGGGCGCAGAGTCGGTTGGACGTTGCGAGCCCCCGCGGCCTCACGCCGCTGGTGGGGCGGGAGGCAGAAGTGGCACTGCTGCGCGAGCGCTGGACGCAGGCACGGGATGGTCTGGGGCAGGTGGTGCTGCTGAGCGGCGAAGCGGGTATTGGCAAGTCTCGTCTGGTGCAGGTACTACAAGAGCACATCGCAGCCGAGCCGCATACCCGTCTGGAGTGGCGCTGCTCGTCCTATACGCAGCAGAGTTCCCTTTCTCCCGTGATTGCACATTTGCACCGCCTGCTGCACTGGCGCCCAGACGACACCACTGCGGCAAAGCTTTGCACACTGGAGGAGACGCTGGCTGCGTCCGGTTTAGCGCTGCCCGAGACGGTGCCGCTGCTAGCGGCGCTGCTGTCGCTACCGCTTCCTGAGTGCTACCCTCCGCTCACCCTGACACCCCAGCGGCAGCGGCAGAAAACTCTGGACGCCTTGCTCGCTTGGCTCCTGGCCGAGGCAGCACGGCAGCCAGTGCTATTCATCGTCGAAGACCTGCACTGGATCGATCCTTCGACATTGGAGTTCCTCACCCTCTTCCTCGACCAGGGGCCAACGGCCCGTATCCTCACACTGCTGACATGCCGCCCGGAGTTTCCCTCCCCCTGGGGCTTCCGCGCCCACCTCACCCCGCTGACGCTCAATCGCCTGCCGCGGCCCCAGGTGCCCCAGATGATTGGGCGCCTTACCGGCGGCAAAGCCCTGCCCCCAGAGGTGGTCGAGCAGATCGTGGCCAAGACCGATGGGGTACCGCTGTTTGTCGAAGAGCTGACCAAAACGGTACTGGAGTTGGGCCTCCTGAGGGAGGGTGAGGACCACTACGCACTGACAGGCCCGCTGCCCCCTCTGGCGATTCCCGCCACACTGCACGATTCCCTCATGGCACGGCTGGATCGCCTGGCCACGGTCAAGGACGTGGCGCAATTGGGCGCGACGATCGGGCGCACGTTTGCCTGCGAGCTGTTGCAGGCGGTCTCGCCCCTAGACGAAGCCGCGTTGCAGCATGGACTGCGGCAGTTGGTGGAGGCGGAGCTGGTGTACCAGCGGGGTGTGCCGCCGCAGGCGACCTACACGTTCAAGCATGCGCTTATTCAGGATGCTGCATATCAATCGTTGCTGCGGAGCACTCGCCAGCAGTATCACCAGCGCCTGGCGCAGGTGTTGGCCAAGCAGTTTCCCGAGACCGCTGAGACGCAGCCCGAACTGCTGGCCCATCACTACACCGAGGCGGGTCTTATCACGCAGGCCATCCCCTACTGGCAGCAGGCAGGGCAGAAAGCTGTCGAGCGCTCGGCCAATGTGGAAGCAATCAGTCACCTCACCAAGGGGCTCGAGTTGCTCAAGACCCTGCCGGACACGCCCGAGCGCCGCCGGCAGGAACTGGATGTGCAGATGGCCATGGGCCCGGCGTTGACCGCCATCAAAGGGATGGCCGCCCCGGACGTGGAAGCCATCTATCAGCGGGCGCGCGTGCTATGCCAGCAGGTGGGGGAGACGCCTCAGCTCGTGGTCGTGCTGTACAATTTGGGGACGTTTTATAATAGTCGGGGGCAGTATCAGGCAGCGTGGGAGCTGGGAGAGCAGGCCCTACGCCTAGCCCAGCGTGTCCAGGACCCGGCAGGTCTCGCGTCTGCCCATGTCCTGTTGGGGAATACCTTGTGGTTCCTCGGCGAGCTCAAGGCGGCCCGCACACACATGGAGCAGGGCATAGGTCTCTACAATTGCCCGCAGCCTCGCTCCCATGACCTCCATAGTGCGACCCATGCCCGAGTGTTTTGCCTATGCCGCCTCGCCCAGATCCTGTGGTCTCTGGGCTATCCCGACCAGGCCCTGCAGCGGAGCCAGGAGGCGCTGACCCTAGCCCGCGAGCTGTCTCACCCCATGACCTTAGTGGTTGCCCGGTGCTTTGCTGGCCTGCTTCATCAGTACCGTCGGGAGGGACCACTGGTCCTCGAGCAGGCAGAGGCGGCGGTCGTGCTTGCGCACGAGCAGGAGTTTGCCTTCCGGCTGGCGGAGGCAACGGTCCTGCGAGGCTGGGCGCTGGTCGAGCAGGGACAGGGGGAGACGGGGATCGCGCAGATACACCAGGGGCTGGCCACCCAGCGAGCCACAGGGGTGGTGCCGCGTACGAGCCGTCTTGGACCGCTGGCCGAGGCGTATGGGAAGGTGGGACAGATAGAGGCAGGGCTGAGGGTGGTAGCTGAGGCGTTGGCGATAAGCAACAGACCAGCGCAGGGCACGGAGGGGACGGCGGAGTTGTATAGGCTCCAGGGGGAGCTGCTCCTGAGACAGGCTGTCCCGGACGCACCCCAGGCGGAAGCCTACTTCCAGCAGGCCCTCGCCATTGCCCGCCACCAGCAGGCTAAGTCATTGGAGCTGCGGGCAGCCATGAGTCTGAGTCGGCTGTGGCAGGGCTAGGGCAAGCATGACGCCGCCCGCGAACTCCTGGCACCGATCTACGGCTGGTTCACCGAAGGCTTTGATACTGCCGACCTCCAGGAGGCCAAGGCGCTGCTCGATGAGCTGTCGTGACATTGCGAGAGGTTGCAATGAGCTTACCCGCTCTACTGCCAAACGGCTACCGCCACCCGGTGTGCACGAGGCGACTCTCAGTGAGGTCGTCGGGCACTTTGGCACCAATACGCCACGACGTCAGGTGCTGGCAAGCCGGTTACAAGAATTAATGAGTTTAGCACGAGAGACCAGGAAGCGCAGCGCTATCTGGGGCAGTTTCGTCACCGGCAAACTGTTTCCCAGAGACCTGGATGTTTTCCTGCTCATGCAGGAGGGGTTCGGTCGGGAATTTTCGGCGCTGTCGCCGCCGCAGTGGTATGTATTTGAGCACGAGTCGGCACGCTTGCTCTTCGAGGCAGATATCTTTTGGGCTACCGAGGCCATCGGGGCAGCAGTACTTGCCTCCTGGCTGAGCCTCTATCAACTCACTCGCGACATGAGACAATGTGGTATTGTGGAGGTAATCCTCGATGATCGAGATCCCAGAGCAATTTGAACGCACCGAAGAGGCCATTACACAGATGAAACGCTTCCTGTTAGCGGCTCGACGCACCCACACTCCCGCGGCATATGCGGCCCTCTCTGCGCCGATTCTGCGGGAGCTACAAGAGCGTCAACGCGATGCCCTGGCATACCTGAGTCAGCTTCCTGAAGCGTCCGCCAAAGCCGAATATTGACGGAGTCTCATAAATCAGCCTGAGCCGGCTGTGGCAGAACCTAAGGTAAGTGTGCCGCTGCTCGCCAGCTGCTTGCCGAGCTCTACGGCTGGTTCACCGAGGGCTTTGACACGGCCGACCTGCCAGAGGCCAAGGCACTGCTGGAGGAGTTAGCGTGATGGAGCGCTGCAAGCGCCTAGCTCAATTCCACAAAGTATCCAAAGCTGGGTGGAAGTACATTGAGGACGACGTGGACCGTTACTATCCCGACCGAGAACTCATTCTCAAACTGTACGAGGAGGCCGACAGGTTGATGCATAGATGAGAGTTCCCAGGCATAACTCTACATGCACCAGGAGGTGAGACATGGCACTACGACTGACAATGGCTTTCTCCGACAATCCACGTGTCCAGCCCCTGAAGGATGGCACGGTGAAGCCGCAGAATATTGACCTGGAGTGTATCACGCTCGATCCCAGTGCGCTGTTTCAGCGCAACCTGCTCTACGACGAGTTCGACGTCTCCGAGATGTCCATCTCAGAGACACTCCTGGCCATCGAGAGGCGCGATGGGAGTAAATGGGATTGGTCCGCTATCCCCGTGTTCTTGAGCCGCGGGCACGTCTGGCCCACGCTTTACGTCAACGCCGCCTCCGGTATCACCAGTCTGGCGGACCTCAAGGGCAAGCGCATTGGCGTCCCCGATTACGATATGACGGCCGCTCTGTGGTTTCGCATCACGCTGAAGGATCTGTACGGCATCGAGGCCAGGGATAACGTCTGGTACAACGGGCGCACCAAGGAGCTGAGCCACGGCGGCGCGCTGGGTCTGGACAAGGACGGGCCGGTGGGCATCACCCATCACTGGCTCACCGCAGATCAGACGTTGGACGTCATGCTCGACCGCGGTGAAATCGATGCGTGCACGGCCATCCGCCAGGGCGACCGGGTCACCGCTGGCGACACCACAGTCATTGACCGCTATGGTGGGACACCTATCAACGGCAACCCGCGCCTGCGGAAGTTGCTGGAGGACAGCGGCAGAGGGGTGGTCTACGAATACTACCAGAAGACCGGCTTTTTCCATGCGAATCACAACGTAATCGTGCAAAACCGCATCCTCAAAGACCATCCCTGGGTAGCCCTGGAGTTGTTCAATGCCTTCCAGCGCTCCAAAGAGGTGGCCTATGCACGCGCCAGACGCTCGCAGTCGGGGTACCTGTACTTCTCAGGCAAAGATTTTCAGGAGCAGGCCGCGGTCCTGGGGGAAGACCCGTATCCCATTGGGCTGCGTGCTATGGGGAAAAATGTCGAGCGCGCGATCCAGGGCTCTTTGGAGCAAGGGTTACTCCGCAAACCCCTGCGGCTCGAGGATGTGTATTATCGGACCACCCTGAACACCTAGCGTAATCATATCGTCGAGATACCCCCCATCCCAGGGCAGTGACCTGGATTATCCATGCCACTGCCCCTACACGACGGCCTGTCACGTTGACATATCTCGCGTCTCAGGCTGACGCGTCTCAGGCTGACAGAGCCAGTACATCACTATGCAGACTGGATCGCCGTGTCGCTGGCAAGTGCTCTGCGTAGACTCTCCTTGCATCGTACTGCCCCGGCCATGGCTACAGCTCTTCTCTACTGGCAGAGAGACTCCAGGACCGCTACAATTACTACTCGCCGTGCAGTACGGACCCTGTGCAGTGCCGTTGTGCTAACGATGCACGGTTGAGCATCACCCATGCCCTGCACATATGGTTCCTCCTGACGTCGGCATGCGTGGTATATGGCAGAAACAAGGGAAGTCTTATGCCCTTTACTGTGGAAGAATTCCACGACCTCGTCCGTATCCTCGAGGAAAGACCTGAGTGGCGGAACGAACTTCGCCGCCTTATTCTTACCGATCAGCTACTGGCCCTCCCGGAGCAGCTGACCGAGTTGCGGGCGTACACCGAGCAACGCTTCCAGGCACTCGCAGCGCAGATGGCTGACCTGATCCAGGTTGTACAGACCTTTGCCACAGACCTTGGCACACTGAAAGGCCGAAGTCTGGAATGGGACTATCGCACCAAGGTCTACGCTTATTTTGGTCGCATCGTGCGGCGTGCCCATGTCCTCTCGCCGGATGAACTGACTGCCCTGTTAGACGATGGCATCGAGAGCGGGGTACTCTCTGAGGCTCAGGCTGAAGATATCTCTTTGGCAGACGTGATCGTGCACGGGAGACGCCGCAGTGACGGAGCCGAAGCCTTTCTGGTCGTCGAAGTCTCGTGGGGTGTGGGCCTGCAAGATGTGGAGCGGGCGATACGCCGAGCCGCACTGCTTACGCACACCGGTACCCCCGCCTTACCCGTCGTTGCCGGCACCTGGGTCACGCCTGAGGCCGCCGGCCTGGCCCGTACACACCAGGTCTGGCAGCTGACGAATGGACATGCCATAGGCCCGGAGTGATGAGCGCCTCTTTCTCCCAATGTAGCGTTCCAGGCTCCCCTCCAGTCACCGCATGGCCTCAACTTTTACGACCTGACAATCTCCTCGTAGGTGGGTTGCGGCATTCCTGGTTTCCAGGTGGGGTCGCGCAGTTCGAGCATATTGCCGCTGGGGTCGAGGAAGTACAGCTCGCGCCCGGGAAAGAAGCCCTGCTCACGATAGACGATGGGCTGGGCGATGCGGATGCCTTGCGCGTGGAAGAGCTTACAGGCCTTGTCGAACACCTCGGGGCTGACCGTAAAGGCATGGTGGAGCCGATTATCCTGTTCAGGCGTGCGCACGAGCGGCTCTTTGCGCTGGCACAGCAGAATCGAATGCTCGGCAACCGTAACGCAAGCCATGTTGGAGTTGCCGAGGCGACCCTTATATTCGAGTCCAAGCACGTCATGATAGAAGTGCTCCGCCTCTTCGAGATTATTCACTGGAATCGACCAGTGCGTCACATTGTCAACTTTCAGCATGCTCATACCTGCCTCCTGCGTCAGTGTTGTACACTTTCTATCCCCGTCTGGGGTCCTCCGCTTGATAACCCGCTTCAGAGCTGGCGGCCGGCGCGCGCAGCTCTATGCCGGCCATCGCTTCCAGCACTCGCGCTACGATGGGATAGCCCTGCTGCCCCCAGCCCTGGGCCTGGGCGCGCTTCAGGGCATCGTCCGTGATCAAGCCCATGTGAGCCGGCACCCCCACCTCGCGGGCCAGTTCGCATGCCAGATGCAGATCCTTGGCCACAATGTCCAGCGTCCCGCCAGCGGTAAACTCGCCGCTGAACACCGACCGCGGGATATTGTCGAAGGTACGGCTGGCTCCAGCGCTGACAGGGACGATCTGCGCCAGAGCTCCGAGGTCGATGCCCGCTTTGGCACCAATGAGGAGCCCTTCGAGCGCAGTCACGAAGTTGGCATAGCCGAGATATTGAGTCACGAGCTTGGCGACACAGCCGGCGCCCGTCTCTCCGACATAAAAGATGTTTCGTCCCATACACTCCAGGAGCGGCCGGTAGGTGGTAAAGGTGGCC